>Ga0123356_10000244_pt1 | contig 62590 bp, 50 predicted proteins | sample TergutEmb28metaG_2_FD_92546 | JGI IMG/M metagenome (GOLD analysis project Ga0123356, IMG submission 92546) | Embiratermes neotenicus P3 segment gut microbial communities from Petit-Saut dam, French Guiana - Emb289 P3 | ecosystem: Host-associated > Arthropoda: Insects > Digestive system > Gut ...
AAGCCCGTGAGCGGATGCCTCAACACCCTCAAAAGAGAAACTTAGCGGTGACCTGTAGTGCGCGCTGAAACAGAACATTCTGTAAGCAAGCGGGTTAATATTCCGCTCTTTGAGTTTGTCAACAGTAACAAAATTTCCGCCTGATTTTGCCATTTTGCCTTTGTCAAGAACTAAAAACTCACCGTGAAGCCAATACTTGGCAAACTGCTTTCCCGTAGCCGCTTCACTTTGCGCAATTTCGTTTGTATGATGTACGCGTATGTGGTCTGCTCCGCCGCAGTGAATATCAATGGACTCTGAAAGCTCCTTAAGAGCCATTGCACTGCATTCGATGTGCCAGCCGGGGAAACCTACTCCCCACGGACTCTCCCACTCCATTTGGCGTTTGCTGTCTTTGGGGGAAAATTTCCATAGCGCGAAATCGGTTACGCTTCGCTTATCGCCCATGTCAACACGTTCGCCGGCTCTGAGGCTTGATGGGTCAAGACGCGCGAAATCGCAGTATGCGGGGAAACGGGCGGTGTCAAAATAGATACCGTCAGCGGTATTATAGGTAAAGCCTTTTTCTTCAAGTGATTTGACCATGTCAATCATCTGAGGGATATAATTAGTAGCTTTCGGCCATAAATCCGGTTGCTGTATGTTGAGAGCGGAGATGTCATCCATAAATTTTGCGGTGTAAAAAGCCGCTATGTCCCATACGCTTTTGCCTTCACGCTCCGCGCCTTTTTCCATTTTGTCTTCGCCTGTGTCGGCGTCGGAAACAAGATGGCCTACGTCGGTAATGTTAACTACGTGCTTCACCTTGTAGCCGCAGGCGTGCAGAGCGCGTCTTAGTACGTCTTCGAAAATATAGGTGCGCAGGTTGCCGATGTGCGCGTAATTATAGACCGTCGGGCCGCAACAGTACATCTGCACGGGGTCGTTTTGGGGGGCAAAAAGTTCTTTTTTGTTTGATGCGGTGTTGTATAGGTGTAAATCTCTTTTTTCCATGATAAAACCTTTAATGACAAAAAGGACATAAAGGACAACAATAACACTAAAAATTCATTTGTACAATGCCAGTTCCCTGACTGATTTTACCGATTACAACTGGTTCATATCCGGCAAGCTCAGGAGCTTTTGTGACGGTGTCTGCATTTTCTTCTGATACTACAAGCACCATGCCTACTCCCATATTAAATGTGCGGTACATTTCGAGATTTTCTACGTTGCCTGTTTTTTGTAAGTATTGGAATATCGGCAGAGGCGTCCATGACTTTGCGTCAATTATTGCGTCACAGTTTGATGGGAGTACTCTGTCAACATTATCTGTAAACCCGCCGCCTGTGATATGGGCACAGCCTTTTATTAGACCTTTTTCCATGATGGAAAGTAACTTTATGTATGAACGGTGCGGTTCAAGCAATGCTGCGCCGAATGTTTTTCCATCTTCGAAAATATCTGAATACTTCTTTTTGCCAACTTCGGTAACGATTTTGCGGGCGAGACTGTATCCATTTGTGTGAAGTCCGGCAGAACGCAATCCTATCGCTATATCCCCAGCTTTTATTGAGGAACCGTCAATCACCTTATTTTTGTCAACAACTCCAACTATCGTTCCGACAAGGTCAAACTCTCCCTGACCGTAAATATCAGGCATCTCGGCAGTTTCACCACCAATTAACACGCAATCATTATCGCGGCAGGCGGAGGCGAGTCCATCAACAATCTGCTCCGCTACTTCCGGTACTAATTTTCCGATACCTATGTAATCCAAAAAGAAAAGCGGCTTTGCACCCATAACGAGAATATCACCAACGCAGTGATTGACAATATCCTTGCCTACGCTGTTATAAACTTTGGAATCGAAAGCGATTTTCACCTTTGTTCCAACGCTGTCTGTGGATGATACGAGAACCGGGGCGTCCATTGTTTTAAGATGCGAGACGTCGAACATTCCGCCAAACTGTCCGAATCCGCCGACAACGTGTTTGTTATAGGTAGAGGCGACGAGTTTGCCGATCCCGCCTTTTGTCTTGTTCCATGTGTCTATGCTTACTCCCGCGTCGGAGTATTTCAGCGATTCTGCGTTAGCCATGATAATATACGTTCCTTTTTTATATGGAAGGTCTTGTTCTTGAATTGGGACTTTTTAATATAATATAATTTTGGATGTATAGGCACTATAAAACCATAAAAGATGCAATATGTATTATTGAAGAACCACAACCGCAACGCAGTAAGCGCGCTCATGGCTAAGTGAGAGATGGATAGAAGAGACACCCGCCGCCTTGAGCGCCTCATTAAGCCGTTCATCGCAAACGTCAATGTAAGGCTTACCCCGGCCTCCATTAAGCACTTGAATACTCTTCCAGGATGACAACGGCTGAACGCATGGCGGCAGCGCCTTATAAAACGCCTCCTTTACAGCCCAGCGTCCGGCGAAATGAACCCCTGGCGCCGCTTTACCTTTGCAAAATTCTATCTCCGCAGCGGTGTAAATTTTTTGCAAAAAATGCCCTGCGTACTTTTCAGCCATAGCGATGATACGCGCGGTTTCAACGATATCTGTTCCGAGACCTTTTATATTTGTGTCCATATTTATGTATTACAATATAACAAATGTTCGCATAAATATTTCAGAATATTATGGTGGCAGTTAAAAAGGGCTGTCTTTTTTGAGACAGCCCTTTAAAATAGCATCTTAATTTCTTATCCTGAAAGCTCTATAAAAAGTATTACCATCCCTCTGTATAAGGAACATTATAGAATCACCATCTTTAATACCTTTTACAGCCTGAGAAAAATCTTTAACGGATGAAACTGTTTTTCTGTTTACTTCAAGTATAATATCATTTTGACGCAGCCCCTCTCTTGCAGCCTGACCCTGCCGAACGATATCAGTGATTACTACGCCCTTAGTATTCTTTGCCAGCTTAAGCTGCTCACGCAGCTCCGAAGTAATTGCGCCGACTTTCATCCCCAAAACATCAGAGGAGCTGTCTTGCGTACTTTCAACAGCTTCATCCGCAGATACCTTTGCCGTCTGCGGCTCGTCTCTTGATGTAACTTTAACCTGCACGGTCATCTTTTTATTATTGCGCAGAATTTCAACAGGCACAGTTTGTCCCGGACGTAAAGCAGCCACCTGATTGCGCAGTTGATTTAAGGTTTCAATTGTTTTGCCGTCTATTTTTGTTACAACATCACCCCTTTTAATTCCAGCTTTATCGGCAGGCTGACCTTTGAACACATCGCCGATAAGTACGCCCTTGGTTTCAGGTTTGAGTCCAAAAGCGTCGCGGGTTGACTGGTCAAGTTCCTGAATTGAAACCCCAAGCCAGCCGCGGCTCACTTTACCGTCATAAATCAAATCTTCCATAATACGGCGCGCCATATTGACAGGAATAGCAAAACCTATCCCCATATTGCCGCCGGATTGAGTATATATCATAGTATTGATACCGACGAGTTCGCCTTTAATGTTGACAAGAGCGCCGCCGGAGTTCCCAGGGTTAATAGCCGCATCGGTCTGGATAAAATTCTGGAAGGATGAGGAGTTGCCCGGTGTTGTACGTCCTGTAGCCGACACTATCCCCATTGTCACAGAAGAGGTCAGGCTGAATGGATTACCAATAGCTACAGCCCAGTCGCCGGGGCGAAGCGCGTCGCTGTCGCCAAGATGAATTACAGGGAGATTCTTTACATTATCTTTAATTTTTATAACAGCTACATCCGACAATGAATCGGAGCCGACTACATAAGCTTCAAAGCTTCTGCCGTCAGACATCTTCACTTCAATTTCATCTGCGCCGGCTACCACATGACAATTTGTAAGTATATGTCCGTCCCTCGAAACTATAACGCCAGAACCCATCCCCTGACGCCTGCGGGTTTGAGGCTGAGGCTGCTGCTGTTGAGGAGCACGGCGCTGCTGGCGTCCGCCGCCAAAAAAATCTTCAAAGGGATTACCGAAAAAAGGATCGTTAAAAAATTGATAAAAGGGATTATTGGTAAATGTTACGGTATCTATCTTTGTAGGAATAACCGATACGACTGTTGGCACCACTTTTTCAGCAACGTCGGCAAATACAGTCGAAAAGCTCTGCAGCGCAGGCGGAACATTTACATTAGGTTTATTCTGAGAACCAAATTTTACCGACCCGCGCTCCGGTCTTTTCTGCTCAGCATAAGGTTTAGTATTTGTAAAGAGAACGGCACAAACAGCAACAACAGCAATCGCAGAGAGCGATAATACAGGTTTCTTGAGAATATCCGACATAAGATAAACCTCCCCTCCTCCATTTGTTTAAGCGTTTTCCCGGATTTGAAAATGATTACGGTGATGTTAGATTTTTATTTTTGAAAAAATAAATAATGGGGATTTATCATTGTTGGTTTCTCAATTAAATATTGGATTTTTCGTCGGTTTCACATTTTCCCTGGGGTTAAAACCCCAGGCTGTCAAAACACGCCGAAGACGGCGTGAGCGTACCTTCAGTACGCGGAAAATGCAGGAAAATAACTATTATACCTCTCTTGGTATATCCTTATCCAAAGATAGCACATTAGAGGTTCCACCCTCAATAAACGACTGTTCAGAAATGCGGGTAAGAACGGCATTGTCAGCAAATTCCTTAACTGTAAGAGAACCCATATTGCACATTGTAGCTTTTATTTTTGAAAGGGTGACGTCAAGAACCTCTTTCACACTCCCAACTACAGGAACGTATCCATCAATACCCTCTTCGAATTTAAATCCTGTCTCACCTGCGCCCTGATTGTAACGCTGCCAGTTTTTAGCCCGGTTTGACCCTTCACCCCAATACGGTTTGTAAATGCGTCCGCCAATGGAAACACGCGGCGTAGGGCTTTCATTTGTCATGGCGAAATAACGGCCCATCATCATAAAATCCGCACCCATCGCAAGCGCTATGATTATCTGCGTATCGTTTGAGAGTCCGCCGTCGGAGCATAGCGGGATGTAAATGCCGGTTTTTTTATAGTAGCTGTCTCTCTCTGCCGCAACAGCCATAAGCGCAGAAGCCTGACCGCGGCCTATTCCCTTTTGTTCACGGGTAATACATATTGACCCGCCGCCGATGCCGACTTTTACAAAGTCAATCTGCGCTTCTTCTACGAGATATTTAAAAGCGTCAGAATCCACAACATTGCCGCCGCCTATTACAACATCAGGATAACGCTCTCTTATCCAAAGCGCGGCCTCTTTTTGAAATTCAGAATAACCGTCTGATGCGTCAAGACATAAAACATCAACCCCAGCCTCTATAAGCGCAGGAACACGTTCCTTATAGTCATGGGTATTTATCCCTGCTCCAACAACAAGCCTCTTATGGCTGTCAAGAAGCTCGGAAGGGTTATTCCTGTGGTCAACATAGTCTTTTTTGAAAACAAGAGATTGCAGCCGTCCATCGGAATCAATTATAGGCAGACACTCTTTTTTGCGCTGCTGAAGAAGTTTATTCGCTTCAAGAAGAGATATTCCCGTATGACCAAGCACTACTTTCTCTTTAGCGGTCATAAATTCGCTTACAGGACGGTTTAGATCATCTTCAAATTCCCAGAAATCCTTATCTGTGAGTATGCCGAGAAAAATGCCGTTTTTACTCCCGTCATGTGTAACAGGCATGGTGGAGTGTCCGGTTTCTTTACGTTTGTTAACCACATCCTGCAATGTATCATCCGGGCGCAAGTTTGAATCTGACTGTACAAAACCGGCTTTATGCGTTTTAACTTTGTTAACCATTGCAGCCTGCGCTTCAACAGGCTGGGAGCAGTAAATAAAAGCAAGTCCGCCCTGCCGCGCCAAAGCTGTAGCCAACTCTGAACCTGACACCGCCTGCATACTCGCGGTAACAAAAGGTATATTAATAGAAAGAGAGGGCTTCTCCCCCTTTTTGAACTTAGCCACAGGCACACGCAGCGAAACATTTTTTGACTGATGCTCTGAGCGGGTAAGCCTTGGAATGAGCAGATATTCAGAAAATGTACGGGAGACTTCGTCAATAATTTTGGCCATTGTGTTACCTCATTTTGTGTATGCGTGTTAAAGCGCGCAAGTATAATCTGAACCATATAATATAATAAATAGCAGGCTGGTCTTAAAATTTAGAATAAAATCACTTCCATACGGAACTGTTTTGAACATAGTGATACATATCTTCCGGCTTAATTTTTGGCGGCCTTCCGAATAGTTTTCTAATAAGGTTATTTCCTGTAACAAGCTGATTTAAAAACGTTTTTTTCCGCCAGCCCCCTGCACAGCAATGAACTGCGTAATTATCTTTGGAGAGATTAAAAATATTCGATGCAAAGAGCGAAGATGGATAAATTTTCATATTACTTGCTAAATCCTGTTCCTCATTTTTATAGCGGAAACCATATCTTTGCGCAATAGTTGCGTAAACATAGGGGGCTAAAAACCTATCGGCTAAGGAGTCGCCTTGTAAAATAAAATGTTTATTTTTATACCATTCCAAACAATTCAGCAGAAATTTATTTCCTGCCACTCCTCCCATTATTGCTGCCTGCATGGTTATTCCTGCTACTTTTTGTACAACACTCCCATCTTCATAAACATAAACTTCATTTCCAGAATTTAAATATTGCGGCATTAATTCTATTGCGGAAAAAAAATCATGTTTTAAAAAAACATCAAAATTTCTTTTCACAATAACATCCATATCCAAATAAATTCCACCCTCAGTATATATGGCATAAAGGCGGATATAGTCTGCAGCAAACGCCCATTTTTTTGCATTCACAGCTTCTTTAACAAAATTAACGGAATTTATGTCGATTTTTTTTTGATTCCATAGCACCAACTCATAATCGGGTAAAATCTCTTTCCATGTAGCCATACACTTTTGTTGCATTTTAGGTATTTCATCTTCTCCAAGCCAGCAATAGTGAATTTTTTTAGGTATCATTTTATCCCCATTTCTATACCCATTCGCCTATCTCTTTGGCTGTAGTTCCCCATTCAAGCCCATGTTTAGTACTTTTTATGTCGCAATAACGGCAAAATGGAATCGGCTTGCACAAAAATTCCAAAATTTCATCTTTATTTGCAGCCTTATAAATATCAATATAATCTTTTGAAGAGACCTTTAAATTTTTTCCGAATTTTTCATTAAAAAAATCAATATAGGGAACAACCGCACAGGTGTAAAGTTTTCCGTTGTAAAGTTGAATACATTCATTTGACATATAGCACGATTTAAAATTCCTGTTAATATTTTGTTTTCCATTCAGGTCAATTGATTTTTTACGCATTGTTTTTGTCCGGTTTCCAGAACTTCCGAAAAAACCCAGTGAAACGCCATAATCGTTTGCCATTTTTTGAATCTTATGAAAATCTAATTTTATAGGATACTTTGTTATTGTAAGCTCTATATTGTTTCTCTTGCAAGTTTCCCAAAACTCTCTGTTCTGGTTTGATAACAGTATACCGTTAGTTAACAAATAAATAGGTACAGAATAATGAAAATAAATTCTGGCAAGATCCAAAAACTTATTGACATTTGGATTCAAAAGAGGCTCGCCGCCATTAAAACAGATATATTCAATTCCGTTACCGAATAACTCGCCAATCCTTTTGCAATCATTTTCAAACGATGAAATATCAGGGAATTTTGCCGGTGCAATAGATGAAAAATGCTCGCAACCTCTGCAATTCAAATTACAATGATTGCTTAAATGGAAATCGAATATCAGCTTTTTTCTTTTTTTTAACCTTTTAATCGAACTCATACGCATCCCCCAAAGATACGTTTTTTCGTATATCAACGTATTTTCAGGAAATATTTTAACCAAAACATCTTTCAATTTTTTGGTTAAATTCCTATGGTATGGAAACGATGTCTTTTCAGTTTTTTTTGACATATTATTTTCCAAACGTCCGCGATAAGAACACCTGCCGTGAAGCAAACGACAGCGCTTTTTTAAACAAATTTTTATCGCGCCAGCTTCCTTTCCACCAATGAACCGCATAAGTTTCTTCTGTGTATTTGTATCTGTCGTTGGTGAAAACTATTGAAGGATAAATTACCATTCCATTATCTAATTTTTGCAGTTCATCTTTGGGCATAAATCCATGTTTTTCAGCAATCAACGCATAAATATATGGGGCAATAAATGAATTAAAAAACGAACCGTCGGGCAGGATAAAATGTTTGTCATTATACCAATCCATACAATCTCTTATATACGGATGCCCGGCAGATGCGCCAAAAAGCGCTGCCTGAATTAAATATTTACTTTTTTCATCTTTTGAGCCTTCAGCGGTGAAATTTGCTTTGGAAGGTGCATTGTATTCGACAGCCGTGAAAAAACTATGCTCCAAAAACTTGTCAAAGTTCTTTTTCACAATAATATCAGTATCCATATAAATCCCGCCCTCAGTATAAACAGCATATAAACGAATATAATCCGACGCAAACGCCCATTTTTTCACACTAACCGCTTCTTTTACAAATTCAACGGAATTTATATCAAATTTGTTAATATCCCATAAAACAAACTCGTAGTCCGGCAACTTATCTTTCCATGTCTGCATACATTTTTTGATGTCATCCGGATATTCTTTTCCGCTTAACCAGCAAAAATGTATTTTTTTCGGTATCATGTTATTTCCATATTCAAGTACTAAAATATCATATTTTTACGCCAATTAGCTCTTATTCTGCGCGTTCTGCAACATCACGGCTGTCATGCAGCTGCATGGCGGCACAGCGCAAGAGTTAATCCCAAATTGGACTGTTTTTAACAAAATCATACATATCTTCCGTTTTTACGGTTTGTTTTTTTCCAAATATCTTTCTAACAAAATTATTATCTTTAATGTATTTTGTCAACAACGATTTACCGCGCCAACTTCCGGCGCAGCAATGAACCGCGAAACTATTTTTGTCAAAATTCCAAATATGCGGCGCGATGGTTGAAGTGGAATAAATTTTCATATTATTTGTCAAATTCTGTTCCTCATTTTTATAGCGAAAACCATAAGTTTGCGCTATAGTCGCATAAATATCAGTAGACAATATTTGATTAAAAAAAGAACCGTCCGGCAAGATAAAACGCCTGTTTTCATACCATTTTAAACAACCTTTCAAAAACGGATGCCCCGCTTTCGCTCCAAAGACCGCCGCCTGCAGCGCTATCCCGGCTATTCTTTGCACAACACTTCCGTCTTCACTAACATAAATCTTGTTTTTATCATTCTTTCCAGGAGGATATAACTCAACAGCTGAAAAAAAATCATGTCCCAAGAAAGAATCAAACGTTTTTTTTACAAGAACATCCATATCCATATAAATTCCGCCTTCCGTATAAACGGCATACAGACGAATATAGTCAGCAGCAAACGCCCATTTTTTTACACTGACCGCTTCTTTTACAAAATCAACGGAATTTATGTCGAATTTCTTTTGATCCCACAATACCAATTCGTAATCTGGCAAAACTTCTTTCCATGTCGCCATACATTTCTGCAACATTTCCGGGATTTCACCACCGCTTAACCAACAGTAATGAATTTTTCGGGGTATCATTTTTACTCCTTAATTAACCTCTCCACATTTCGATATGCTTTTGCAAAATAGATTCTGTAAAATATTTTTGAGCAAATTGGCAAACATCTCTCTTTTCTTTTTCAGATAATATAAGATTTATCCCATAAGCCAAATCATTGGAGTCTTTATATTTTGCCAGATATCCGGTTTTTTCATTCACCATATCGGGTATTCCACCTGTATCAAAAGCAACAACAGGAGTATTACAAGCCAAACTTTCGAGAATCGTCTGCGGGAAATTATCTGCTAAAGAGGGCGCCACAAACACGTCAATTGCGTTATACATCATAGCCATAGAATAATCGTCCGATAAAAAGCCTGTAAATTGAGTCTTAAACGGCAATGTATCCGCAACTTCTTTTTGATAATTGCTTCCGAAAATCATAACTTCAATGTTTTCATTGTCTGCATTTGTTTTTTTCAAAATTTCAAGGGCGCTTTTTATATATTCCCACCCCTTATAAGGACTTGTAAGCGCTTTTATCGCTCCGAAACCGATAACTCTTTTTTCTTGACCGATTGAAAATAGTTTTCTTGCAGAGTTTTTACCGATAGGTTTATAGATTTTAGGATTAACTAAATTTGGAATATGATAAATTCTTTTGTTTTTTGCGATTACAGACCTCTTCGCGTTGTCTAATATCCAAAAACTTGGAGCAATGAGAGTCAAGTTATCCGCTTTATTTAAAATTTTATTTTTTTGGTTAAATTCATATTTGGCACAGTCAAAAAACGAAAAACCTTCCCAAAACTGGCATTTACAACATTTTTCTGTATATTTACCGCATTCAAGCGGATACAAACAACCGCCGGTAAAAACAAAATTATCGTGTAAAAACCAAAAAACTTTTTTATTAAGAGCAAATAATTTTTTTAATGAATTATAGTTAAAAGATTCGCGGAAAACACCATGAAGATAAATTATGTCACATTTTAGTAACTCCTGACGCCTGAGAACATCGTCATATCCTTCAAAGAACTCAAACGAACCTCTTTTTGTATTAAGCCTCCCTATAAAAGGACTTTTTAACGTTTTTAAAATTTTTTTGGTAAATAATCTGAAATACTTGAGGTATTTTCTTTGAGGAACCGCGATAACATCATTGCTATAGGTTCGTTTATCATGAACGAGATGTTTGGAATCAATTCCAGCTTCTAACATTGCCGTATGAAGCCGTAATGCCGCCAATGAACCGCCGCCTTGATTATCCCATGTACTTATATGAACTACCTTGCTTTCGATTTTTCCATTACTCATGAAAATCTCTTTCTCACCCGAATATTTGCTTAAAGAAAATACATTGTTTAGTATGAAATATAGTATTTTTCCTGTTCAGGTTTCCTAAAACAGTTACACAGGATGCAAGATGGCAATACCAAAAACAATTCATTACTGCTGGTTTGGAAGAAACCCATTAGATGAACTGTCCCTAAAATGTATTGAAAGCTGGAAAAAATATTGTCCTGATTATGAAATAGTCAAGTGGACAGAAGATAACTATGATGTAACTAAGAATAAATATATGTATGATGCTTACATAAACAAAAAATGGGGATTTGTACCGGACTACGCTCGTCTTGATATTATTTATGAGCATAGCGGAATATATTTGGATACAGACGTAGAGATTATAAGAAATTTTGATGGATTACTTGAAAACACCGCTTTTGTCGGATTCGAAGATGAAAAGGGTGTTAATTTTGGTTCTGGATTTGGAGCGGAAAAAGGGCTAAAAGTAATAAAAAAGATAATGAGAGAATACGAAAAAATAGAATTTATTAAACAAGACGGAAGTTTAAATTTGACGCCATCTCCTAAATATCAAACTGATTATTTATTAAAAAATGGGTTAAAACTGGATAATAGTTACCAAAAAATTGACGGAATAACAATTTATCCTACAGAATATTTTAACCCTAAAGATTGGTTTTCAGGAAAAATTATACCGTCTAACAACACATATTCAATACATCATTTCAACGCGTCATGGCTTACAACAGAAGAACACGTGTCGTACAGACGTCAAAAATTTTTTGTTAATATCTTCGGTAAAACGGCAGGAAGAAAAATAAATATATTCTGGGAGTTTCCGAAAATAGTTATAAAATCTATCAAAAAAAATGGTATCATGGGATTTTGTGCGAAAGTTTACAATAGGTGTTGTAACATAGCCAAAACGCAGTAAGCTAATTGCAGCATGCTTTTACATTTGCATTTATCTTCTATCCCGCCAGCGGATCGCTTTGAGGTTTTAGTTTTGTGAGCAGCTTATTTTTCAAAACCGCCCTATCAGCTTCTGAAAGTATAACGAACCAATTTAAAAGCACCGCTACCGCTCCGGTTGTTACGGTTAAGCTAAGAAAAACTGCCCAATTGTTAATATTGAAATAAAATTTCAACGCATAAGAGGCGCAAATAATCAATGTAACGGATACAAAATTTTTTATCATCGGCGGATAGAACACACTCCATTTGAACCCTAAAACTTTAGCTCCGTACAGAGGCAAGAACGTTAACGCTCTTATTATGCTAAAAGCTGTGCTCACCCCTGCTATTAAAAACAAGCTCCATGTATCTGAAGACGTCATGTTTATACCAATAAAAACAATAATAACTGTAAATAAGCCATTTGTGAACAAAAACAACGACGGAGCTTTGATTTTATTTGTTACAGTAAATACATTCCATAAACCTTCGATAGGAAGTACAAAAATAAATTCAAAACATGAGATTATAGTAAGCGTCTGCAATAAACGGCTATCCTGCCCTGGCAGCCATAAACTGTAAAAATCATTACCGTATGCAAAAAGAACCGCGATGGGAACGCTTGAAAACATACCGAGTATTTTTACAGACAGCAGTATATGTTTTTTTAGTTCTACGTTATTTTTTTCCGCGTAATGGATTGTAAACTCAGGCGCAAAAATGGAAGCCATCATTCCAAAGAAGGTCAAAATGACATTAGGTATCACTCTTGATAAAGAAAGCATACCCATAGCGTTTGCGCCAATAAAAATATTCGCTAAGAGCAAATTAAGTCCTGTTGACAATATGCAGCTTAATTTAGTGACAACGTTCCATATACCAGATAGAAAAAGTTCCTTAATGGCCTTAATATCAAAATGTTTTTTATTAAACTTTAACTCAGGTAAAAGCCGTCTGTTATATTTCAAATTAGAAATCAAAATATAAATACTTATTATTACTGCCAAAAGAGGTACATATAAAATTTTTGCGGGTAAAAAAGCATACATTGAGAGCAAAAAAGCGACCTTAAAAACATTTACTACAATATTTCGCGCGGAATCAATATCCAAGCGGTTTTTTGCAAAAAAACATATTCCTAAAACAGAGGATACCAATCCTATAAAAAAATTAACAAACGATAAACCGAAAACGGCTTTTGCATCGCCGATTAAATCCGGCGGTATATTGATGATTTTATTTATATGCGCAATACATAGGATTGATGGTATCAATAAAACAACCGTCATTGCGATATTAGCGATTATTAAAGAACTAAAATATCTGCATGCTCCTTCTCTGTCGTTTTCATAAAGTTTTATTGTAATAAACCGTCCTGCCATAGAATTAAGCGCAATAGTAACCAAAGAACCGTAGTTTACAAAATTATTGGCTAACCCGATAAAACCATAAGCTTCCGTGCCAAGCCTTGAAACTATGTAAGGCGTCAGAAAAAAACCAATTGCCATATTGACAGCAAAGGATATTATTCCGGCAGACATATTTATAAACAGCCGTTTTTTTAACATTCTTTTTCCAGGCGCGTTTCGGACGTAAAATTAAAAATCATAAGATAAAAAAACATATAAATAAGCCAAAACCGTCCAAACGCCGGATTAAACCAAAATGTCTCCTGAGTAAAACAACTGAATAACAATACAAGCGTGCTAAAAAGGAAAACTCTGGCGATGTTGTTTTTACGGCGGCTTAATAAAACCAATCTTTTGACAATATCAAAAAATATAGCCAAAAAGATAATCAAGCCGACAATACCTGTTTCCGCAAAAGCGTGAAGAAAATTATTATGAGCGCCGGTGGTAAACGCTGCTTTCTCTAAAATATAACTGAATTTTATCGACGTAAAAGTTCCTATTCCAATTCCAGCGATTTTTTGCACCCAGGGGGCATAAAGCGCGTGTTCATAAACTCTCTCCCAAATCAAAATCCGCCCATAAGAGCTTATATCAATCGTGCCTGTGTCATGAGAACGAACGGTTGATAAAATTATCCCTTTCACAGGAGTAAACCAAATAACGGCAAACATTGCCGCGGCAGATAAAACAAGAATACCCAGCGTTTTTAATTTGAAACGATAAATAAGAAGTATCGTAACAGGCATTGCCAAAAAAATACCTAACATACTGCTGCGGCTGCCTGATATTATAATTGTAGCCACGCTCAAAACTGCCATAACAATGGAGAAATTTTTCACTCTTTTATCACGTGATTCAAAAAAAACGTAAGAAATAACCCCGAGTGAAAGCACCATAATATTTCCAATCATTCCATGATGCCCAAATGTTCCGCCAATCCGTTTATGCTGGCTGTAAGTTTCAACAGCGCCGACTTCAGGAAAAAGCATCTGCGCTATAACTACAGCAATTTCACCGAGTAAACATAGCATAAAAAAGAAAAATATTTTGTTTCGAATATTTTCCCATTGCGGTTGAGAAAACATGACAATAGCTGCGCACATCTGAACGCAATTAATTACAAAAAAAAGCGATGTAGCATTTTCACTATTGGTATGCAGATGTAAATTGACTAAAAATCCAATCAGCGCCCATAACGTAAACAGGCAAAACGCTATAAAAAGAAACCGCTGTTTCCCGTACACAACCCCAAAGTCAATTTTTTTGTTGGCGAAAAAAGCCAGAATCAGCAGTAAGAAGGTCACATCCGCAACCTGTACGCCCAGCAATATGCCTAACTCAAATATAGACTGCGTAGTAAAAAAACTTAAAACAAATAAATAGGGGATAGAATTGGGTTTGATGACAACAAGCGCCAATGGAACCAAACAGGCGGCAAAAAGCAGCGCCTTATAATAACCGTTCATCACAGCAAATATGATAAAAATCAATGCTGCAAACCCAAGAGCCTGATTAATTGCCGTTTCGCGTAAATCTTTTTTTTGCAGCATCACGGTTTTTAATTCTGGAAATGTGATATTTTTTCGTGATTTTTGACAGAATTACCGGTCTTTGGACTTCCAATATGTGAATGTAAATACTCTTTTGTCAGCTTACGCGTAATGATTACAAATACCAGAAAAAACATATAGCAGGCTGTTATCGTAAAAACCATCGGGACTCGCTTAGGACGCGCTTTATATTCTGCCAAATACGGCGGGTCAATCAATACAAGCGGAGATATGTCGCGCGCTTCCTGAAGCCGCGCCTGCTCTAATTCCTTTGTTAAGAGTAGAATTATTTGATTTTGAACCTCAATTGAGCGGTACAGATTGATGTACGCCGGCATTAATTCTGAAGCCATGTTAAGCGACGGAAGTACATCATGCTGATTGTTTTGTTCAAGTTCGGCAAGTTTTCTGTCATAATCTCTTTTTAGATTCGTAGCCGCAACAATTTCAGGAGTATTCCCGGCATATTCCCGCCTGAGCGCAGCTAACCTTAAATCGTTCATTATAGAAGCGGATTTAATATCGGCATAAACTTTCAGAGTAATATTCATCTGTTCGGAGATATCAAACGCTTTATGAGTAAGCTGAAACTCTTTAAATTCGAGTTGTAAGCTGTCAAATTTTTCCTGAGCGGCTATAAACTGAGATTCAATAAATGCCCTGTTACGGTTTGCCTTACCAATGCTTATACTTATCATTGCGGAATCAATATAGGAATAGATATACTCTGTCATTAACAAAGCGGTATCAGGCGAAGTATGATAACACTCTATGCTGTGTGCAACGGTCTTGCTCATACCAATCCCTTTTCCTTTTAGCATATTGGTCAGCACAACCTGTTTTTTCATCTGTTTTACAGCATTTTCAAACTTGTTCGCGTTATTGGTCAATTTATAATTTTCGTACAGATTAAACTTATCAATAATCTTTCTCTTCATAATTTTACTGTCAAAGACAGCTTCAATCATATCTCCAGATTCATCACCGGAAAGCATGCCCATCAGAGGATTACCGACCATACTTAACAGCGAACCGCCGCCGCCTGAAGGCGGTAAAAATGTAACATGAGAGCGAAATTCCTGAGGAACAATATAAAACGCAAATATCACCGACGCAACCAGCACAGCAATAAAATTCGGTATCAAAAACCACCGTTTTTTCCATATCAGCATAATATATGGTTTTAAATCAAACATTATAAATACTCATCCATTTCCAATAAAATTCACAGCTTCATGTAAGATAAAAATAATTAATTAATCTAAAATATACAAAAACGCCGTCTACATAATGTAGATTTATAGTATTATTTAGTTCTAAAACAAATATATGATATGAGGAAGAGATGATATTGAAGCGTTTACAGCCAGCAATTAGTTTTATTCTTGCGTTTGCAATAATTACCGCCGTTTTCGGACAAATGCGGCCAAATCCCTCATCGCAAAGAAGCAGTAGTTCTTCTTTATCCGTGGACAGCTTTGACTTTTCACTTCCACAAACCACCGCCCAGCCTCAACCTCAAATGATTCTTCCTGTTGATAATTCAATTGATGAAAATACTTATCTCATCGGCGGCGGCGACGTATTCTTTGTTACCGCAACAGGATCATCCTTTATAAGATACACCGCAGCCGTTGACCAGACCGGCAAAGCCTTCGTACAGAATGCGGGAGTGATTGATATCGGTAAAGTTTCTTATGCCGACGCAAAAAAAAGAATCGCGGAATATATCTCTTCAACGCTGAAAAACCCTTCTGAAATTTACGTAGCATTAGTCCAAACCAAAAGCGCTACCGTCTATTTTACCGGTGAGATTCACTCCCCCGGCTCCCATATATTACCCGGTACTACGCGGCTTTTGGACGCGATACGTATAGCAAACAACGGTGAGCTGCCGTCACCCTCACAAGCCAACCTGCGTCAGGTACAATGTACAAACGGCGACAGCGTTGTATTTTATGATCTTATGGCTTACCTTTATAAAGGCGACGCCTCACAAAATCCATACATATATCCCGGCGACCGTATCCACGTACATACCACAACGGATAGAGTATTTGTAGGTGGCGCTGTTAAAAGTCCGCCGCCGGGTCCTTATCCATTAAAAAAAGGGGAAACTATAAGCGAATTCTTATCAATGTTTACGTTAGATACCAAAGCTGATACGGATAATATCATTATTCATCAATCAAGCGAGAACACCGTAAAATCCGTATCTCTGTCAACTACTGACTATGTATTAAACGATTTTGACGCGATAACCGTACCTACCCAAAAAAATCAAAGAGGCCTCCACAATATCTATGTAATCGGCGAAGTAGTAAGCCCAGGTTCTTACCCGATAGTAGAAAATGTCACAAGCGCAAGACAACTTATAGACAGAGCGGGCGGCACTACAGAAAACGCCAACATGGAGCAGGCAGTCGTAATACGTTCAAGCAAAAATCTCCCCGCCGGCTTTAACGCCGAAGCTTCAAAACATGTGGGCGCAGTAAGACCGGAACGCGGTACCTCCGTGGCTATGGCCTCAACAACTACAGACCACACCATTATAAGGCTCATCAATTACAATGCGGACAAAATTATACTTGAACCCGGAGACAGAATCTTTATTCCCAAGAAAGACCGCTTCGTTTACATCAGCGGAAGTGTGAGGAGTCCGGGGGTGTACCCGTTTGTACGGGGAAAAGATGTATCATACTACATCGCGCAAGCCGGCGGATACAGTAAAAACGCTGATAAAACCAATATACAGGCATACCTCAAGTATGATAACGCAGTGCAAGCCATTGAACCCCGCTGCATAGAGCCGGGCAGCGTAATCGTAGTGCCGGCCTCGGTGCAGTACAAGTTTTTGAGCACAGTCGCTCTGCCGCTTGTCTCTGCTACCGCTACGACTATTGGCGTGATAATATCAATTTATACTTTGAGACGAAATTAAGACAATCCTTACATCACGGCAAAAGCTTCTTTATGTTAATTTTAGGCTTAATTGTCTTGAGCGGCGCACTCCCCTTATCCATCCTGCCGAATTTATTCGCAAGCTCCTGAGCAGTAGGCATTTTTTGTTCAGGCTTTTTTGGCGGCGGCTGTTTAGATTTGTCACCGCCATGAGGCCTGTAGGGTCTGGCTTCACCGGCTTCTCCTTCAAGCTTCATTGAGAGAGAAATCCTTTTGAGCTGTGCGTCAACTTTAACAACGCGGGTTTTAACCACCTGACCTACTTTAACAACCGCTTTGGGATCGGATATGTAGGTATTAGAGAGTTCTGAAATATGGACAAGACCATCCTGATGCACACCAATGTCAACAAATGCTCCGAAGTTCGTAACATTTGTAACCGTACCTTCAAGAATCATCCCCTCTTTCAAATGTGAAATTTCAGTCACTTCCTCATTAAAGCGTGCGTAACGAAATTCCGCCCTGGGGTCACGGCCCGGTTTTTCAAGCTCCTGCATAATATCATTTATTGTAGGCAGACCCACGTCATCGGAAACGAACTCTTTTTTGTTAATACTGTGAAGCAGTACGGTATTGCCAATAAGCTCATTAATAGTGGTTTTAAGATGCGACGCCATTTTTTCAACAAGCGCGTATCTTTCGGGGTGAACGGCTGAATTATCAAGCGGATTTTTTGAGTCCGGGATGCGTAAGAATCCAGCAGCGAGCTGAAACTTTTTCTCACCTAATCCAGACACTTTCAAAAGGTCACTGCGGGATTTAAAAGCGCCGCTTTTATTACGATAATCAACAATTTTAGCCGCAACAAGCCTGTTTAAGCCCGAAACATATTTAAGAAGCTCCTCTGAAGCCAGGTTTACATCCACACCTACCCGGTTCACGCTGCTTTCTACTACTTCGTCAAGCGACTCCTTTAATTGCGTTTGACTCACATCGTGCTGATACTGCCCTACTCCGATTGACTTCGGATCAATTTTTACTAACTCAGAGAGCGGGTCCTGCAAACGTCTTGCGATAGATACCGCGCCTCTTACCGTAAGGTCAAGCTCTGGAAACTCCTTTATCGCAACGTCAGAGGCGCTGTATACGCTTGCCCCCGCTTCACTTACAACTACGCTTAAGGGACGTATCTCCGCCGGCACGTCTTTTATTGCCGACTTGACAAATTCATCGGTCTCACGGCTTGCGGTGCCGTTTCCTATTGCTATGAGACGCGTGCCGTGACGCTGAATAAGCGCAAGCAATACAGCCCGTGACTTTTCTTTCTCTTTTTGCGGTTCGTGCGGATAAATTGTTACGTTTTCTATAAATTTTCCGGTATCGTCAACCACCGCTATTTTACAGCCGGTTCTAAAACCGGGATCAACGCCTATAACCGATTTTCGCCCGGCGGGAGCTGCGAGAAGCAAAGCTTCAAGATTGTCACCAAAAACTTTTATCGCCTCCTCATCGGCCCTCTCACGCATCTCTTTACGTACTTCGGTCTCTGTAGCGGGAAGCAAGAGCCTCTCGAAAGAGTCTGCGGCAGCTTCCTTTAAAAACGGTACGGCTGCGCTTTGGGGGTGCGTTATCAATCGTCCATTTAGATAATGTAAAGCGGTTTCATTAGGGATTTCAAGTGAAAGGCGAAGAACCTTTTCCCGTTCACCGCGCAGCATCGCCAGAATTCTGTGTGACGGCAATGTGGTAACTTTTTCCTTAAAATCATAATACATTTCAAACTTGGTTTTTTCTTTTTCAAACTCTTTTTTTACGGCGCTGACAATTAGCCCGCTGTCAACACTAAGCTCACGCAGCCATTTGCGGATATCTGCATCATCAGACAATCTCTCCGCTAAAATATCTTTTGCTCCCTGAATAGCTTTCACAGGGGTGTCTATATCCTTTTCCGCATTGATAAATTCAACCGCCTTGGCCTCTATGTCACACTGGGAATCAGTAAGCGTAAAGAGCCAATCGGCAAGAGGCTCAAGTCCCGCGTCTTTCGCTTTTGTAGCGCGTGTTGTACGCTTTGGTTTATATGGGAGATAAAGGTCTTCAAGCTCTGTTTTGCTAAGCGTCTCATTTATCTTTTTTTCAAGCTCAGGCGTAAGTTTCTCCTGAGAGCGTATGCTTTCCAAAATTGTCTCACGCCGCTCCTCAAGCTCCTTATAGTAAGTGTAGCGGTGTCCCAGGTCTCTTATCTGAATCTCATCAAGAGAGCCTGTGCGCTCTTTGCGGTAGCGGGCGATAAAAGGAACTGTCGCCCCTTCATCAAAGAGCTCCAGTGTGTTTTTAACCTGAAAATCCTGTAAATTAAACTCCTTAGTTAACTGCAGAGCTATGTCCATCGGCATTTTTGTTTGGTCTCCGTGTTTTTGTTATAAAGATAATAATTTGAAACGCTTATGCCAACTATGTATTTTTAATTTGTGTTTTTTTATTTTTCCATCATACAAACGGGCTTATAGAAAATGTATACGAAAAGTTTTTTTATAATTATAATGATGTACGCTGCGTTTACCTGCGCTTCACCGCGTCAGGCATTTGTTGATTCTTTGTTAAACAGTTTTATAATTGAATCATGCGGTAATAATAAGCGTGCGCCGCTAAGGCAATGCGCACAGCAAAGACCAAATGACCCGGTTGCGCCAAGACTCACCACATTTTTAACATGGATGGACAGCACCGGCAGGATAACCAATGAGAAAATGGCTGAGGCGCTCTCTGAACGCTATCAAATCTTCACCGCCCCCGCTCATGCCGCCAGAACTATTCAAACGAACGGTTGGCCGATTTCCGGAGATCCGAATTCCCCGGTAACAATTACAATGTACTTTTCCGCAACATGTCCCATGTGTAAAACAACCTATACAGGGCTTCACGCGGCTGTAACAAGCGGCTCTCTTAAAGGTAAGGCGAAGCTCGTATCAAAACCATTCTCGCCAACCCCGCAAAACAAAGCTCTTATGGCTGCGTACAGCATGAATAAGTTTTCTGAGTTCATGCACAGCATAGCGCAAAGAAGAGGGCGTATTGATGAGAGTTTAGTCTACGCAATCGCAGACAGTCTTAAAATGGACACTAAAAGATTTAAAATGTTTATCGAAGAAGACCCCTCTATCACAAAAGCTATTGAGGAGTCAACTCAGGAAGGCAGAATTAACGAGGTCTCCCTTGTGCCTACAATTTTTATAAACGGACGCAGGTACAATAGTTACCTTGACGTCCGCTGGGTTATTGACGCTGCCGAATATGCGCATGAGACACGGTAGCTTCATAGCCGGTTCTTTTTAGCAAATAGCGGTATATGCCGTTCATATTGTATATTTCAATCAACAATAAATATCCTAAAAATAGCATCCGGTTTTTGGATTATTAATGAAAATACCGATAAAAACAGTTATACTCACTGCTGCCGCCATCTTAATAATACTGCCCTGCGCAGCTTTGGGATTTGGTAAAAACAAAGTCCAGTACCAGCCGATGGACTGGCGGCAGCTGCACGCGCCTCATTATACCGTTTATTATCATCAGGGGCAGGGACAGCTTCCTGAGATTACGTATCAGCTTCTAAACGGTATATACCGTGATTTGAGCGGACGGTTTGAATATGTTCACGGTTCACGGGTACCTGTTGTTATCTACGAATCAAGCCCGCTCTTTGAGCAGACAAATATTATTACCGAGATTCTGCCGGAAGGGGTAGGCGGATTTACCGAACTTTTTAAGAACCGGGTCGCAATGCCGTTTAACGGCTCTCTTCATGACTTCCGCCACGTACTGCATCATGAGATGGTGCACGCGTTTGTTTTTGGGATGATTTACGAAGGGAGAACGCTTTTCAGAGCCCCGGTGCAAGTTCCGCTGTGGTTTAACGAAGGACTTGCAGAAGTGCTCTCAAACGGCTGGAACAAAGAGGCCGACATGTTTATGATTGACAGAATCATAAATTCAAGCGTAGCGCCCCCCGGCCCCTTTCTTAACGGCTACATGGCATATAAAGGCGGACAATCCTTTTTATACTATTTGCACAGTACAGAGGGAGACAGCCTTTTTAACCTGATGCTCCGTGAGTTTAAAAAAGGTAAAAACGCAGAGAAAGCGATTACACGCGTTTACAATAAAGAGATGGAAGAACTTGGCCGTGAGTGGATACTTGAGCTGCGCCGCGTTTACTGGCCGGAAGTCGGCCGCCGTATGCAGCCTTCTGAAAACGCGCTTGCAGTGACAAATAACATTAAAGAAAAAAGTCATGTAAATATACGGCCTAAAATCTCTCCCAACGGAAAACTTATCGCTTTTTACAGCGATAAAAAAGACTACATGCGGATAATAATCCGTGATACAGGCGGTAAAGAGATACGGCAAATCGGGCAGCACGGTTTGGGTCTTGGCGAGACTATAGAGTCGTTCCAGGCCTTTAACAGCGGTATGTGCTGGTCGCCTGACGGAAACGTGCTTGCATTCACCGCAAAACGCGGCGGACGCAATGAGATACGGTTTGTGGATGTAAAGCGCGGAAGAAACAGGCGCACCATAAAGCTTGCGCTCTCCGCAATTAACAGTCTTCACTGGTCTAATGACGGCTCCAAATTAGTATTTACCGCCATATCAAACGGTCAAACCGATCTTTACATGTACGATCTGTTTGATTCAAAACTTACACGGCTTACAAATTCTGTGCAGGAAGAAAACAACCCGCAATTCAGCCCCTGCGGAACAAAAATCATCTATTCAACTATTGACACTGTTGGGCTTGGAAACGGAGTTTTTTCAAAAACACCGCGCTCAACTCATGATATCGCCATCTACGACCTTGAAGAAAAAAGAAACTACATCCTGACAAAAACTCCCTGGAACGATAAGCAGCCGGCCTGGTCGCCGGACGGAAAATCCTTTATGTTCGTTTCCGACCGCAATGGAATTGACAATCTGTATATAGCTTCTTTTGACTCGCCGGATAAAGCGAAGCCAATAACCGATTATACCGGAACCGTCTCCAACCCAGACTGGTCAAGAGACGGCTCATCTGTGGTTTTTCATATTTTTTCAAACCAGTCATGGAATATATGGCGCATGGAGAATCCGCTTGAAAAAACTATGGATGAACCTCTTGCGCTAACTGCCTGGGCGAAACATGAGCGGGATAGTGCGGTTCCGTTTTTTAAGAAAAGTATTAGTGCGGCAGAGGTGAGGGAAATTAAAAAGGACGGGAAGGGACAGGAGGGGCAGCAGAAACAGGCAGAGACAGGGCATGCCCTGTCTGTACAGGAACCGGGAATATCTCAAGTTGATTCTGTCAATGTAAATGATTCCACTGATTTGGCCGTTTCAACAGATTCAATTGATGTAAGCGATTCAATAGAGGTGCAGATATCAGAAATTGATTCTGTCAATACAACAGATTCCGTTAATATCAACGATTCAACGCTGAGCTTTACAGCTTTTAAAAATTTTATTGACGCAGGCTACACCCCCTACCCTCTCCCCTACAGGCTTCGCTTTACGCCAGACCTTGTAATATTCGGACTCGGCATAAGCAGCTACAGCGGTACAAGCGGACAGTGGCTTGCCATGTTCAGCGATATTATGGGAGACCACCGAATCTCTGTCATGGGAGATGTGCAGGCTAATTTTGACGAGTACGCTCATCTTTACCTTACATATCATTATCTTAAATACAGAATCAATGCTGCTGTCGGAGGATTTTACAGTAAGGATTACGCTTATGACGGTCTGTTCAACCGTTTTTATCACGATATGCAAACCGGCGGATTTCTTGGTTTAAGCTATCCGTTTTCAATGTTTACACGGGCAGACCTGCATCTCTTTGGCCGCCACATAGAACGCACAGCGATTTTAAAAGAGGATACGTATACGCAAAAATCTCAAGCCATGCTCTCCATGCTCTCCTTTTCATTTGATAATATTTTGTGGGGAATCACAGGCCCGCTTAACGGAACGCGCGCTCAAACACGGTTTCACTATTCACCGCAGTTGTCCTTTGTTGAAGAACCGTACATAGCGGCTGACGCGGACATACGCAATTACTGGCACATTGCAAAAAAATTTGTATGGGCCAACCGTCTCACATTCGGCGGTTCGCTTGCGGTTGACGGCGACAGTCCCGCGGCGCGGCGCTTCTTTCTTGGCGGGAACGATAACTGGTTTAACTACGGCGTAAACCGTAAAAATTATGATAATAACCTCTCTTACAGCTACTACTCAGATATCGTCTCACCGCTTAGAGGGTATAGATATTTTGACGTGACAGGCGACAGAATGATGCTTATGAATTCAGAGTTCCGCTTTCCGTTTGTAAGAGAACTTTCATTAGTGTGGCCGCTGCCTATTGCTATACGTTATGTCAACGGAGCGGTATTTACAGACGCAGGTTACGCCTGGTATGCGGCAGAACAAAAATACAGCATACCCCTGCCTTCCCGGCTTTTATGCGGTATAGGTTATGGAATGAGGGCGAATCTTGGAATATTTGTACTTAGGTACGACCGCGGATGGCCTACAGACTGGTTAAGCACAGGCAGGCCTGTCAACTACTTTTCTCTTGGGGCGGAATTTTGATTGGGATTCTCATTACTATGAAGTTCCAAAATTTTTGACTCAAGATGACGGCGCACATCTGGATTCTCACTTGTCTCATATAAAAAATGAAGTACGCTGAGAGCGTCGGCTTCCCTGCCGGCGTTGTTATAAAGCGCAACTGCCAAAGAGGCGAGTCTTCCCTGAAACTTACCGGGTATGGAAGCAGCCATTGAGATATAAGCGGCTGCGCGCTCATGGTCATCATAATGCTGGTAATAAAGCATACCAAGATGAAAGGGAATATTCCACCTGGTGCCGCCGAGAACATTCATTCCTCTTTCAAGAATTATCCTTGCCGCATCCGGGTTATCACACAGATCTGGAATCATAAGCCCCGCAAATTCATAAGCTTCATGGAAGTGTGGGTGAAGACGTGTTACCATGTCAACCATCTGTATGAGCCAGTCAAACTGTCGGTCTCCCGTGAGACGCTCACCGCTGTAAATTACAGTTCTTACCCAGAGATAATGGGCATAAGTAGTATTAAACCCAAGCATAAACGGCTTTATCCGCTCATTACCTGGCAAGAATGCCATACTTTCAATTGCGGGAACGCCGCTGCGGACAACATTCAATTGCTTCTTTACAAGCACTATGCCGCAAAAAAGTAATATAATTAAAGAAAAACTCAAAAGCAGCCGCTTCACTACAAGTCCTTCTTTGCAAAAAGGAGTGAAGAAAAGAGCAGTAACAGCGCCGTGTAAAACAGTCCGTAGAGGCATGAAAGCAAAATAAAACCATCCGGTAAATTCAAACCAAATACTACCTGTGTACGGATATTAAAATGTTCAAGATTCGGAAGAATGTAGTTAAGCATAACAAGAACCGTCCGCATAAACGGATTGGTCTGAACATCTGCGCTAAGTGTAATAAGATCGTTAAGATGACCCGCAGCGTAAAACGCCAGAGTAAAGATTGCCGCAAGGGTAGGAGTTGTAAAGCAGGAAGCTAAAATCGCCGCTGCTATGATAACCGCCATCTCAACCATAAGAAGAAGCACCGCCGCATAAATACCGGCCTCAGGCATTCTGCCCGCAAGAAACGTTATGGCGCTGATAAATACTAAAGCTATAAGAATGAAATTAAGAGTAAGCGTCACAAAAAGTCCGGCGAATTTACCAAGAATAAACTGCGTTCTGCCGATTGGTTTACAAAGTACACCGTAAACTGTTTTATCCGCGATCTCTGTTCCAAGAATTCCAACACCGATAAATACAGCCAGCAAAAGTCCTGTGAGCGACATCGTCGCAAGACCGAAATCCGACATTACCTGAATTCTGGACATAACCGAGAGATCGCCGAATGAGAGCGCTAAAAGAAGCGCCACAGCAGCCACAAGCAAAATATTGTAAAGTACTTTATTACGTACGGTCTCCTTAAACGTATTTAAAGCTACAAGCCAGATAACTCTCATGAGGCGGTTCCTCCATGTTCCTGCGCAGAGTTTCCATAAAGAAGCGCCTCAAGGGGCATTGTACGCTTTTGTACAGATAAACAGTAGACGCCCTGTTCGTAAAGTTTGCGCTGATATTCGGATGGGTCTTTTTGCGCAGGAATCAGCACCGAAATATTTTCGCCCGATACCGGACGCAAAAGTTCTAACCCGTCCTGACGCAAATCACTCGCGAGATTCTCAGGAATTGACGGAACAATGAGCTCCGTACCCAAAGACCCTTTTTCCAAAAGTGAAGCAACGCTTCCTGTAAAGCTTAGAGCTCCTTTGTCAAGAACAACAACATCCTGGCAAACGGCCTCAATATCTTCGAGCACGTGAGTGCTGAAAAAGACTGTTCTCCCCTCCTGCCCAAGCTTGCAAAAAAGATTTCTGAAAAGTCTTCTTGACGGCGGGTCAAGTCCGCTCATCGGTTCATCAAGAATAAGAAGCTGGGGTGTACCTAAAAGTCCGCACGCCATATTGAGCCGCTGCTGCAACCCCTTTGACAAACTGCGCACCTTTGTTTTCTCACGGCCGGTAAGCTCAACCGCATCAAGCACTCTTTTACGTTCCGGCAAAACAGAACCGGATTTCACACCTATAAGACGAGCGGAGAAATCAACTGTCTCAGCCACTGTGAGATGCTTATAAAAATACGGCTGTTCGGAGACATAAGCAACATTGCGTCTTGAATCAGGCGACTCAGAACTTATACCCATCAAAGAGATTCTACCCGAAGTTGGCTTTACAAGCCCCATCACCATCTTTATCGTAGTGGTCTTCCCCGCCCCGTTTGGGCCGACAAAACCTGCAATACGGTTATGGGTGAGTGAAAACGAAAGGTCTTTCACTGCCGTAAAAGGAATTCCGCGAAATCCTTTGCGGTAGATTTTGGTTATTTTTTGGGCGTTTAAAACAATGTTATCCATAATAGATAAAATTACAATAACGTCACTATGGAAAGGCAAGAGGGCAAATAAAAGTAGAGGCAAAAGTGCAAGATAAGTCAGGTATGGGAGAGAAAAAGTTCTCTAAAAGGGTATTTGCGAGGTAATTTTGTTTAATTTTTTTGGCTGGAGCGAGGGGGGAAACCTACCCCCTTGTATTTATCTTTTGACTTTGACTTTGATTTTCCGTCTTTTGCCTTTAATACTTGCATTAAAACCTCTCAATTACTATATTAGCATCTCTATATTATACTTGAATATATCGAACATACAATTAATTTATAATATTTCAGTAATCAGTAAAGAGAGGGGAACGCGCAAGTGAATATTGTGGTTTGTATCAAACAGGTGCCCGGCACTACTCAGGTTAAAATTAATCCTGAGACCGGTACGCTTATTCGCGACGGAGTGGAAGCGGTAGTAAACCCATTTGATGAGTACGCTATTGAAGAAGCGGTAAGAATAAAAGAGAAAGTGGGCGGCACTGTAAAAGTGATAACAATGGGCCCCCCGCAGGCAGACGCGGCGCTTCGCACTGCAATATCTATGGGCGCGGATGAGGGTTATCTTGTTTCAGACCGGGCGTTTGCCGGTTCAGACACATGGGCTACATCTTACACATTGTCAAGCGCAATCAAGACTCTCGGCAAAGTTGACCTGATTATCTGCGGCAAGCAGGCTATTGACGGTGATACCGCGCAGGTAGGCCCCGGCATAGCCGAAATGCTTGATATGCCCTTTGTCGCGTGGGTGAAAAAGGTTGAGGAAATCAGCGAAAATTCTATAAAAGTACACAGGCTTATGGAAGAGGGTTACGATGTTGTTGAGATGGCGCTTCCAAGCCTTATCACAGTAGTAAAAGAGATTAACACACCGCGCATGGCTTCGCTTAAGGGTAAGATGAAGGCAAAAAGCGCGGCTATTGCGAAGATTGACACTTCAAACATGGACGTCAACCCGGAGCGCATCGGGCTTAAGGGCAGTCCTACTCAGGTGCTGCGTTCGTTTGTGCCTGAAAGAAAAAGCGGCGGTGAGAAAATCAGCGGCGATACGGCGGAATTAGTTCAAAAGGCCGCGTCTGTAATCCAGAACCTTGGCGTTGTGAAATAATAGAGATGGTTTTTAATTCCTTGTACTCACCCCGTCAGGGGTGACATATTGATAACCGCCGGTTTCAACCGGCGGTGGGTGTCGCAGGATAACTAGTAAGGAGAAACGATACAATGGGTATAAATGTAAGTTTGGAAAAATGTGTGGGATGCAGTCTCTGCGTAAAAGCGTGCGGACAGAACGCAATCACAATTGCTGATAAAAAAGCGGTTATTGACATGGCAAAGTGCAATATGTGCTCGGCCTGCGTTGAGGCGTGTAAAAAATTCGGCGCAATCACTATCACTAAAGATTCAAGCGCTAAGATTGACGTAAACGACTATAAAAATGTAGCCGTTTTTATTGAACAGCACGAGGGAAAAGTTGCGGGCGTATCTTATGAGATGCTTGGCGAGGGAAGAAAACTTGCCAATGATCTTGGAGAGAAACTTGTCGCAGTGCTTCTTGGCTCACAAATGAACGACGTAGCTGCTGACCTTGTAAAGTACGGCGCCGATAAAGTCGTATATTTTGATTCGCCGGAACTTGTTCAGTTTCGTGATGATACCTATACTGCGCTTGTATGCGAATTTGTTGAGAGCGACAAACCCTCAATATTATTAGCCGGTGCAACAGCGGTTGGCCGCTCGTTTGTTCCGAAAATCGCTGCGCGTGTTTGGGGCGGTCTTACAGCCGACTGTACAAAACTTGAAGTTGACACAAAGCGCAGGCTCCTTCTTGGCACACGCCCGGCTTTCGGCGGAAATCTTATGGCCACAATTATCGCTCCGCACCACAGACCGCAAATTGCTACTGTACGCCATAAAGTGATGAAAGCTGCGGCGCGCGACGAGAGCCGCAGCGGTGAAGTGGCGGTAATAACTGTAGACGCCGCAAAAATTGCAAAAATCAATGAGCGTACAAAGATACTTGATATTGTTAAGGAAGTCGCGACAACAGTTAATATCGCGGAAGCGGACATAATCGTTTCAGGCGGACGCGGCATGGGTAACGCACAGAATTTTTCACTTATCCGCGACCTTGCGCAAGCGCTTGGCGGCGCTATCGGCGCAAGCCGCGCCGCGGTTGACAGCGAGTGGATTCCATACTCTCATCAGGTCGGACAAACAGGAAAAACAGTCTGCCCGAAACTCTACATAGCCTGCGGTATTTCAGGTTCTGTACAGCACATGGCCGGAATGCAGTCATCAGATTTTATCATCGCGATAAACAAAGACCCCAATGCGGACATCTTTCAGATTGCGAATTTGGGTATTGTCGGCGACGCTCTTGAGATTCTCCCTGAACTCACAAAAGCTTTCAAAGAGAAGGTGTGCGCGTAACGATGAAACTCTCACTTGGCATACCGAAGGGAAGTCTTGAAGAATCGACAGTCGGCCTTTTCAACAAGGCCGGCATTCACATCGCCCGCAGCAGCCGCTCTTACTATCCGGCATGCGACGACCCTGAACTTGACCTCATTGTTATGAGACCGCAGGAGATTCCCCGCTATGTAGAGCAGGGAATAATTGACGCGGGAATAACGGGTCAGGACTGGGTTGCGGAAAATGAAGCGGACGTTGTAGAAGTAACGGAGCTTCATTACAGCAAAGTATCCCGAAAAAAATGTAAATGGGTGCTTGCGGTTCCTGAGGATAGTCCTTTTCAGCAGGCAGCTGATTTAAACGGCAAACGTATAGCTACAGAACTCGTCGGCACCACAAAGCGTTATTTCGCCTCTAAAAATGTTGACGTTTCCGTTGAATTTTCATGGGGCGCGACAGAGGCTAAGCCGCCGCGCCTTGCCGACGCTATTGTTGACATTACAGAAACAGGTTCTTCACTTAGAGCAAACAGATTACGTATTATTGACGTTCTAATGGAAACCTGTACTGTTATTGTGGCCAACAAAAATGCCTGGGCTGATGAGGAAAAGCGCGGTAAGCTTGAAAATTTGAAGATGCTTCTTCTTGGAACTCTTGACGCAGAGAACTATGTTGGTCTCAAATGCAATGTCGAAGAGAAAAATCTTGAGCACATTATAAAGATTCTGCCTGCGCTTAATAATCCGACTGTTTCGCAATTATCAAATTCAGGCTGGTACGCGGTGGAAACAATCCTTCCATTTCAACAAACAAAGCACGTTATACCGCTTCTCAAAAGGGCTGGAGCTTCTGGGATTGTTGAGTATCCTGTCAGTAAGATTATTCCTTAAGCAGTCAGGGAGCCCTTAGATTAAAATCCGGGGCTCTCTGAAATTATCCGCATATATTACCTGGATTGAACCGGGGACAAGAAAAGTAACAGTATCCGTTTAAAAAACCTTACCTGAAAAACTTGCACCGCGGTAATGAACACTTATATATTTATATATTGCGGATATATCTTATACTTAATATATACACTTCATACTTACTGAAGGGAACACAAATATGGACGGCAAAAGCAAGAAGATTTTGAACTTCATGAAAAAAAACGGAACTGAGCTTGAGGCGGATGAAATTGCGTTTCCGCTGAAGATGGATGAAGACCTCGTTAAGAAGCTGTTGAATGAGCTCAAACAGGAGAATCTTGTTACAGAAAGAACCGACGAAAAAGGGCGGTCTTTCTTTACCGCCGCTGCGGAACAGCCAAAAGCGGATAAGAGAGCCAAGGCAAAAGACGATGAAGATGAAGATTTTGAACCTGTACAGAAAAAAGAGAAAGCGCCGCGTATAATTACAGAAAACGAAGTTCTTGATATTGACGATTTTTCACCGAAAGCCGCGCCTCCTCCTATCGCTGCGGCTCCTGTTGCTGCGCCGCCGCCGATACCTACTTACAGCGAATTTTCGCCTAACGAGTCACCGTCAATAGCGGAGGAGGTTGATTTTTCAACAGAAACCTCAACGGCTGTAAATAACGAACCGGACATTGAGGATTTCGCGCCAAAGGCTAAAAAGAAAAAAGAAAAAGAGCCGAAAATAAAAGAACCCAAGTTCGATGAGGGCGATGATTTTGAGCCGAAAGAGAAATCCTCTTCGCCTCTTCCCAAAAACGTGATTCCAATCGTATGCGTTGTACTGCTTTTAATTATCGCGTTTTTCATGGGCGTCTCTTCAGGCTCCGGCAAAGTGAACAAGGCTGTCTCTAAAGCGTCTGAAGATTTGGTAAAAATAGCCGACTTTCATCCTGTAAAAGAGAACGCGGATAAAATCAGCAGTATGGAAGAGAAGATTAATAAGCTTGAGGCAAGTCTAAAGAGCGTAGAGAGTGAACTGAACACGGTAAAACAGGCGGCTGCGGCCAGACCTGCGCCTGCGAGAGCTCCTGCGAATAGAAGACGGTAGACCCTGTTGTAAGGGCGGGGTTCACCCCCGCCCGTTTTTTCATGCAGCCTTTGGGATAGAATTATGAATCAAGAGCAATTTCTACAGGCAATCCTCGAAAAAACCTCTCATATACGCGGCGGAATTGAGGCGCAGGATATGGATATTGTCCACAATGCCCTTGATGAACGCGAGGCGCTTATCGGTGAATACGCTAAAAAGAAATTCGGCCCGGCCAATAGAGGCAAATGCAGCGAACTTGCAGACCGTATAAAGAAATTAGACGAACAAAACAACAAATCGCTGAAAGTGTTAATGGACGGCGCTAATGAAAAAATATTTGAGGCAAGACGCGAACTAAAGGCGCTCGAAACCGGCAAAAAAGCAACCACGGTATATCACGGCGCCCAAAACGCAGGCCGCGGCGGGGTGTTGGATTTTAAACAATAAAAAAGGGCGCCAGCAATGGTCGCCCATACGCAGGGGCGGGGTTTACCCCCGCCCTTTTTTTATTTAATTACCCGTTCTGCGCCATAAGCGAAGCGAGATTGTTCTGCTGGCCTTGCAGTTTCATCATCGCGGTTTCCATTCTGGCAAACATTTGATAGTAGCTCTTTTCCTGACGTTTCCAGCGTTCAATCAGCACTGCAATCCGTTTGTCGTGCTGTTCTATCTGCTTTGTAATCTGGTTATTCATTGTTGAGCCGTCGTTTAAAACTCCGGCCTTCTCTACCATGTAACCTTTTTTGCCGTCAATCGTCGTTGTACGCACAGCGTCGCTGATGATGTCGTTGAGGCGGTTAGCCATACCGTTCTCTTTGTAACGCTGGGCCTGGTCTCCCTGACCGTAAGGTATATCGGAGCTCTTTGTAAAAAGCCTCACGACATTATCGTAGTTGCTTTCAAGAGCCTCTCTCAATTTACCTTCATCTATGGAAAGGCGGCCGCCGTCTCTCCAGTGCGTTGTTCCTATACCGATTTCCGACATAGATATTCCGGCGCCCTCAACCGGCTCATAAACAGCCTTGCGCAGCTGGTCAAGGAGCCTGCGCAGCTCCATATCGCCGCCGACTATCCCAGCCTTGGCCTTCTCTTCCCAAGCCTTTATCTCCTCCTCCTTCATAGCCTTTTTCTGCTCTTCGGTCAGCGGAGGATATTCGCGGTCTCTCTTCTCATACATAAGCCCGTTGATGTGCTCAATAATTTTATTGTACTCATCAACAAACTCTTTTATATTTGAGATAATATCATCGGTGTTTTTATTCACACGGATTTTTATCTCTTCTTTAGCATCTATAATGTCAATCGTGCCCAATTTGTCTTCTACATCAATTATTTCATTACCAAACCCGTCATCTTTATATGTATGATTATAAACGATAGATGAGTTAAAGGTTTCGTGGAAAGTGTAGCTCATTCCATCCATTGTAAAGGTGTTGGAGAACTTTGTAATCTCCTGACCGTTAATAAAAGCGCGCAGGTTCTTTCCCTCTTCACGGTTATAATAATCAATCTTGCCCTTACCGTCGTCGCCGCCTGCTGCGTCATAAGTCACTATACCCAAGGCATTTAAAAAAACGCCTGTGGATGTCAGCACCAAAGAGCCGTCGGTTTTTCTCTCACCCAGGTAAGTATTTTCATGGATATTGTTGATTGAACCTTCCCCCACGCTTGCCAAAACAAACCTGTCATCTACAGCGTCGTAAGTAAGGGTTACTCCGGCGCCGGAGTTGTTAATTTTGGAAATCATAGAACTAACCGTATCTGCCGCAGATATAACGATTGACTTGCCGCTGATACTGATAGTAGTGTCGTTGTACAGCGGCTTGACGTCATCATCAGATATTGATAACGGCCCGACAACGTTTGCGGCCGCCACAGACTTGCGGTTTACATCAACGTATGTGTCAACGCCTGTACGAAATACGGAGTTGCCGTCTTTATCAATAAATACCTGCCTGTTGTCCTTATCAATCAATTGGTCGTCAGCGATACGGAATAACTGCGTACCGTCCTTATCAACAAATACCTGCCTGTCAGTTCCTTTCTGAACAGCCTGAGTAAACAAATCCGGGAAGAAGTCAACTGCTGTTTTACCGCTGAAATTAACGTTGCTTGCCCCTGATTTAAAACCCATTCTCTTTAAGGAGTCAAATCCGGTATCTTCAAATACTGTGATATTGGAGCCGAGTTTGTCAATTTTCAGTTCTCCGTCAGGAGTAACTGTCATAATTTTATTGAACTCTTTACCGTAGATTGATTCTACCTTTTGGTTGAACAAATCAGCAAAAGCCTGCGCCCTCTCTTGAGCGGTATCGTTTTCAACATATATTTTTTTCAGCTCTTCGTTAGTCAATGTTATAGTACGGGTTACATTGTCTATTGAGATACCGATTAAAGCGTATTCAAAGGTTGTGGCGTTGGCGTTGATATATTTTTCAGTAAGCTCATCTCTGACCTGTTCAACCTCAGCGGTCTTGGTATCTAAAAAATTATTCCAGTGAACTTCTAAATCCCTAAATTCATTCCAGGCATTAGCAATATCACCGCTGTAAACATCTGTCAAAAACTCATCCCGGGCGTTAGCGATATCATCGCTGTAAACATCTGTCAAAAACGCATCCCGAGCGTTAGCCATATCACCGCTATAAGCATAAACCAAAAAATCATCCAAAGCTTCAGGGTCATCTATACCGCTATAACCGCTGCCGTTAATTCCAAACCAATCCTCAAACTTTTCCTTAAACCACTCGTCAAACTGTTTATCATACCACTCATTGAACTGTCCGTCATACCAAGTATCAAACTCACTGCCGGGACTTAAATTAGCGCTAACATCGCGCCAGGTATCAAATTCCACCCCAAAACTGTCTCTAAGCGTATCATAAATCTCTTTATCAAGAGCCGTCTTCTGCGAAGTTGTGAGCTCAGATTTGTTTGCAAAATTATCAAGGTCAAACCCCTTGCTCACCATCCCCTGCATCCCCAGATTTTTACTGCCGTTCCATGTATCTTTGGTTGCAAGCTGCGCAACGGCCTGTACGGACTGGTTAAAATTCTTGAGTTCGCCGTTAGCGGTTACGCTCATGATTTTGGCGGCGGCTTCGGCGCTTCCGCCAAGAGACAAATTGTAAGTGAACTTCGAAAACGCAGTAACTGAGCGGAAGTTACTTGTTGGATTAGCGAAATTGAATTTGCTTTTCTGAAAACCTGAGAGCATATCAATTGTGCTGCGGTATATCTCCTGCCGCCACACAGCGAGCTGCCTCTCCCGATTGACCGCGTCAATCCTCAGATTATGGACTCTGCCCATATTGCGGATTACTTCATCTGTGTCAAGCCCGGTAGCAAGCCCGGTAAGCCTCATCTGTGTTCCGATATCCATCTCAGCCAGCCTTTCCCAAGTTCTGTTTTTTAATTCACTTATACTTTTTCGTCAACAAACAATCCTGCGAGTTCCCACATCTTTGCAATCATATCCTGAATTTTCTTGGGCGGATACTCTGCGATAACTTCGTTATTTGTAGTATCTCTTATTACATACATTACAGTTTTTGTAACTTCATGAACAGTGCGCTCTATTTGGCGGTTATAGACCTTAAGCGCAGTGTTAGCCTGTTTAACCGGCTGTTCCATGAGATCGGCCAAGTCGCGGTCATCGCCGCCGCTTTTACCGCTGCCCGGACCAACCGCAGGCGCAGACGGCTGATGCTGCCCGATAGAAACATTCGCCGCAGGTTCACTGCGCGTCTCCGCTGCCGGAGCGGATTGTCCTGATTGCCCTGTTCCAACAAAGACCGGTTCTATTGGCGCGCCGCCGCTGTCACCTATTCTCATAATAACCTCCTTAGCTCCTGTCGTAAAGACACTGCTTCTTATTCTATATTATCGTATCTTTTTAAATATAGTTTAGTGAAAAATTACTTTTCTTACTTTTTTGTTAAAAAAATTGACTTTTTTCATAAAAAAAGCTGTTTTTGAGGAGATAATCCTCTGTCCGGTCTTGGAGCGCTCTTTTTCGTCTGTAAAAAAGTTGGCATTATTCATGCTTTTTTTTAAAACATTTCCTGGGAAATATTATTTTTATTGGTTATCAAATTTCTAAGCCAGCGGCCACAGTAAAAAAGGAATGAAAAATGGAAATCATCATCGCGTCTGATTATGAAGAGATGAGCCGGATATCTGCTGAACTTATTGCTCAGGAGATAAGGTACAAGCATGACATAGTTCTTGGGCTTGCGACGGGAGATACCCCCATAGGCACCTATCAGGAACTTATCCGCATACACAAGGAAGAGGGGCTTGATTTTTCTAAAATAACAAGCTTCAATTTAGACGAATATGTAGGTCTGCCGCCGCTGCACCCAAACAGCTATAATCACTTTATGAAAGAGAATCTTTTTAACCATGTAAATGTCAATCCGGCAAATATTTATGTACCTCAGGGACATATAGAAGACCCTGAGCACTTCTGCTTTTGGTATGAGGCGCAAATCCAAAAAGCGGGCGGTATAGATTTGCAGGTTCTCGGCATAGGACGTGACGGGCACATCGGATTTAACGAACCCGGCTCTTCATTTGCCAGCCGCACAAGAATTAAGGCGCTTTACAAAGAGACAATTGAAGACAACGCGCGGTTTTTCAGGAATGAAGACGACGTTCCCCGCTTTGCGGTGACTATGGGCGTAGGCACAATATTGGAAGCGCGTAAAATTCTGCTCATCGCAAACGGCGAGAAAAAAGCGGATATAGTAGCTGAATTTATTGAAGGCCCTGTCACAAGCCAGATTACCGCTACTGCGCTCCAGCTTTCAAAAAGCGCAACAGTGGTGCTTGACCAGGAAGCCGCGTCGAAATTAAAAAGGACGGAGTATTATAATTGGGTGCGGGATAATAAGCATCTTGTGCAAAAGAAAGTTGGGAGATAAAAAAAGGCTGCCCTTGCCGGGGCAGCCTTTTTTTTTGTAAGCGAGGCGTACCGCACACTTCCCTGTGATGCGGTACATCGCCGTATGCGTAAGATTACTGTTATTACCTGAGTAACTGCAGTACGCTCTGCGGTGTCTGGTTCGCCTGAGCGAGCATCGCCTGAGCGGCCTGCTGAAGTATGGAGTTTTTCGTGTACTCCATAATCTCCTTAGCCATGTCAACGTCTCTGATACGGGACTCCGATGCCTGGAGGTTCTCCGAAGCCGTATCAAGGTTCTTAATAGTGTGCTCAAGACGGTTCTGCATAGCTCCAAGGAAAGCTCTCTGATGCGAGACCTTCTGCAGAGCGTTGTTCACTGTCTCTATCGCTACAGCTGCTCCCCATTTTGTTGAGATATCAATTTTGTCTATCCCAAGAGCTCTTGCGCGCATGTCGCCGATTGACACCCAGGTGGTCTGACCGCTGTTTGCGCCGACCTGCGCCATGATGGAGTCGTTGAGGCTGTTTGCCGCAGGAGAATACTTTGAGAAGACAAATGTTAAGCTGTCTCCGACTTTTGTCTCAAAGTAGTTAGCCTCAAGACTGTTGCCTGCGTTAGCCGAGAACTGCATTCCGGTTCCGCCGTGGCCAAGCGTTACGCTTCCGGCGAAGAAGTTGTCTGATGTGGTTACAACAGTTCCAGCCATAAGCTTGACAGCCGGGTTAAGCGGCGTACCATTAGGCGTAGCCGGGTCACCTACCAGAGAGCCTGCGGCTATGGTACTGTCTTTAGCGATTGTGTAATGCGTGACATTAAAGCCATTGCTGCTTGCAAGAATACCCGTCGTAGGGCTGTCCGCGGCGTTTGGCGGGAAAATATCTTTTCCAAGCGTTATACTGCCGCTTGTAACGGTAATCTTTCCGGTCGGATCAGAAGGGTCGGCCAAAGTCGATGAGTGTGTAATTACAGTACCGTCATTAAGAGTCAGACTTTTGCCGGGGGCAAGCTCTCTGTCGCCAACCCTGAGAATCCAGTCGGCGCCAACCTGCTCATACTTAATCTCAAGTTCTTTACCGTTGACCATCAGCGTAATAAAGCTGCTTGTGCCGATAGTGACGTCACTGCCTCTCGCAAGGACGCTTCCTGCTCTGAGATTTGTAATCTGATCCTGATTGAGACCCTCACTGTTACCAATAGTAACATTATTGTTAAACGCACCGGGGGCGCTTATCTCATAGTTAGACGCTTTTACCAAAACCGCGCCGTCAGGATTTCTCAATACCGAAGCGCTGCCAAGTACGCTCTGTGAAGCGATAGTAAAAGCAGAGACATTCGGAGCTGTACCGCCCACATTAGGAGGATTTTGGGTGCTGATACCGACACTGCCCAGCGTAAGAGAGCCGCTTAACACTGAGAATTTACCGCCGCCGTCGTTTCTAATAACAGTACCGTCATCAAGAGTGACGCTTCTGCCGACATCAATCGTTTTTAAAATCGGAGCTGCGACTCCGGCTGCGGCTGCGCTTCCAAGCAGCAGCATCTCTCCATTACTTGTATAAGTGATTTCTACAGCGCCTGTGGATTCAGCCAAAGTAACAGAGCCGTTGGTTACTATTGTTACCGAGCTGCCCACCGCAAGAGAACTTGTACCCGCTACCTCGCTTACTACAGTGTGATTGGTGCCTGCTCCAAGAATTATCCCCTCATCGCCGACTTTATCATGCTCGCCCAATGTGTACGGACCTGCGGGACGGGCGGAATCAACAACAAACAGCACCTCTTCACCGCCGTCAGCGATGATAGTACCGTCTTTGAGCATATTAGCTTCTATCTTGGTATCTTCGCCAAGCTCAACAAATGTATACATCGTACCGTCTGAACCCATAAGCCTGAAGTCATTGGCGTTATAGATAGGTATTCCATTGTCAAGAGTCTGATTAAATTTGATAAGCATAAAAGCGCCGTCAAACGCCCATGAGCGGTCGTTGCTTACGCTTGTCATCATGGCTTTCATATCTTCGGAGTCTACAATAACCCCGGAGTTATTGTTTATGCGGAAAGTTCCGGTAACCTCTTCGGCGATACCTTTTGCGCTTCCCTCAAGAAGTTTACGGGTGTTAAACTCTGTGGAGTTTGCTATACGGTCAACTTCATCTTTAAGCTGCTTGATTTCCGCCTGAATCTCTCTAAGGTCGGCTTCAGTATAAATACCGTTAGCGGCCTGAACCGAAAGTTCGCGCATTCTCTGAATAATCGCATGAGTTTCACCCAAAGCGCCTTCTGCCGTTTGAATCAGGGATATGGTATCCTGAGCATTTCGTGAAGCCATGTTAAGACCGCGGATTTGTCCTCTCATTTTTTCTGAGATCGCGAGTCCGGCTGCGTCGTCTCCGGCACGGTTAATACGGAAGCCGCTTGAGAGCTTCTCCATTGATTTGGCGCTGGCAGTGTTGACCGCACCAAGCTGACGATGGGTGTTAATCGCCATCATGTTATTGTTAATACGCATACAGCGTTCCTCCATGAGGTTATGTTTAATTAGTAAAGGCTGCGTCCATGCTGCCCTCTTTAGTAATGTTCGTTGCTACGCGGGGAGTCTCTTCCCCGTAAATAATGTTTTTTATTATCTATTGCATGAGTCAATTAGAGTTCATGCTGTTAACCGTATTATACTGTGTTCTGATTAAATATCACACTGTGCCGCCCGGCGACTGCACTGTGCCGTGAGGCCGCCAAACGGCACAGTGTAATACTTAATCAGAAATCGGTATAGTTTACATGGCATGGTGTGCCTTGCGTGCAGAAAGATATGCAATTGGCGTGCCAAAGAGACAAGTGAGACAAAAAGGACATGTCTAACTCATTGAAAATCAATGTGTTATGAGATGCGGCACGGGGTTTTTAAATGAATTATTGATGCTGAAAAGTCAATACCAGGTAGGTAATTTAATCCTGCGGCATGGGCAATTTTTTCCTGAGGGATGGGGAAAAAGCGGCGCTTATCTGAAAGATTCTTCCTCTTGTTTCTTCATTAGAAGCCGCCAGATTTTTTCGACAAGCTCTTTTGGGCTGAAAGGTTTTACGATAAAATCGTTAGCTCCGCTTTCAAAGCAGCGTTTCACTTCGTCGTCTTTAGCATTGGCGGAAAAGAAGGCTATTGGGATATTTCTTGTCTCTTCCTGAGAGCGAAGGATCCGGCACACGCGCCAGCTGTCAAGTTCAGGAAGATGCGTGTCTATGAGAATGAGCGCAGGAGCCTGATTAAACGCCGCTTTAAGCCCCTGCTCTCCGTTTTGCGCAGTAAGAATATCAAATACGTTTTCCAATATCATACTTGCTATCTCGACCCCCTCTTTGTCGGGGTCAATAAACAGGATTTTCGGCCTTGCCTGTTCCTGTTCATTAGAGCCGCTCTTATCATTAGCTATAGTATCGGCCTCAAGAAATCTCTCCGTAGTATTAGACTTTGTCGCGTCATCATCCCATGTTATATTCGCATGCAGGGGCAGCAAAATGTGGAATTCACTTCCAGGAAAGCTCCCTTTTTGCGTTCCGCCGCTTTCAACCCATATCTTTCCGCCGTGACGCTCAACTACTCCTTTGGCAATAGATAACCCAAGACCGCTCCCCCCGCCCATAAATTTGGTAAAATCTGTTGAGTGGCGGTTAGAGCTGCCCACTTCATAAAAAGAATCAAATATGTTTTTCTGCTCCTCTTTATCTATGCCAATACCCAGGTCTTTTACAATTATATGAAAACAGCTCTCCTGTTCAACCGCTATGCTGACATTTACAACCGACCCGTCCGGCGAGTATTTAACAGCGTTGCTGAAAAGGTTTGTAAACACCTGATACAGCCTTGATTTGTCGCCGTTAAACAGAGGCAGCGAATCTGAAATCTCACAATTAAAAGAGATATTGCGTTTCGCCGCGAACTGGGAAATCTCTTCAACGCAATCCTGCGCCGTTACTCCAATATCAACAGGTTCGGGATGCAGCCGCAAACGGTTCTGCTCTATTTTTGTTACGTCAAGCATGTTGTTTACAACCTTATGAAGCCTGTCTGCCGCGCGGCTTATGCTCTCTATCATTCTGTAGACGCTCGGCTCAACCTTATCTTTCATGTTGTCAATAATAATGTCGGAATACCCCTTTATTGAGGTAAGCGGCGTATTTAACTCATGAGAAGCGATGCTTAAAAAATTTGACTTAAGAGAAGAGAGTTTTTTGACCTCAGCTTTTGAGCGGATAAGCTCGGCGTTCATTTTTGTTATTTCAAGCTCTTTTTTACCGTTCTGCTCCAATAAAATTTCTTCTACTGTGATATCTTTTATAACAAGCGCAATAAAATCCTGATCCGGCCCCACCCCGCCTATTTTAATCGAATTTATCAGACAAATTTTATCGGAAGAGTTATATTGCGGCAGCGTTATTTTAAAATTATTGAGAGCCCCCTCAATTACATCCTTAAAAACAGAACCGTCCTTTGAAAACTTATCATTAAAAACAGGCAAAAGCGTAATCGGCTTACCGATAAGTTCATCCTTGCCGGCGCAGTCAAGGAGTTTTTGACCGTATAAATTAACATATACCACCGCGCCGTCTTTCTCTAAAATAAGTATCCCAAGCGGCGCATGTTCTAAAATCCGCGCGATTATCTGTATGTCAAGCTGCATCTATCCGTTCCCGCCTTCCCGAAGACGCTCTATCTCTTTGCGTACGTCTTCAACAGCGTTAAAATCCTCTTTTTGCACAAACGCTATTTTTTTTGCGTAAAGTTCAAGCAGTTTAAGCGAATCTGCGGTGAGTTCTCCATCCTTTGAAATAAGCGCAAGGACCGCTTCCACATCATCACTGAAGCGGTAACCTTTCATAAAGTCGCGAAAACTTTTCTTAGCCGCCGCAAACGAGGCCGCGTTTCCTCTCTGGTAAAGCATAGCCGGGATATACTCTTTTGTCAGCGCCTCCTGCGGGTCTACCCCAACAGTTAAAAAAGTGCGGCTTGGGGGTTCGCTGCGCTCTATCTGGGCGATAAGCGACTCTATCTCATTTTGCACGGTCTGCATCTGCTGCTCGCGGAAAAGCGCCTGATAAATAATAGGTACGGCGTTTACACTCAATACCGCGTTGCCTATTCTTTTAAACGTTCCTGCAAAAAATATATCTCCGGGAGAAGAGAGAAGCTCCTGCTCGGAGTGAAACGACACTATTTTAGCGGGGGTAGGTATAAACTCCTCAAGTTCGCCCATATTTTCAAGACGCTCGCGAAGTTTCTGCGGGTCAAGCGCCCCTTCAAGACCATCCATTTTGTCAAGCATATCCGCAAGCCCTTCCCCAAGTCCCTCTTCGTCAAGAGAGACGCCCATCTCGGAACGCAGAAAATCAAGCAAGTTGCTCTGCTCCCGGTAGTTACCCGTAGCAGCAAGAAGCCCGCCATGCACCATAGAAGCGATAGGATGCTTCATATTCATAAGCTCGGCAGGGTCAACATCAATAAACGCATAGACCGTCACCTGACCGTCAAGACGGCCGGGGTCGCCTTTTTTCTGCTCTACATTTAATATACGGTTCATATAGCAGTTATCTCTTTTTTCTCATCTGGTTGTGGAGACGCCAGGCATGGCGTCTTTACAATGCGCTTTCACTCTTTCATATCTCTTTTTTATCATCGGGGGCAGGCGCGTTTATTGATGCGTGCGCCATTGCCCTGAACATCAGCATGGTTGATAATATTATGAATATATACCACGCCCACTCAGCTTTCACACCGGAAACCGCCACAAGCGCGCTGCCTATCATAACGGGTGAAATTGAAAAACACGCAACTTTTATAAAATATCCAAATTTTTTTGTTCTGTTAAAGCTGAAAAGATACGCTGCCGCAGAAAGAAAAAACACACTCATCATTACCGTAAACATAGTAAAAACAAAACTGAGTATAAAAAAATTCAACACAAAAGAGAGCATATTTCTATGTAAAAATCCCTGCACTGACGCTGCGCTGAATTCAAAATTTTTACCGACAAGCCTCTCATAAGGAATCTCTATACGCATATCCTTAAACAATACGGAAGTGTCTTTGAGTAAAATCTTCGCAGCCCCTGCCATCCTGTTATCATCCGCAGGAACAGGATTTCTTGTGTCAACGACTAAAAAATTATCAGGCACCCGCTCAAAAACTCTAAAACCGACAAAATTGTCCAAAACCGCGCCTGTCAGCTCTTTGGGCATCTCAAAAGGCGCCTCGCGCCCGCCGGTTTTAAGCCTGCCGTCTCTTATCTCGAACTTATCAAACATTACACTTACAGCAGGCGTTACCCCGCGCTCACCGTGCAAAAGGTAATACGTTTTAGAGACCCCTGATATAAACGCTGTAAGCACAAGCAGCTTTAAAAGAAACATAATAACACGGCCTGCGGAAAACCTGACAGCCTCCGGGCCAAAAGTTGGATCAAAAATGCTTTTATGCAAAGTTGAGAAAAACTTCATATAATAAGGAAATACATTTTGCTGATATAATCCGCAACAAAAATCCGTCAATAACTGTGATAAATTGTACAATATCGAATACACGATTAAAAAAGACAGTCAAAATCATGAAAACTGAAGGTATGACCATATTCCGAACTACGCGGTTGTTGCCAAAAAACTGCTTGATAATGATAACGCAAACAATAAAAAATTATCTATATTCCACCCCTTACCAATAAAGTATCTTGAATAGATAATAAATTGGCGCAATTATTGTTTGAATGAGACGTAATCCGGCGGAAATGCCGTACTTATAAAAATTAGTATACCCTAACAAGATGGAAGAATTAAGTACGATGAGAAAATTTTGGGGTGCTGTTCTGTTACTCGCGGCGGCAGGTTCTGCTTTTGCGGAAAAAATTGAGATACCGGTCACCTACGACTCTCTTCATAATGGATTAAAGGTGATAATCGTTCCCGACACAAACGTTGCTGTGGTGAGCTGCCGGCTTTATTATTTTGTGGGCGGGATGAATGAGGGGCCGTCTACCGCGGGACTCTCACACATGTATGAACACATGCTGTTTAAGGGCACAAAGCGGCTTGGCACACACGATTACGAAAAAGAGATTCCATATATAGCGCGGATTGATTCTCTTGACAGACTTCTTCAAAATGCCCGCAGGATAGGAGGAGAACAGGACTCTCTTTACAAGAAGTATCGGGCGGAGATTTTTTCCACACTTGAAAAACAGCGCAAGTTCATTAAAAAAGATGAGATATGGGAGCTGTACCAAAGTCACGGCGGCACATCTCTTAACGCTTGGACAAGCAATGATATGACCGCCTACATCGTCACACTGCCGCGCAACAAAGTGGAACTGTTTTACTGGATAGAATCTGACAGAATGCAAAATCCTGTTTTGAGAGAGTTTCACAGTGAGCAGGATGTAGTATTAGAAGAACGGCGTATGCGTTACGAAAACCGCCCGCTTCATCTATATTGGGAACGCCTCAACTCACTTTTCTACGTCGCGCATCCATTTCGGCAGCCGGTGATAGGATGGACGTCAAATATCAGAAATTTCTCAACAGATAAAATGATGCGCCACATCAACAGTTTCTACACTCCCGATAACGCTGTTCTTGTACTTGTGGGAAATATTGATCCGGTTAAAGCGATGGAAGATATTAATAAGTATTTTGGACAAATTCCAAAGAGAACTTTTCATAGAGATGATGTTACTGTACGCGAGCCTGCGCCTATAGGAGCTACACGCTTTACAGTACAGGAAGATATTGAACCGAGAGTTGATCTTCTCTTTCACATTCCGGGTTATCCGCATGATGATCTTTATGCGCTTGACATTATAGAAGGCGTTTTATCTGGCAGAAGCGGCAGGCTCTACAGGCGGCTTGTGGTTGAAGAACAGCTCTGCACAGACGCGGGAGCGTCAAGCTCATTTCGGCCTCACAACAGCAGTTTTCATATATATGCGCAGCTTAAAAGCGGAAGCGATCCTGCTGCTGTAGAAAAAATCATAATCGAAGAGATAGAAAAAATTACTACAAGCGTCCCCTCAGAGAGAGAGCTGACACGCATTACAAACGAAATAAGAATGTCTTTTGCGGAAGGGCTTAAAAGCCTTGAGGGACTCTCCGACCGCTTAGCGCGCTTTGAGCGGCTTGGTTCATGGAGAGACCTTTTAGAGTATCCTGACAAAATTTTATCCGTTGACAAAGAATCCATTCCTGCCACTGCTTCAAAATACCTGAAACCACAGCTTGGCACTTATGGATTTATAGTCCCAAAAACGGAAGTGACGTCAGCGCCGATACCGGCACCTGAAACAAACGAAAAGAAAAGCGCTGGGAGGAAAAAATAATGAAGACGTATCTTTATACAGTAAAATCATTTTCAATATTTTTCATTGTTTTAACGGTGATCTTTAGCGTTTTTGAATTGCAAGCAGCGGGAAGACGGCTTCCGGTTGAAGATAAAAAAATTATCAATGAAGAAGAAACAACCGCGATAGCAAAACCGACAATTGTAAATCATCCTTCACAAATCGCATTTGATTCGCTTGACTGGTCTGTCCCCCTAGGTGAACCATACAGAACAGAACTTAAGAATGGTATGATTGCTTATGTAGCCGTTGACTCAACACTTCCCCTTGTCACATTAAGCGCGCTTGTACGCAGCGGCTCTCTTAGTGATCCTGACGATAAAGCTGGACTTGGTTCTTTAATGACAAGGCTTCTGCGCACAGGCGGAACAGAGCAGTATCAGGCAGACTCGCTTGACGCGCTCATTGACCTGCTGGCCATGAATTTTGGTTTTTCACAAACAGAAGCGCATATCGCTTTTAAAGCTTCGTTTTTGTCAGACTTCCTTGATACCGCGTTAAACATAACGCAGCAGATGTTCTTTCATCCATCCTTTCAGCCTGACAAAATTGAAAAAGAGAAAATGATAATGCTTGAAAATATCCGCCACCGTTGGGTTAATCCAGGTCCGGCTCTGACTGCCGCCTACCGCAAACTCATGTATCCTGGGAACGCTCCGTCACGATTTTCAAGCGCGTCTTCTATACAGTCAATCAAACGCGAAGACCTTGCCGCCCTTCACAAAAGCGCGTTTACCGAAAAAGACATTATGATAGCTGTCTCAGGAAAATTTGACAGAGACGAGATGCTGTCAAAACTAAACGCGACCTTCGCGTCACCCATAAAGCATAGTGAAAAAATAGATTTTTCTGAAATCGCGATCACACCGCAGGTAAACGCGCTTGTAATCCACAAGCCAATTGACCAGGTATACGTACGCATGGGCCTGCCGCTTTTCAAGCGTCCAAATGACGACTACTACGCGGTCTCTGTGATGAACCTGATTCTCGGCGGCGGCGGTTTCACTTCGCGTCTTGGAACGCGCGTGCGTTCAGACGAGGGACTTACCTACTCTATCCATTCAAGCGCGGAGTCGAACTACACTTATCCGGCAACGCTTTTTATTAACTTTTTTACAAAAACTGAATCGTACCCCAAGGCAATATCAATCATACACGAAATACTCGAAAGCATCCGCGCCGAAGGGGTAACAGAGAGCGAACTTGACCACGCGAAATCATCTCTTATCTCAGAATTGCCATCCTCATTCCGCTCTCCTGAGGATATTGTGTCAACTTACGCGTGGAATGAATTTTACGGCCGGGACGCGGACCACTACGAAAAATATCCGCAGGAGATAGCAAAACTTACTTTGAATGATATAAAAGCCGCTGCGCAAAAGTATATTAATGTAAATAAGATTAGTTATGCCATTGTTGGGGACACTGCCGCAATTAAGGCAGTAGAAACAGGCAGCTTTTTTAATTTGAACACTGTAGAAAACAAACGCGTGACAAGCAGCGATTCGCTTCTGTTTTTACCGTAATCTCTTTACGGCTGAATTCTCGCGTTAAAAAATTACAATGATAATGGGAGGCAGTTGAAGTATGAATGTCGGAATAGTAATCCACACTACTTCGGGTCACACACTGGCTTTTGCCCGTGCAATTGAAGAATTGCTTAAACAAAAAGGACATGAGGTAGAGCTCCTTCCCCTGCGCACCATCGGAAGGGTGACCCCAACTGGCAGCGGTAATTTTTCTATTAGAAACGCGCCGGAACTCGACCCATTTGACACTGTACTTTTCGGCGGCCCTGTTTGGGCGTTTAAAGCCTCTCCTGTCATAATGAAATTTTTGGCAGAGGAAGTGAAATCACTTAAAAACAAAAAGGCGTTATCATTTGTGACTATGGGGCTGCCTTTTAAATTTACAGGCGGCGACAGGGCGCTGCGTATGATGGACGAACAGCTTGATGCTTCGGGAGCGGATGTAGTTGAGGGTGAAAAGTTACTGTATTTCTTTAAAACCGACAAAGAAAAAATGGATGCCGCGGCGCAGAGGATTTGCGATAGGCTTGGGGCTTAATATTAACAAGAGGACTCCAGTTCCCTCTGAAAAAAATATCGTGGAAGGGTCGCGTTTTGGCTTTGGCTATTATTGAGCCGCAGTAAATTTTTCCTCAATAAAATGTATCAAATGTGCATATATCACCAGTTGTCCTCTACCTGCGTTTAAGGTGCCAGATTGGAACCTCAAGTTTTCCCATTCCTTTGCTGTAAGTTGAAAAGCAAATGTTTGCGGAAATCGCTCAGGATTTCGTTTCATTGCCCTGTTGATATATTTGGTTTCGGTTTGGTACATCTCAGCTAAATCGCTGTCAAGCATCACCTGTACTCCCCGAACTAAATAAAACCAAACCTATGAACCGTGTTCCCGCTCAAAATTCAAAAGTTCGCTTTGCAACTCTTCCGCAGATGGCAGAGCGCCTTTTATATCGTCAGCTAATTCAGTATACTTGAATGTTCCAACTCCTATTGGATTATTCACGCCTTTCAGTGAAAACTCCACCTCGTAACTATCCCTGTTTCTGCACAACAGCATACCAATGGTAGGTTTATCAGTATCGTCTTTTACAAGTTCGTTGACCGCCGTAATGTAAAAATTTAGTTTTCCGACATATTCCGGTTCAAATTCCTTACTCTTCAATTCGATAATTATGTAACATTTCAGCCGTGTATGGTAAAACAGCAAGTCGGTTCGATACTCCTTTTTTCCAACTTTTAGAGGGAATTGCTGCCCCATATACGCAAACCCTATACCTAATTCCAACAAAAATTGAGCGATATGCCGTACAAGTGCATTTTCGAGGTCAGTTTCCTTTACTTTTTCTGCCAATCGTAAAAATTCAAAATTGTACGGTTCTTTCATTATGGCATTGGCAAGGTCGCTTTGAGGTTCAGGAAGCGTCTGTTTGAAGTTTGTAACGGCCTTGCCCTGTCTTTCGTATAAATTAATCTCTATTTGATATTCAAGTATCGTGCGGCTCCAGTTATTTTCGATAGTTTTGTCGATGTAGAACAGGGCTTGTTTTATATCTTTGACTTTCTCAAAAATGCTAACATGGTGTCTCCAGGGAATCATGATTATTTTGCCGATAACAACATTACCTTCAATCCTGGAATTAGCTATATTTTCTTTATTATCAATGGCTTGTAATTGTCCCCCAGCCTGGGGGACAAATTCATTAATTGGTACAATAGACGAATAAAACTGATAAAACTTTTTCATTCTGAAAAGATTTGTTCTGGAAAATCCAGTCATCTCAGGAAATCCCGACATTAAATCCTTGCTCAACAATTCAATTAGACCGCTGCCCCACTTGGCGGTCTCCTGCTTCTCGGTAATTTGCCGCCCCAAATCCCAGTAAAGCATTATCATCTGAGTGTTAACCGATAGGCCAGCCTTTACTTGCTCCGTCTTAATCTGCTGCTTTAAACCGCGCAGCCAGCTGCGATATTCTGAATCATTTACAATATCTGCCACAATAAAAACAACCCCTTTTGAATTTTTATAGTGTTAAAAATTTAGATTTAGATTAATAAAAACTATCAAACGTCAAACATTTGTATTGAACGTATGAAATTTAAAGTTACTATAAAATTATGAGAAATGAGAAATGGAAATACGCGAGACGCGAGAAATAAAAAGGAACTTAACTTAACAATATATTGACATAATAATATAAATTAATTTTTTGTTTTTTGCAATTGATTTGCAGGTTTTCTTTTGCGTGTAAGGTGTAAGGTGTTTGTGGGATTTATGGAACCTTGGTATGAGCGAAATTTGTGTACCTCTGTCCCCAATTTACGAGCGAGAATTCTGTTAGGCCGAATGGGAGATTCATCTCAATAATATACATTGTAGATTACGCCTGATATTATCTAAATCCTGAATCTTTAAGAATCAGGTATATAAAAATTATTAATCATATATCAATTCTTGAATCTGCCATAAGATGTCATTGTGAGTTTCCTATAGTTAATGCTTATGATTGATAAAGAATTGGATAAAACAGTTCACTTGGCAAAAATTACTTATAAAATATACGCATTGTATCCATAAATGTAACGCATGATAACAATTTGTATATCGCTTCTCGTATTTCAAGATGTTTTTCTTTTAAAATTTCTAATCCTTCTGAAAAGTCATTGCAATTTTCTTGCGCAAGCTCTTTTTGTAATGCGTTCTTAAGATTTTCCCAATTGTTTATTTTTACTACAAATTCTTTTACGACTCTTTCCACCATACACTCTTTTAGTATCGCGTCTAAATTTTTTATAACATCAGTTTCTTTTAATTCAAAAACTTTCTCAAGCATATCGTATGTTCTTTTATTGTCTGAAAGAAATCCAAAGCCGTCTCTTTCAAAAATGGCAAACTCATAATTTTTATCTGTATTGTAATATTTTTTCTCAAGTGTATATGTTTTTAAGGGCTTTTCATTGGTTTCGTCTTTAGTAGTTCCTTTTGTATCTACCCATTCACCCAATTCGGCTTTAGGTTCATCAAATAAATAATCACATAACTCTTCAATTGCTGTTTCATGATTTTTTTCTTTTGCTGAATACCATATTGGGCGTATACTTAGTTTAAGTAATTCAATTTCTCTTTTTTCAACATCTTTAATCTCGTCAATATTAAGTAACGCATAATGAACATTGTCAACTGGAGTTTTTGAATTAATCTCTATTAAAAGTTGAAATATTCTATCTTGATTTATATTAATGCTTGTACCAATAAACAAAAAAATATTATTAGTATAAAGTTCATATAATTTTTTAGCAAGGTTCCTGCGTAATTTGAAATTTGATGTTTTATACATTCCATAATAATCATCATAGTTATCTGTCGTAAACACTATACCGCTTTGTATTTCGTAAATTCCATGTAAATAATAAATCACAGGGCGTCTTAATCCACCAAATGTTGTTGCGGGTGTTACAATATTGGGCATAGTATCTAATGTAATTTTTAATACATCATAAATAACCCTATCATAATTTGTTGTTACATAAGTTTTTTTCTCAAATAGATGTAAATATTTTCCCCAAATACCGCAATCATCCTTATTTGTAGGATGTTTTGCAGTTTTCTCTATTTTTTTTATTAAATAATGAATGTAATTGCTTAAATTAGGTAAACATGCATCTATTTTGTCAACAGCGTTCATGTAATCTTTTTTTTTAATTAGCTCCCGTATTTCTTTAACTTCAGAACTTGTAAGTTCTGTTTCTTCAATTAATTTTATAATTAAATCTTTCCACAATGGATAACCATACGATACTGATGCACCGGAACCTAAAAATGGGACTACTTCGCCTATACGTCTTTTTAAAGCGTTTATGTTATCACGATTAGTAGGATGTTGATTTATAATATTTTCCATTATATTTCTCCCTCTAAATAAGAAATTGAGAATGAATGCAAAAAATTTTCACGTCCATTCCTATATTTATCGTACACCCACCATCACAGAAACCCGCTCCCGCTTCCCATCATATGTAATAACCACGCCTCGAACCAAGTACGTACCATCAGATACTAAACGACCTCTCTTGTCGGCCAAATCCCAAGAGCCAATGATACGCTTTGTCGGTGTATTAAGCGCACTGTCGGTTATTTTTACTTTGTTAATAACATTACCGGACGCATTAAAGACAGTCAGCGTCGCGTTCTGTATCCGATTGCCTTGCCAAAAGAAATTTATATCACCGGATTGTTTGTTTACCGGATTTGGGCCAACTGTGAACTCATTTACCAATTGATTGACAGAAGCTGTCGTACTCGATTCAGGCATGGGATTAACCGATGGAATAATACGGTCAAACGACAATACAGATACTGGCGCTGGTGACCATCGGGCGTAAAGCGTCATGTCTGATGATACAACGTCTGTATCAAAATACCATGTAAGCGTATATGCTATATCCTGATACCAACCTTCAAAAACATAATTGGGACGAGTGGGGTCGGTGGGCTTTAACGCTTTGTTACCTAGTCCTACAGTCTGCGGAGTTATGATACTGCCGCCTAATGAATTGAATGTTACAGTTCGTAATTCATCAATTGACCTAATACAAGTAAAGTCTTTCCAATCAGCGTAGGCTTCAATACTTGCTTGCGGTACGTATAGGCAAATGTTGCTTGCAGTATTACTAAATGTATTATTAGGGTTTTGTTGTGTTGATGGCGGAGTCGGATTTAAGCTGATTACCGACATTAGGAGATGGCACCCACTAAACGCTAAGCCTCCAATAGAGGTCACGCTACTGGGAATTGTTATTGATCTGAGACGTGAATAATAAAATGCACTGCTTTCGATCCGAGTTACGCTGTTGGGAATTGTTATGACGAGATTGTCGTTTCCACCCATAAACGCACTATTCCCAATAGTCGTCACGCCATTGGGGATCGTGTATACGCCTTGTTTGCCTCCAGGATAAAATATCAATGTTGTTCTATCTTTATTAAACAAGATGCCATCTTCAGAGCTGTAATTGGCGTTATCTGGTGATACATTTATGGCCGTGAGGTTCCTACAACTATTAAATGCACTCGCATCAATAGTGGTCACACCGCTGGGTATTGTCACATACGTAAGACTCCTGCAATTTAAAAAAGCAGAGGCTCCAATAGTCGTCACGCTGTTGGGAATTGTTATGGACGCAAGATTACTTTGGTAAAACGCATTGTTCGAAATCACGGTCACACTGTTTGGAATCGTTATGGCGCTGAGGTTACGGCAATTACGAAAAGCATTACTTACAATAGTCGTCACGCCATTGGGAATAGTGTACGATGTGCCTTGTTTATTTTGTGGGTATGCTAACAGTCTAGTTTTATCTTTATTGAATAGTACACCATCTTGAGAACTGTAATAAATGTTATCTGCTGCTACATCAATTAACGTGAGGTTATAACAATAAAGAAACGCTCCGTCAGTATTGTCAATATCCGTCACGCTATTAGGGATTGTTACGGATATGAGATTCCCAGAACTGTAAAATGTATATCGTGAAATAGTAGTCACACCATTCTCAATAACTACGTTAGTAATGGAACGTCTGGAATCGTACCAAGGCGGCATACTTTCCCAGAAGAATCTCATCATCTCTCCCGTTCCGCTAATTGTAAGCGTTCCGTCTTCACTAAGCGTGGCAGTAATCGATTCTGCCCCACCCGGATTTGATTCCGCTCCGATGTTCCACGGATTCGCCATTACCGGCATGGCAAAAATTACGGTAAGCAATGCTGCTATTGAAAATCTTTTAAGTGTCAATGTATTCATTTTTATAATCCTTTTTAAGGTTAACATACTGACTCCGATTACAACTCCGTAATCACAATTACAACATAGCCATCTCCGCCGCGTGAACCGGATTGGTTTTCACTATACCCGCCTTGTCCGCCTCTGCCTACCGCACTGCCGTTCCCGCCGAAAGGAGTTAAAGAACCGCTGCTTATTGAAGCGGCATTATTAATCAATGTTGTTGTCCCGTCTTTACTTCCATTTCTGCCATTACCTCCATTAGCTGACTCCCAAAATGAATCCTCTATATTTCCCGGTTTTGCACCTGCTGCACCACCGCCGCCGCCGGTTCCGCCGCTTCCAGAACCGGTGCCGCCCCCACCGCCGCCGCTTCCGCCATTACCGCCGCCAACAGTAATATTTGTCAAGCCAAACCTAACCGATGAACTTTCGCCGCTGCTTCCTGGATTGCCTGTATGCCAACTATTATCAGTCATTGTAGCAGTCCTAACCCTTCCACTGGCGCCATCGCCGCCTTTGCCTATTGTTATATTAAAGGTAACGGACTCGTCTGCTGTAAATTTCGCATAAGCGGCAGCTCCGCCTCCGCCCTGTCCGCCTGTTCCTGTAAAATTAATGTCGCCCACCCACCATTTTTGGAAGCGATGCCCGCCTTGTCCGCCACCGCCGGCTCCAAGCACATACACCTCAATTGCTGCAGGGTAACTTTCATTAAAAGTATAGGTATGATCGCCAATGGCGGTAAATTCTTCTCTAATAGTTTTTTTAGGCATAGCAGTAAATATCTCCTGTGGTTCGGGGAGATTCTCTAATATTGAAACATTAAATTCAAAACCAGTGGCATCGTTTTTTATGAAGGACGGAGTTTCAGAAAAATCTAACTGCCAATAATAAGAACCGGGTATTACAAATTCTCTGAATTCATAGTCTATTTCTCCCGTAGCTTGATTTTTAATAACGTACAGATATACGTCAGAAGCGGAAAACAGCGTATATCTATAATAACCGATTTTGTTATTTTCGTTAAAGTTCCATGTCCTTGATTCCAATGTTGTTTTGGCATGTTCGGTTCCGCGGGTTACGGTATTCATAGTTGTAATAATTTGTTGGAATGTTGAGGTTTTTGAATTAACGGTATGCCAGTTCCAATGCTGCTCTGCAGTAGCCTTTATTGAAAAACTAACAAGCTTTATCGGGAATCTCGTACTAATCGCTTGACTTGCTTTAATGTCAGTGGTTTGAGATTTAGTATGTTCTTCAATAATACTTATTGTCGTTTGACTGCTGTTTGAAATAGTTTCTGTTAATGTATTAATAATGGTTTCTGTTCTTGAAACCGTGTAAGTAGAACTCATTCCATTGTGATGTTCTGCTGGATGTGAAAACAACGGAACGTTTCTCAATTCTCCCAAGTAGATATAATAAAAATCGTAACCATCGTAAGAAAATGAATATCTTATTTTGTTGATTCCTATATCTGTAGAAGGTTTAGCCTCAAACTTGTTTACTACGTCTGGTTCCTGTACAATTGTGGTGTTGCTGTCATTCCACTTGGCATACAAGGTAACATTACTGTTTGGCATGGTAAAATCTGAACCGATGCCATATAGGATTCCCGTACCGTCTGGGCTGGTGTTCCAGCCGCCAAAACCGGCGTTTCCCTTTGTCATTCCATTCGTATTGCCGGGAAGCGTTACGATATCGCCGCCCCGTGAACTCCGTGAATTTGGGGGTGTACCGCTTCCGCCGTTTTGATCAAAGGTAAGAGTGTAACTTTGTCCTTCTGTACCTGTTGGAGAAGAACAACCGATTATTGCCCAGCTAATAGCAGTCACCGCCCCAAAAGCCGCCCACGATTTACGCCAATTAAGCATCTTCATAAAAGCTCCTTTTTTCGGAATATCCGCCATTTACCTTTCACTATCTTTCAAAACCGTTCACAATCTTTATGTTCTCGTTGATTTATAACCTACCGTATCACCAAAAAAAATCGCCCCTCTATAACACTTATCAATAGCCAGCAACTCACACAACAACTGCGCTTCACTCACTAAAAACTCCGTTTTATTCTTCAATTTATTAATCAGCGCATAGTGGCTTATACCAAGACGTTTGGCGATATACCGCTGTTTAAAACCTGATTCATCAATAGCGCGTTTGAGCAGATTAGTATTTGGCATATCGGCATTTCTCATTTTTATTAATACCTTAACATTTCGTAGGTTTAAATTCTACTCATAATATAATACTCCCTTATAATAATAGTCAACACGTTATTTAGCGGAGATATTTTTTGTTGAATTTGGGCGCACGAACCATATTAGTGTATACAAAACAGGAGAATTAATCTGATGGAAATTAATATCCTTTATAGCAACATCCGAAAGCGGCGTGAGGCGCTTGGAATGTCGCAGGTTGATCTTGCAAAAAAGCTAAAATACAGGTCACGTTCTTCCGTCAACAAAATAGAGCTTGGTTTTACAGATTTGCCGCTGTCTAAAGTAAAGGAATTCGCTGTAGCTTTAAAAACAACACCATCCGCTTTAATGGGCTGGGATCATAAATCCCGCGAATCTTCCCAGATTCGCGAAAGATTGACAAAAGATATTGAGTATGAATATGGCAATGGTGTTACTACGCTTTTGAGTCGTTTCTCGCTTCTAAACATCTTAGGCAAAAACACTCTATTAGACCGCGCCGGAGAACTCTGCCAGCTTCCGCAGTATACCGAAAAAGGCGATTCGTGATTATCGGACAATTCAGCGGCGTAAATGATGACTACTCAATATTGTGACGTCCATTGACATTTTGCAAACAGGCATATACCGGCAATAACTTAGAGAAGATTAGCCGCAAGCTCAGAGAGTTTAGAGCGTTCCCCTTTAGTAAGCGTTACATGAGCGGATACTTCCTGATCGCGTAATTTTTCTACGACATAAGAGAGACCGTTGCTTGAAGAGTCTATGTATGGATTGTCAATTTGATACGGATCGCCTGTCACCACAATTTTAGTTCCGTCACCCACGCGCGTTATAATAGTTTTCATCTCGTGAGGAGTCAGGTTTTGCGCTTCGTCAATAATCAAAAACTGGTTATGGATTGAGCGTCCGCGGATGTAGGTCAGCGGTTCTATAATAAGAATCCCCATCTCCATGAGTTCGCGAAATCCGCGGGTGGGGCGGCCGGTGTTTCTGTCTTTACGCATAAGAAACTCTACGTTATCAACAATAGGATACATCCACGGCGTAAGTTTCTCCTCTACCGTGCCCGGTAAAAAACCAATATCTTTCCCAAGCGGCAATGTCGGGCGCGATACAAGAATACGCGAATATACATTCTCATCAACTGTTTTAAACAGCGCCGCCGCTACGGCAAGAAGAGTTTTTCCTGTACCGGCCTTACCTACAAGGGTTACTAATTGAATATTATCATCCAAAAGAGCGTCCATGCAAAATAGCTGTTCAGTATTGCGCGGTTTTAACCGCCACGCTCCTTCGCGGGTTTCTGAGATAAGTCTTTTTACACCGTTTTTCTCCGCGTCAAACCGTCCGTGAGCTGTTCTTTCATTATCATTCTCATCTATCAGTATTACATATTGGTGAGGATAAAGTTTTTCATCAATACTAAAAAAACCTTTTTCTTTAAACTCAGTAACTGCGCCGGATGAAACCGTAAGTTTTTTAAATCCACAGTAAAGTTCTTCAATATCTACTTTGTCAGACTCATAATCCTCTGCTGCTATCCCCAAAGCATCTGCTTTAATGCGTCGGCTTACATCTTTTGTAACGTAGATAGTTGGAATGGATGGAGAAGACTCTTTAATTTCAAGAGCGACAGCAAGCAGATGGCTGTCTTTGCGGCTCATATCACGCAGATCTTCTGGCATGCGTTTATAAATGCTCGCCTGTCCGGTTTTAACAAAAAGAGTTCCGCCGCTTTGCGGAAGTTTCACTCCTGAGGACAAATTGTTAATTTGACGCAGTTCATCAAGATAGCGCGAAGCCTGCCGCGCGCAGCGGCCTATTTCACTGACCTCTTTTTTAAAATGATCTATATCCTCAATTACGGTAATAGGGATAAATACATTATTCTCCCCAAACTTAAACATCGCCTGGGCGTCGTAGAGGAGTACCGAAGTATCGAGTATGTAGTTTTTCATATTTTAATATAGAAAACAGAATACCGGTCATAATATTCCGCTATAGTTCTCACGTTTTTTAATTTTTTAAACAATATGTATAATATAAGATGTGCGCTTGAATATCGAATAATAAAAAATACAGGGAATTTTGAAATTACAATAGTCATACTATGGAAAGGCAAGAGGGCAAATCTTATTTTTAGCACATGTCTGAGAATCACAGTAAATCTCCCGAAGTGCCAAAAAAAATCGTTGCGGTAACTGCAGTGCTGTTATCGGTGTGCGCTGCGGTTTATGCGTTTTGGATTTTTAATGAGGTTGAACGGCGCATGAATAATCGAAATGCGCAGAATTATGAGAATCAGGAATTGTTGAACTACGTTTCGTATGGAGTGATGGAGACTCATGCTTCAATAGATGAAAATGAAACATTTTCAATTACTATGGATGATGATGGGGATTCATCGGTTATTCTTGATATCCGGCAATCTCAATCCGCCAATCTCCCGCCTGGGGTTAAAACCTCAGGCTATACAGACGCGCCGCGGACGGCGCGGGCGTCCCTTCAGGACGCGGAAAAATCAGGGACAGGGCTGCCGTATACGGTTAATAACGGTTCTGCTGACAAACGGTTGATTGCTCTCACATTTGACGGCGGGTCAACCGCAAATGCGGCTATTGATATTATTGATACGCTTGCTTCACGGGGCGTTAAAAGTACGATGTTTCTTACCGGCGCTTTTATTAGACGGTTTCCTCAAATCGTAACGCGTCTGGCTGATGAAGGGCATGAGCTGGCTAACCATACCATGACTCACCCGAGCATGACTGCCTGGCGGGAAACAAAAAGACACACTACGCGGCCAGAAATCTCACGCCAAACCGTAATAAATGAACTGACCCGCACGGAGAGAGTTCTTGAAGAGCGCACCGGCCTTCGCTTCGCTCCGCTGTGGCGAAGTCCTTACGGTGAATACAACAGAGAGATATGCCGGTGGGCTCTTGAAGCAGGGTATCTGCACATCGGCTGGACGAAGGGAAGAACATGGAGCGAAAACCTTGATTCAAACGATTGGGTCACAGATGAAAACTCTCCTTCGTTTAAAACTCCCGATGAAGTATTTTATAAGATTATTAATATGGCCAAAAAACCTCAGGGAGCAAACGGCGGCATAGCGCTTATGCACCTTGGTACAGAACGGAAAAAACGTGAAATGCAGGTGCATCTTATTTTGGGCAGATTAATTGACACGTTAAGAGAGATGGGATATGAGACAGTCACTGTATCTGAACTGCTTTACCAATCAGAAATAGATATAAGCGGACTGGCTTCACAAAAGGAACAATTAACTTACGGGAATTAACAGATGATTTTTGGCATGAGTTACGAGATGTTTATTCTGCGCATACCGGTAATTCTTCTTGCGCTTACCATACATGAGGTTGCTCACGGATGGGCGGCGCTTAAACTTGGCGACTCTACGGCGCGCGACCAGGGGCGCATCACGCTCAATCCGTTTTCCCACCTTGACCCTCTTGGCGCTATAATGCTTATGAGCGGCGTATTCGGATGGGCGAAGCCGGTTCCTGTAAATGGATACAACCTGAAAAAACCAAAGCGGGATATACTGCTTGTAAGCCTTGCGGGACCTGTCTCAAATATCATTCAGGCAATCTGCTTTGGGATGACAATCCGCTTGCTTTTTGCCGTTAATCCGCAGATACTTACAGGCAACCAGCAGCTTTACATACTTTTGCAGCTTGGTTTTTTCATCAACGCAGGAATCGCGTTTTTTAATCTGCTTCCGTTTCCGCCGCTTGACGGTTCAAAAATTTTAATGGGAATTCTGCCGGACAAACACATACCCGGTTACATGAACGCAACGCGCCACGTACCTGTGATTTTTATCGGTCTTTTGGTTTTTGGATTTTTGAGCGGACAACATATCCTCTTTAGAATATTAGAACCTGTTTACAGGCCATTTATGTACCTGATTCATTTTATTACATTTGGAAAGGCAAGCTGATTAATGATACCCGTCACTGCGGAACGAATAAACAATATAGTGAAAAACTTTACCTCTTCGCCTATAATGATAATCGGTGATTGTATGGTTGACGAATACATGTGGGGTGAGGTAAGACGAATCTCTCCCGAAGCTCCTGTGCCAGTAGTGGATGTAGAAGAGGTAACAAGAAAACCTGGTGGTGCGGCAAACGTCGTTCAAAATCTGCGTAAATTAAATATAAAGCCCACTCTCATATCTGTTTGCGGCAACGACGGCAACGGACGGTTTTTAAGAGAAATGATAGATGAACTTGATTGTCAAACAGACGGTCTCTTTCAATCTAATGAACGCCCCACAACTATAAAGACACGGATAATGGCGCGTAATCAACAGGTAGTACGCGCAGACCGGGAAGTAACAGACAGCCTCAGCAAAAACGAATATGAAGCTCTGTTAAAACTGTTCCTTAAAAATATCGGTAATGTAAACGGCGTAATAATCTCAGACTACGGCAAAGGGGTCATTTCAGAACCTCTCATCAGTAAAGTTATAGAAACATGCGCCGCTAAAAACATATTTATAGCCATTGACCCGAAAGAGAAGCATTTTAACCTTTACAAAGGCGTCTCTGTTATCACTCCAAATCTCAAAGAAGCGCACACCATGCTTGGGCTCACGCCGCCGCGCAGATGCAGCGATGAAGAGGTGCAGGAGCTTGGGTGGAAACTTGCAGAGGCGCTTGAACTGCCGTATCTTCTTATAACTTTAAGCGAACGCGGGATGGGGCTTTTTCAGAGAGAGGGCAGAATATACTCGCATCTGCCGACAGCAGCGCGTAAAGTTTTTGACGTAACAGGCGCCGGAGACACTGTTATAAGCGTATTCAGCGCAGCGGTCGTAGCAGGGGCAACGCCGCTTGAAGCCGCGTTTCTGGCAAACCATGCCGCAGGACTTACAGTAGCGCAGCTTGGGACAGCGTATGTTACTCAGGAAGAACTTGTTGGGGCGTGTGTTGGGGTATCTTCATTAGTGTGATAGGGTCTCGTTGGAGCCCCGGGTTGAAACCAGAGGTTACTAAGCGCTGCATCCCTTCGGGATGCAGCGAAAACGGGAAAAGATAAAACAGGAAAATCTATATACCGAGTTCCGGTATGCTTATTTGGGGAATTAGTTTGTCTGGCTGGTAGTACCCTATGTCACGTCCGCCCTGATTTGGGCCGTGGAAATCGGAGCCTCCTGTTATGACAAGTCCAAGAGCGGAAGCCATCTCTTTGTAAAACGAAATCTGCTGTTCTGAGGTTTTGGGGGCGTAAATCTCAATCCCCTTCAGTCCGGCATTTTTCAGTTCTGCGGCAAAATCAAACAAATCGTTGTTGCTGAGATTAAGCTGAACCGGGTGAGCAAGCACAGTAAAAGCGCCCGCTTCACAAAGGAGCTTCACCGCTTCTAAAGGAGTGAGTCTGAAACGGTCAACATAAGTAAGTCCATCTTTGCACAAATATTTGTCAAACGCTTCCTGAAAAGTATTCACATAACCAGCTTTAAAAAGCGCCGCCGCTATATGGGGACGCGCAACTACCTCACCGCCCGCCTCAATACGCAGCTGGTCAATAGTAAGGTCTATACCGAGGTCAGAAAGTTTCTCTAAAATAAGTCCGTTGCGCCTGTCGCGGCTCTCACGCGTTTTTTTGAGAACCGATTCAAGAGGTTCATATTCATCACTCACAGAGATACCAAGCAGATGACAATTGCCGCCCTTCCACTGGGCTGAGAGTTCTATTCCCGACAACGCATTTATACCGCGGCTTTTACCGTATTGTACAAAACGCCTCACGCCTGCTGTCGTATCATGGTCACACAGGGCAATAACGGAAATCCCTTTTCCAATCGCCATATCAATAAGCATCTCAGGGCTAAGCTGCCCGTCAGATTCATTGGAGTGTACGTGAAAGTCGTTAATCATAATCTACATCCAGCCTAACATTTTGTAAACTAAACTTCCATAGTATTCATGAAGCGCTATTGAGGAGTTAACAAGCGACCGCAAGTTCGGCAGCCACGTATACGGTTTAAACCCTACATAATCCTCTTCGTAAAACCCGGCAGGAGCAGGCGTTACGGTAAACCCTGCTTTGCGGAAGATAGCCGCGCTGCGGGGCATGTGATACGCGCTTGTCACTAAGATAATATCATTTCCAAGCCCAGCTTCTTCCATTATTTTTTTCGTGTAAAACGCATTCTCCCTGGTGTTTCTTGATTTACCTTCGAGAAGCACATCCGCGCTGTCAATTCCAAAAAACTCATTGAGAATTAAAAACATGGAGTTCGCCTCAGGAACGGTATCATTAGATACAACCGATACTATCCCGCCGGTAAGAACAAGTTTTTCAGAACCGCTCTGCCTGAAGACTCTGACGCTATTAAAAATACGGTTTGCATTATCGTTTGTTTCAACATTAATACGCGGCGCCCTTTTTCCGCGCGTAGCCCCGCCCAAAAGAACTACTGCGGACGCCTTTTCGTAGTTTGCAGAAGGCAGATACTGCCGCTCAAGTCCGCGCATCAATGGCCGTGACGCCAAAGGCGAACTAAACAATAAAAGAACAAAAAACGCGCAGGTGAAAAGTACCGCCGGTATTTTAGTCTTACGCCAGATAAACATAATTAATAGAGCAGACGCTAAAAGAAAAAGCGTCAGCCCAAGAGGATGAAGCGGAATAGCTAAAAATTTTGATAAGACCGAAAACATGTATTAACTTTCTGCTCCATACTGCGCACGGTACTCTTTTATCCTGCCCATAATTTCATCGTTGAGTATTACTTTCCCGTCAATCTCTTTATTGTGCAGATAGCTTATAATTTCATCAATATTTACAATAGAAAATGCGGCGAAGCCGAACTCTTCCCTGAGCTGTGCGAGGGCGCTTTTATCGGTTGTTCCTCGTTCCATTCTGTCAACAGATACTATTAAGCCTATTACCTCAACTCCCAATGTATGTTTGAGAAACGGGACAGATTCGCGCACAGACGTTCCGGCAGTTGTTACATCTTCAATTATTACAACCTTGTCGCCTGCTTTGAGCTTATGCCCTACCATTACCCCGCCCTCGCCGTGGTCTTTGACCTCTTTACGGTTAAAACAGAAGTCTACATTATGATTAAAGCGGCTGTGAAGCGCCATGGAAGCTGTAACAGCAAGCGGAATTCCCTTATATGCGGGGCCAAAAAGCACATTAAATGTCTTGTCCAATTTTTTTGAAAGAGCCTCTGCGTAAAACCGCCCAAGCTCACAGAGCTGGCTGCCATTGCTGTAGTTTCCGGTGTTTATAAAGAAAGGGGTCTTTCTGCCGCTCTTGGTAATAAAATCTCCAAAAGTAAGCACCCTTGAGCGAACCATAAACTCTATAAACTCTTCCTTAAACTTTTCCATATCTTACCCCTTTAAATTGTTATCGTCTGTCCATCATAAGAAAATTCCATCCACGGATCAAGCTTTTCACTGTCAGTAACATAGTCTATTTGATGAGTCATGTGAATAAAAAATGCGCGCTTTGGGGCTAACCGTCTGCTTAACTCAATGCTTTGAGGTAAAATAAGATGAGTGCCGTGCTCTTTTTCATCCCTTAGACAATTAAGAATCAGACAATCAAGCCCTTTCAGCAGTTTTTCGTTTTCCGGTTCAATATACTTAACATCCGGTATATAGGCAACATTATCAATTCTAAATCCCAAACATCCATTAAGTTTTCCATGAACAACCGGAATCGGCGTTACCGTAAAGCCTTCGATCTCTTTTGTGCTGTTGATCTCTATCATATCCAAACAGGGAATTCCACCTCCGCAATATTGCGGCGAGTCAAACATATATGAAAATACAGTCTTAACATTGTGTATAGTTTCTGCGGAAGCGTAAACCCGCATAGGCTTCTCTTCCGTATAAGACCTGATGTCTGCAAGTCCGCCGAAATGGTCAATATGCCCGTGAGAGATAAGCACTGCATCAATCTCTTTTATTCTATTAGTTAAAGCCTGTTCACGGAAATCAGAGGAGACGTCAGCAAGCAGCGTTTTACCGTTTTTTTTGATAAGAATTGACGTACGGGTTCTCCTGTAACGCGCATCTGTCAAAGACTTGCGGCACACTCCCTTAGGGCAATTGGCGTAATCCTCCATCATACAGCCAAGAGGCGGAACGCCGTGCGAAGTTCCAGTACCTAAAAATGTAATTTCTATGAGCTGCCCCCAATTAAGGAATAGAATATCAAAAATAGTTTATTGGAGCGCCAAACCGGCAATTTTACTTAAACGCATCAAATAAAAAGTGGTTTCAACCCCAAAATGTATACACATAATTGAACCAATAACACCGCAAAAAGTATATTTATACTGTAATTGTTCCCAATGAAAGCTAATTGACAGGAAGTACATGAGACAATCGCAAATGGTAGAGCCGGAAAACAAACAACCTGCACCATCCGCAATATTAGAAGAATGCGCTTCTAGTTCTAATTCCCGGCAAACACAAAGCTCCGTAAATAACAAAAAAATAGTAAAAACTGATAAAAGTATGCCATTGATAAAATTTGAAAAATCAGAATTATATAAAGATGTCAAATCAATCATTGAACAGAGCCGTGAACGTGTTGCGACGGCTTTTAATACAGAAATGACTCAATTGTATTGGAATGTTGGGCGTAGAATTGGTCAAGATATTCTCGGAGGTAATCGTGCGGAGTATGGTAAACAGATATTAGATAATTTATCTTTAGGAC
>Ga0123356_10000245_pt1 | contig 62546 bp, 52 predicted proteins | sample TergutEmb28metaG_2_FD_92546 | JGI IMG/M metagenome (GOLD analysis project Ga0123356, IMG submission 92546) | Embiratermes neotenicus P3 segment gut microbial communities from Petit-Saut dam, French Guiana - Emb289 P3 | ecosystem: Host-associated > Arthropoda: Insects > Digestive system > Gut ...
TGTGTTGTGGGGTGGTATTGGGGGAGGGTGTTGGGGGGTGGGGGGGGGGGGGGGGGGGGGGGGGGGGGGGATCATATTTCGATTAACTGAGTATGAAAGTACAGAGAAATCAGAAAATACAGCTTTTCCCGCCAGCATAAAACCAAGATAACATCCTTACTTAAAAATGTCCAGAAATACGGGGGTAATATTAAAAAAATTACATAATTGTATCAATTTAAACCGATTTTCCTTGACCCTATCGCAGAATTTTTGTACCTTTAAAAATAGGTGGGGATTTTCCCATACTATAACATAGTGAAAATTGGGAAGCTGTAATGTCGCAGGAAGAATTGGAAAAGGTTCAGGTAGAAGAAAAATCTGGTATACCAGGCGAAGAAATTCCTCAAAATGAGCCGGAACAGGGCTGCGAAACAGACACCGCAGAGGTATCTACTCCCGAACAAATTATTGCCGGGCTGGAAATCCAGCTTGCGGAAACCCGTGACCTCCTGCTGCGAAAAGCCGCGGAATTCGAGAATTTCCGCAAAAGAATGAATCAGGAAAAACAAAGTTCGATAGAATACGCTAACCAAAGCCTGCTTTTGGATATCATCCCGATAATCGACGACTTTGAACGAGCCATTCAGGTTGGGGAAGGCGCCGGGTTTTTGGAAGGTATCAAAATGATCGAAAAACGTTTTACAAGCCAGCTTGAAGCAAAGTGGGGGCTTAAACGATTCAATTCGGCAGGAGAGCTTTTCGATCCTAACCGGCACGAAGCGATGTTCATGGAAAAATCACCGGATGTAAGCGAAGCTACCGTACAGGAAGATTTTGTTAAGGGCTATTTTTTAAAAGACAGAGTAATAAGGGCGGCAAAAGTAAAAGTTTTAATGCCGGCAGATAAGTAAATATTTTAGTAAGGAGAAAAAAATGGGAAAAATTATTGGTATAGACCTGGGAACAACAAACTCTTGTGTGTCCGTTCTTGAGGGCGGAGAACCCATTGTTATTCAAAGTTCAGAGGGCGGGCGCACTACGCCGTCCATTGTAGGTTTTACAAGCAAAGGTGAACGTGTTGTAGGCGCAACGGCAAAAAATCAGATGATTACAAATCCGGTAAATACCGTTTACTCAATTAAGCGTTTTATGGGACGCCGCTACTCGGAATTAACCGGCGATATGAAGCAGGTTCCGTATCACATAACAGAACAGGGTGATGATGTGCGCGTGGAAATTGACGGGAAAAAATATTCCCCTCAGGAAATTTCCGCTTTTGTGCTGCAAAAAATGAAAAAAACCGCAGAAGACTATCTGGGCGAATCTGTTACCGAAGCTGTTATCACAGTACCGGCTTATTTTAACGATGCGCAGCGTCAGGCAACCAAAGACGCGGGAAAAATCGCAGGGCTGGAAGTTAAACGTATCATCAATGAACCGACTGCCGCTTCTTTGGCATTCGGTTTTAACAAAGACTCAAAAAAAGATAAAGTCATTGCTGTTTACGATCTTGGCGGCGGAACTTTTGACATTTCAATTCTGGAATTGGGCGACGGTGTCTTTGAAGTAAAAGCCACAAACGGCGACACCCATCTTGGCGGCGATGATTTTGACCGCCGTATAATCGACTGGCTTATCGCAGAATTCAAAAAAGACACAGGCATCGATCTGGGTCAGGATCGCATGGCTCTTCAGCGCCTTCGCGAAGCTGCGGAAAATGCCAAAATCAGTTTGTCAGAAATGCAAACCGTAGAAATCAATATCCCCTTTGTTACTGCGGATCAAAACGGACCCAAGCATCTGCTTAAAACTTTAACCAGGGCAAAGTTTGAACAGTTAGTCGAAGATTTGCTTGAGCGCTCAAAAGAACCCTGCAAAAAAGCCCTTTCAGATGCGGGTTTAAGCGCAGATCAAATTGATGAAGTTATCCTTGTCGGCGGTTCCACCCGTATCCCCGCAGTGCAGCAGATTGTTAAAGACCTGTTCAAAAAAGAACCGAATAAAGGCGTAAACCCCGATGAAGCTGTCGCAGTAGGCGCGGCTATTCAGGGCGGTATTCTCGGCGGCGATGTAAAAGATGTATTGTTACTGGACGTTACTCCCCTTTCACTCGGCATCGAAACGCTTGGCGGCGTAATGACAAAACTCATTACACGTAACACCACCATTCCTACCCGCAAAAGCCAGATTTTCTCCACTGCTGCAGACGGCCAAACCGCTGTCTCCATTCAGGTTTTGCAGGGTGAACGCGAAATGGCTAACCAGAACCGCATACTGGGACGTTTTGATCTTGTCGGCATTCCTCCGGCTCCGCGCGGTGTTCCGCAGATTGAAGTAACCTTCGACATTGACGCAAATGGCATTGTTCACGTAAGCGCAAAAGATCTTGGTACCGGCAAAGAGCAGAAAATACGCATCGAAAGTTCCGGCGGCTTAAGTGATCAGGAAATTGATCGCATGGTAAAGGAAGCGGAGCTTCACGCAGAAGAAGATAAAAAAGAACGCGAAAAAGCCGAAGTACGCAATGAAGCAGATTCGATGATTTACAGCACGGAAAAAAACATAAAAGATTTGGGCGATAAGGTAAAACCCGAAGACAAATCCAAAACCGAAGAAGCCATTGCCGATTTGCGCAAAGCTCTGGAAGGCGGCGATCTTCAGGTTATCAAGGACAAAACCGAAGCTTTAAAGCAGGTGTCCTACAAAATTGCCGAAGAACTTTACAAACAGCAAGGGGCATCAGGACAGGGCGGTCCGGATATGGGCGGTTTTGATCCTACCAAAGGTTTCGGCGGGTTCGGTTCCGGCGCAGGAGCCCAGCCCAACAACAGCAATGAAAATACCAAAGGCGCGGAAGAAGCAGACTACGAAGTAGTCGACGACGAAAAGTAGCATATGGCTAAAAAAGATTACTACGAAGTTCTTGGTGTACAGAAAAATTCCTCAAAGGATGATATAAAAAAAGCCTATCGTAAGCTGGCTCTTCAGTATCATCCTGATAAAAACCCGGGCGACAAACACGCAGAAGAAAGGTTTAAGGAGACAGCCGAGGCTTTTAGTATTCTTGGAGATGACCAAAAAAGAGCCGCCTATGATCAATTTGGGTTTGCCGGTGTTGAGGGTATGGGCGGCGGTCAGGACTGGAGCACATTCCGGGGCTTTGAAGATATCTTTGGAGAAGGCGGCTTCAGCAGCATCTTTGAAAACTTTTTCGGCGGCGGAGGTTTCCGCAGATCCGGCAATGTGAGGCAGGGAGCCAATCTTCGCTACGATGTTGAAATTCCTTTTAAAGACGCGGTTTTTGGCACTAAAATAGAAATTCAGTATTCGCATAATGAATCCTGCGTTACCTGCAAGGGCGCAGGCACCGCAGACGGAGGCGGCAAAAAAACCTGTCCGCTTTGCCGGGGGTCAGGGCAAGTGCGGCATAGCCAGGGATTTTTCTCGGTAGCAACTACCTGTCATCAATGTCACGGAGAAGGCTATATAATTGAAAAACCGTGTAATGACTGCGGCGGCTCCGGGACGCAGAAAAAACGGCAGAAAATCATGGTTACCATTCCGGCAGGCGTCGAAAACGGAAAACGCGTGGTTATCCCCAGACAGGGCGATGCAGGCCCCAACGGCGGACCGGCGGGCGATTTATTTGTCTTTATCAGAATTAAACCCCATGAGTGCTTTGAACGGCAGGGGTATGACCTTTACTGTGCCGTCCCTATTTCAATCAGCCAGGCGGCGCTTGGGGCGGATATCCAGGTTACGACGCTGGAAAACAAGAAAATAAAGGTAAAAGTACCCGCCGGGATCCAAAATGGAAAAATGCTCCGTATCCGCGATGAGGGGGTTCCTTCGGGGAGCCAGCGGGGCAGCCTGTACATCAAACTTATAGTGAAAATACCGGAAAAACTTTCCCGCAGGGGGAAAGAATTGCTGGAGGAACTTGCCAAAATTGAGGGTCAGGACGACAGCCCCAAGCCTATTTTGCTTTCCCAATTTGCAGATTTATAGGCTTTTTTAAAAAAATCAGCAGGGAAATCTTAAATCGACTTGACAGAAACATGATCTTTTCATTAAAATGTTTCTAAGGGACATAATGTTCATTTTAAGTATTGTATACAATTAAGGAGTAGATGATGAAAAAACTGTTTTTTTTATTAGCAGTATTAATGCTTGTTACAGGCTTTATCTTTGCCCAGGAAGAAGAGGTAGTTGAGGTCGAAGTAGTAGAAGTAGAGCCGGAGAAAAAGCGGAAAATAGAATGGTTTAACCTGGAAATCAGTGTAGGTTTCCCCGTTCATTGGACAAATGGTCTGCACAATGACGAGTTCTTTCTTTTTAACCCGCCCGATCCAATCTTCATGGAAGACAAGCTGGTCACCGCCAATACCTCTATAGGTATTGCATTGGTAATGAATTTCGGCAGAAAAATGGGCATATCTTTGGACGCTGACTTTTTCTTCGGCGCCAAGCTTGCTGGATTTTCATCGCCGACATCGGACTATAACTCCCTGGTTGGAGCAAATGTCTTTTTTGGACCTGTTTTCTATCTTTTCAATAACAACGTCTTAAGGGTTCCGCTTACTATTGCCGGTCATATGTACTATTTTGCCGACGACCTTTGGATACCTGAACTTAACACTCCTACTGGCGCATGGGCTAACCGTTCAGAACTTCAGTTCGGTGCATCTATCGGTTTTGCCGTACAGTTCCACTTTAGCAACAATATTTACATTTTCAGCCGAACCAATGTTTCAGTAGATTTTATCCGCATTCACTCAATAAAATGGTATGACGGTACCGACTACCGCGATATGACCTGTATTGATCTTTTCACTGAAGTTCACTGGGGTGTAAAACCCAGCATCGGTCTTGGTCTTAAGTTCTAAGAAACCGTTCTGATACCCATCTGAATACTAAAAGAGCCATTGGATACCCAATGGCTCTTATTGTTTTAATTCCTTACAATTACACTTTTTACACTTTTGCTTTTACAGGTTTCGCCGTTAAAGTGTCCAATAGATAATCCAGCCGATACTCAGATTTTTCTTCCGCTTTGGTTAATGCTTCGTAAATGCCAGAAATGCGCTCAATCCGCTCTTCGTACGAAATCTCAACCGTTCCTTCTGCCATGAAAAGTAACGATGAATAGAACAGTGCGTCTTCAAAACCTTCCTTGTTAAACCAGGCAATATCATCAAAGAAGTTAATGCCCAATATTCGCCTGAAATCTTCGTCCAGATAATTTTGCTCAATAATAAGAGCGGCAAATTCCGAAGGGGCTCCTGTCCATTTAATTTTTGCGATACTGCCGGCTCTGCTTAATACAGCTTTTGTTATATCGGTAATTCGCCATGCTTCCTGCTCGGTTGCGCCCAGGCTTTGGTATATTTCCCGCAGTTTGCGCCCAAGATCCCAATGATCAAAAGCAAGGTTTGCCGCATGTTTGCCGCTCGCCTGAAGACCGTCTTTGCCGATTATCAGCGGCAGAAGAGAAAGCGCCCCGTAACCCAGCACAATTGAATAAAGCAGCTGCCCTTTGGAGAGACTGTCTGTTATACGAACAAGAAGCGGAGATTTTGATTTTTTCAGCTCTGCAAACTTTTTTATTCTGGCAAAAAATGCTTTGAACTCTTTCCATATTGCTTCTTTGCCAATTGCGGTAAATTTAATTTTTTTGCCGTCTTTGTCTTTTGCTGCCCATTCATCATAATTGCCGTCTGCCCCGGAAATAAAATGCATCGCCGTTTTTACAAATGTTTCAACCGGCTCTTTAAAAGACTCTACAAATGATTCAAATTCTTTTTGCGGTTTATTCAAAGCTTCGTTCAGGCTGATAACAATTTCCGGTTTTAAAAGTTCCGTAAAACGATAATAAAGCTCCCCAAGGAAAATATCCTTAACCGCAGCCTGCGGGTCTTGAATACCCCTGCCGTTTAAATCATTGTTCAATCTTGCCCAGCGGCTGTTGTAGCCTCCGGTGTCTGCTATGTCTTTTACTTCGTAAATATCCAGGAAAACCTGAGTTTCGTAGCCTTTCAACCCGACAAAAAATCCGTCTTCGCAAATTGCCTTGGAGGAGCGGATAAACCACAGATTGGAAACCTGTTCGCGCAGCAAAGTAAAATACAGGCTCTCGCCGTGAATAGCAAGCGCCTCGCTGAGGCTGTCTCTGCATGTGCCGCCGCCTTCCAGAGGAATCGCAGGGTCACTCGTCTTTATCCAGCCCGATGTTTCATAGTAGGAATTGTTGTAAAAAACGAGGGCTTTTTCATCACGTCCGTTTATCCAGGCGCGGTTTGAATAGGCAAATACATTTTCATTTACGGAATTGTTGCAGTAAAGATCGTAAATTCTAAAATTGCTGCTGCCGGAAAAAAGCGAACGGCGTTTCATTAACGGGAAAATCTCGCGTTCATGGCGATCTATCAGATAACCGTCCGGTTTTTCATCTTTGTAGGAACGTCGGTATTCCATTCCGTATTTTTCTTCGAAACCTTCAATTTGACCATGACCGAACATGGGCAGCCCCGGCATTGTCACGAGCAATGTGCTGATACCAAAATATTTATCGCCCTTGCCGAACTGCGCAACCGCAGTATCTTCGTCCGGGTTATTCATAAAGTTTACAAAGCGTTTAAGGATTTCGGGATCAAACTCCATGGTGTTTTTGATTGTGGCGCGGTACTTGTCGTTTTCTTCGTTTTTAAGCATGTTCATAAAAGCCGAATTGTAAACACGGTGCATTCCCAGCGTTCGCACAAAGTAACCTTCCATCATCCAGAAAGCTTCGGCAAGCAGCAGCGTATTCGGCGCTTCTGACGCGCAGCGATCAACCACTTCCCGCCAAAACTCGTTGGGGATACGGCGGTTAAACTCTTCTGTAGAAATTGCGTGTTCAGCGCGGCTTGCGATGGCGCCGCCCGTCCCCGGCGCAGGAAACCACAGCCGCTGAATATGCCTTTTTGCCAACGTCATTGCGGCATCAAAGCGCACGATAGAAAACTGCTGACACACGCCGATAATCGTGCGGATAACAGCTTCGCGCGCTTCCGGATTGAGAAAATCAATTTGCGCCGTATCGTTCCACGGCATTGACGTGCCGTCGTTACCGTGATAAATATAGCGCGTCTCTCCTGTGCGATTGTCGATTCTTTTAAAAACGACAGCCGCATCAGTGCGCGAAAAATAGTGCTCCTCAATTTGAACGGTAATATCACCGCGTCCCGAAAGATTACCGCAGTTATAGTTGTAGGTAGGAAAGGGCGGATGCTGAAGCTGAAGAAAACGATCAGGGTGCTCTATTATCCACCGGCTGTCTATCCCCGTATGATTGGGAACCATATCCGAACCAAGGCGGATCCCCCGGCACATACAGCGTTCCCGCAGATTGGAAAGCGCTCCCCAGCCGCCAAGCTCTCCTGCAATATCATAATCGTGCAAACTGTAAGCGGATGCCGCCGCTTCCGGATTGCCTGTCCATTGTTTAATCATCCTGCTTGCCTGACTTCGTTCCCAAAGACCAATCAGCCACAAACCGGTAAAACCGCGTCTTGAAAGTTCATCCAGTTCTTCATCGGGGATTTGGTCAAGGCGGACAATATCTCTGCCGTATTTCTGCGAAAGCTGAAACAGCCAGACAAGCGTGCTTTTTGCCATAAGCACTGTTCTGGGCATCCAGTCCTGATCGGGACTGAAGCGCTCATATTCATCAAGACCTGCAAAAGTCATAACTTCGCTGGGACCGGGTCCAAAGAATACGGGCTTCGTCTCTTCGCTGATTACGTCAACGCTCATGAGCAGGCGCGCCATAAATTTGGAAATTAAAAGCCCCCAGTTTTTGCGCATATATTCAAGCTGCCCGAGTAAAGAGTCTGGGCATGCCAGCGCCGGGGCGCGGAGGAAATCCCACAGGTTCATGCCGTCAGGACCAAAGGGCGGCATATTTTTAAAGTGCGCTTTTAATTCTTCGATTGCATCCGGGTAGACAGTATCATTTGATAACTTTTTATCATCAAATAAAAATTTAAATGGTTTAAATGCAGGATTAAGGTTAGCAAGAGAAAGAAGCAGTGTTTCTTCGATGGACAGAGCCCGGCAATTTTCGCCGCCTTCCTGGCTATTCAAATATTGCTCTATATTTTGCTCGCCGCTGTACACTGCCCTGGGCGGAAACAGGTTAGAAAAAGTATTAAGGAGCCCGCCGGTTTTATCTTCGCCAAGATTTGTTTGCAGCCTTTCAAGCGCGGTCTCAAAAACATCGGATTGAACCTGCTGACGGTAAAGGGCAACCACATAGTGAAGGATTTCATCGATTAGCCCCATCGCATAGAGTTGACCTGCCTGTATAAACCGTTCAGGGTGAGCGGGATCCTGTTTTGAGTTAAATTTGGCTGTTAGCTCCCTGCACTGTTTAAGATCGATAAGAAACACATTGCCCGTAAGAGCAAAAAGGCTGTCCTTTAAACCATGTTCCTTGCGGACATCACGGTTAATGTGGAACTCCATGCGGGCGGGTGCAGGCAGCCGAGTTCTCTGTCCCTTTTCCAGTTTGGAAAGTCTGATATAAAACTTTTTCATTGTCACCTCAATTTAACTTTCATTATACAGGTGTCAGTCGTTCCTGTCACCCAGCATAACCTGCGCCAGCGAATGGTCTCCGGCGGAAATAGCGGCTCGGATACGGCTTGAACTGACAGGAATTGACCCCTCCATCACTTGCGGCACAATTTCGGCGGGAATGCCGCGGGAAGCAAAAAACCTTTGAATAGCCGATGCATCGGTATCCAGGCCGTGACCGCAGCGAAAATCACTTCCGGCTGCAAAAAAGCCAATGTTACCGTGTTTAAACAAAATTTCCAGAAACTCAAAACCCGGCATCTGCCTGAACTCATCGGTAAAATCAACAACAATCGTTATTTGTACACCCAATTTTTCCAGCATATCCAGCCGCTGCTGAAAAGTCTGAATATCTCTTGCTTCTGTTTTATAGTTTTGCCTGAAAGTCACAACTACCGGCACGTAATCTGCATTATACGAAACAATACGTTTTATCAGAGCCTGATGACCAAGATGCACACCGTCAAAAATACCGATAGTCATGGAAGCCGGCTTGTTACCCAGCGGCAGACCTTTTTCCAGGAATTGATGCCATTCAACGGATAATCTCAAGGGAGGACCCCCGCCGCCTTTTTTATTTCTGCAAGTTTTACACTAAAAAGTTCGTAATCGGGAGCAAGTTTCACAGATCTTTCCAAAAAACGGATTGCTTCTTTATTTTTTCCTTTAAGGTATAAAACAAGCGCCAGTAAATAAAACGAAGCAGGGTCTGCTTTTGGACGGGGTTTCATTGCATTCCTGAGTTTATTGGAAACGGTCAGCTCTTCTTCGCATTTTTTGTAGTCTTCCAGGCTAAAAGCCCATTTTCCAATAAGCGCGCGCGCTTCCCAATTGCCGCTCCCCAAAGCAGAAAGTTTAGGCATTAGTGCTTCAAGTTCCGAATTATTGTCCTGATTAAGAAATAGTTTCCCGGCAGCAATAAAGCGCTTAAGAGCTTCTTTTTTATTTTTTGCATATTCATGGGCGTATGCGGCATTCACGGCATACACTCCGTTTTCATTATTTATCTCAAATGCCTTATCCCAGGCTTCGGCAGAAGCTTTATATTCTTCCAGTTCCCAGTAACAGCGCGCAGTTAATACATAAAAATCCATATCTTTGTTTATTTTTGCATTATTCTCTAATACAAATTCTTTTAATTCTTTAAATTTGTTTAATTCGTTTAATATTTTTAATTTCTCTGTAAATGCAAGCTTCCCCTCTGCGGAATTCTGCCATTGATCAAGCAAAGTGTCGATAAATTCTTCCGCATCGCTGTATTTTTTCATGCTGAATGACATTCGTGCAGCAAGAAGAAGTTCCCTGCGCGTTCTTACTACCGCATCCGCAGTTGCAACGCTGCGAATTGCTTCATCTCTTCGTTTCCATGCCCTGTTAATTTGATACAGGGATTTTGATGCTTCTCCCATAACGGCAAAAGTTTCCGCAAGACGCAAGCGGCAATCAGCATTGATATTTGAATCATTTGTCCAATATTTAAATTCTGCCGCAATTTTTTTTGTCCGCGTTTCAACAGAAATATAATCAAGCCATGCTGTGCAGGTTATTTCCTGTTTTACGCTTTCATAAGACGCCAAAACAAAACCCAAACTGCCCTGAGCGACAGAACTATCTGCGGCTTCTCCCAGCCACTTGTCATTCACAAGAAAAATCATATTATCCTCGTACATGATTATTTTTAAGCCAATATCACATCCGTTAAAATTTGAAACTTCTGTCCATGCAATAAGAGTGCGGGGAATATCGTCTTTTACAACATCAATGCGAAAATATCCCTTGCTGGAAACAAGCGCAATGTAATAGTTGCTGTCGTTGTAAATACGGAACATGATCCCTGCGGCGGCATAACCGTCCAGGCTGTCCAGCCGGATCTTTGCCTCGATAACCTGATCCAGATATTCATGCTTGTAGCGCATTAAATCCGTAATATCTTCCCAGGCAATACAGTTTGATTTTTTTAAACCCAGCTCAAGAGCGCCCTTAGGTTGCCCAGGGGGCAGCCCTGGGGACAGCCCCTTGGGGTCCCACACTATATTGGCATAATATGAAGATTCTGATTTAATATCAAAAGGAGCTTTTTTTATTTTATTAAAAGACAGAGTAAATTTGCCTTCCGGGGTATAACCTTTTCGCCGGATTTTATTGGAGAGTACATAAATGAGCCGTTTAAAAAAAACCAACATGATAAATAATAACCCAAAAAGACAAAAAAAGTCGATACAAATCGCAAAAAGGATCGATATATTTCTGATTATTCTGATATTTATAATGATAATCAGTCCCATTATTATCAATCTGGCATTAAAGGCAGATTCCAAAATAAAACAGACTAACCTGTTCCTTTCCAGCCGCTGCGAAGAACTGTTCGGCAAAGAGATAACGGAATTGCTGCTGCAGGAATTCAACGATCAAAATCCGGACATTTATATCCGTTTACTCGATGCCTCCGTAAATGAAGAGGCAGCGGTCAAGTCGGCCGAAGAAAAAAAATCACTGTTTTTTTGGCGGAATAAAATTGCCCCTCCGCCGTCTTCTCCGGATATTTTCGTTTTTGACGACGATGATTTCAACGCTCTTGCTGCCGCAAATATGCTGTTACCGGATTCCGCAGTCCCCCTTGTCTCTTTTATGGATATGCTCTTTTACAACATCAAAATCCTGACCGATGCCGGTTTTGATCATCCGCCCAAAACAAGGGACGAATTTCTTACCAGCGTAAGAGCAGTCTCGCGTGGAAATTTCCCGGGTATATCTGCATTCAGCCTGAACCCGGCTTTACCCGGAGACTTTTTCCCATGGATATGGGCAGCCGGCGGAAATTTCTGGTCGGAGGGAAAAACCCCAACCTTTAACACCAGAGCCATGACCAACGATATTATCTTTTTCGGCAGCCTGAACCGTGAATTATCCTCCGTATTCTCCGCCGAACAAAGCATTGAAGAATTTGCACAGGGACGAATCGCAATGATGGTAGCCTCCACCCGGATAATTCCGTATCTTCTGGAGCGAATGGGCAGCAGCGCATTCGGTATCACAACAATCCCCGATCCTGTCACCGGAGGTAAATACAACATCTGCATTTCCTCGATATACACCGGCATCTATTCCGGCAGCCCGCACCCCGAAGAAGCATGGCGCTTCCTCGAATTCCTTGCAGAAAAAAACGCCGTCCTCTGCGCTGAACTAAACGCAGTTCCCGGCTCCATAACAAATTTCATCCCCGGCGATTATGTAAAAAACAATCCATTCTATTCAAAAGCCTGGGATATTTTTGAAGCATCCCAAATTGTTCAGGGCTTCTCCGGAGACGGCGGCCACTATGAGGCAATCATCATGGAAGAAATTAACAATTTCTTAACTAACAGAAGAACCGCCCCGCAAACGGTAGCAGCTATTCAGCGGCGCTGGGTAGAGGAGCGGTAGTAGCTACCGCTATTTAAGCGCGTTTAAAGTGATAAGCTCAACTTGCTCTTCGTACAGGCACTTTCTACTCTTTACGATTATTTCTGCGAATATCAGACTTAATTTCTTCAATTGTTTTTGTCAAATTTTTCTCTATGATTTTATCTATTGTGTTTAACATTACGTCATTACAAAACACTTCTTTTTCGTTTACAAAAAAATAAAAGGCTGGAACTTTCAGGGAAAGCGAAAGTTTTTCCAATAAATCGACAGAAACAAAATTTAGACCTCTCTCAATAGAACTTAAATGTTTTACCGATATTTCTGCTTTTTCAGACAATTGTTCCTGGGACAATTTCCTGGCTTTACGGTAAAGTTTAAGATTTTCCCCAAAAATCACTTTTATATTCATACAACATTAGTTTAAGGGCAAAACAACAGCATTAAACAAAGTAAAACGTCTAATTTTTGCTATAAATTAACGAAAATGAACGATAAACGTGTATTTTTCATTGCAATATAAACGTATATGGTGTATTATTTAACCAGATATTGACCTGTCAGGTTAATATTCAACAATACGGGCTTGTGCCTGTATATCATTTGCTCTGAGAGGTAATATTATGTTGAAATCCGGTAAAATCCTTCTTTTGCTATTGGTGTTTGTAATTTGTTTTGTTTCTTGCCAAACACCACTTCCCGAATTGGCAAGAGTCAATCCTAATTCTTTTGAAGATAATGATTTAAAAATAGAATATGCAATTGGAAAAAATGTTCATTATATATCTATTACAAATAAAACATCTTCAGAAATATATTTAACAGATAAGTCATCTATTATTTCTATAAACGGTCAGGCAAAAAGTTTAAATTTTCCTGTTGGTTCGAATAATAGTTTTGCAAAAAATTTATTAAATGTAGTTGGCGGCACAAATGTACGAAATACACCTGTTGATACTTGGTTTATACCGCCAAGATCAAAAATTGTTTTAGAAACAAATCAAGAAACTTTTTTTGATCAAAATATATATTCCGACTTTATAAAAGATGGTTATAATATTTATTACGAAAAATTACTAGGAAGAGCAAGAAGAGTAATACGAAGAGGACAAAACAATCATGTATCAAGTTCAGCAGTAAACGTAATATACAATAAAATTTTATCCAATAATGATGATATAATTAATATGATGCGAAATAGAACAATCAGATTATATTTTTCATTTATTATCAACGAAAGAGAAAAAATATATGATATTCCGATTAGAATAGAAGGAGCAATGTCAAATGATGAAATAAGAAGGCGAATAAACTAAATTTTTTAACCACGAACCACACAAACACACACGAACCTGCGCTAAGATATCGAAGCGAGTGTTCGTGTGGTTCGCGGTAAGGTTTTTAATTTCTGCTATCTATTCTACCGATCATGTTTTTATAATTGATAACGTATACCCCCTCATCGTACAGGCACTCACGGCAGCGGGATCAGAAAAAACATCTTACGAAATTCCTCGCTGAAGAGACCGAGCGCAGCGAGAGGCTCGTAAGCGAATTCCTGAGTAGTTTTTTCTGAGCCCGCTGCCGTGAGTGTCTGTACGAAGAGCAATTAGAAACTCAAAGCAAACAAGTCTATATAAAACGCATGACTGAAGAAGCGGAACAACAGGTGTTGCTTGCGGATGTTTTAAAAATAGATAATTTATTGGAATAGAAATAGATAATAATTATTGTGAGTTAGCAATAAATAGATTGTTATAAAATGAAAAATTATTGGAAAAACATGGAATGCGGAGTATTGACAAAACTATACGAATAATCAATAATAAAAAACGAGTAATATTATAAATTTTGCTCATAATTTAGTCTAAAAAGACTTTAAACAAAAGGATAAAAAAAATGAAAAGAGAAGTAAAATTATTTTTTGGAGCGTTAGTTGTATTATTGGTGTCATTTTTGGCAATTAATTGCGGCAATTACGGCGCTCAGAAAACATTCAACGGAACGCAGGTTTTTTATACTTCAGCGGTTACCCTGAATGAAGTTGAAAAACTTGGAAATTACCTTGTAGAAGAAGGTTTTGCTGATGGAGAACATAAATCGGTGCAATTAAACAAAACAGGCAACACTTATGAATTTAGAATGGTTGTAAAAAAGGGAATTGAAACGGACCTGGAATACAGAGAACTTGGAAAATTGATAGCAACAGAACTTTCAACATATGTATTTAACGGAGCAAGAGTAGATACTCATTTTTGTGATGAAAAGTTTAAAACATTAATTGTTTTACCTATGTTAACATATTAACAAATAAAAAAACATAGCAATTATCAAAGGAGGTTTATTTATGGCACTTATTAATTGTTCTGAATGTAACAAAGAAGTATCAGATAAAGCAGCTTGCTGTATTCATTGCGGAAACCCTATAGCGTCTAAACCTAATAAGGTAAAAATTAATTTTCCTGTTTGGATTGGTCAATTGTTAATGAATAATTGCTATGTTTATGATGAAAAAGGTAAAGAGATTGCCAGGTGCAAACAAGGTGAAACTGTAACATTTGAATGTGTTTCGGCTATGAAAATAACTGTAAAAATGCAGAATTGTTTTGGCAAACCAAGTCAAACAGTTAATCCTGGTGATAATTACAAAGTTGAATTTCGCGGTTTTGGAAGAATCTATTTAGCAAAAGTAGATAGTATAGTTTAGTGCTATTTGTCATGTATTAAATTTTGGAGGTTATTATGAAAAAGATTTTTTTAGTATTGATTATGATGTTTATTGGTTTTGGATTATTTGCCCAGGCAACTGATGTACAGATAAGGGAAGCAGCCAATACTCTTGGTGTGCCTTATGAAGCATTAAGAAACTTTGTAACTTCTTTTAGATCTGTAGATGGAACATGGGTTTCGGATCGTTACACAGAAAATTGGATAACATTTTCCGGCAGAAATTTTACTTATGGCTCTTATCAATTCGGCAATGGCAGGACCTGGCTTGATCGCCGGCAGCATGAAGCAACCAATGGCACATATACCATTTCCGATGGCAGAATAGCAATGACATTTTCCGATGGCAGAACAGAAGTATATTCGTTTTCTCGTTCAGAAAATATAATTACTATACAAAACAACCAGCTAATAAGACGAAGAAATTGAACTTATTGTTATTGTGCTAAAAGTAGAGACACGTATACTTAGATAACAGCTTAAAAATTATGTAGTAGCGTGGCTCATTTGTTTAATATTCATTGAACTATTGTCAATGTAGGCAGGAGAAATATTTTCTGTTTTTGGATTGATAAGGCAATCTCTATCATATTTTCTCATTTCTTTGTCGCTAATTGCGCCAACTTTATGCATTGCTTTTGCGTCCATATGACAGACCATTAAAAGTTCGCTTTTATATTTTCCTTTCCATTCCATATTTTTTCTCCTTAAATAATTTCAAATAGATCGGCATTCGCTATTTGTCCATCAATTTGTTCATTTGATAGAATAAAAAATGCTTTCGCCTGTCTCTTCATAATTTTCAATTCTTTTCGGTTTATGTTGTCCATAACAGATTTTGGAAAACCATAATGGAATAATATTCTTTCCTCAATCTTACAAAATACCAATACCCGAAAACCTCCGCTCTTTCCTTCATTTGGTCTGGCTAATTGCATCTTATAAACGCTGCCGCCTAAATCGGCATAATATTGCCCGCTTTCAAGATGTTTTGCTACTTCTTTCAGCTCGCTGTCTGATATGCCCTCTTTATTGGCAAATCGATGAAACCACTTGTTTTTAAAGATTCTCACTCTTAATAATAGCATTAAAAAAAGGGAAAAACAAGCATAGTGCTGTTTTCTGGGTATTCGGGCTTTAGTTTTTCCGCAATTCTCGCTAAATTACGGATTTCCGGTGAAAAAGAGGTCTTATTTTCGGCTATTTCAACGCCAGTTACCAGGTATTCTACAGAACCCCCAAAACGCGGCTATACGTACAGCAGCATCAGCAGATGGCATTCTGCCTCGTATACTCAAATTTTCAATAAATGTTTGCTGTAGCTGCTGGCTACAAAACAATGGCTTTTAAAAGTCTTTGAATTTTATTCTTCACACAATTATATAAAAACACTTTAAATAAACAAATCCCACATTGCCTTTTCTCCCCTCCTGATGCTACAATTATACAAATTCATTTTAAGAAGGAGAATAAACATGAAAAAGTTTATCGTAGTTCTGGTTCTTATGTTTGCGGCAACAGCGTTATTTGCAAGCCCTATCCAGTTAGGTTCATTCCCTGTTGGGCAATGGCTCGATCCCAACTATAGCGCAATTTGGGACTTTTCATCAAATAACATCAGAATTCTGAGTACCGATGGAAGAGTGCTTTATGACTTTTCTACCAAAACAATTCAGAATTTCAGGGTTTTTGTTGAAGGAGTTCAGCCCGGCATTACATTTTCTTGCCCGGAGGCAGGAAGGACATATCGCTTTATAGCAAGCCTTCCGAATACCAACGTTGTTTTGGAAATCGAAAGAAGCGGTCAGCCTAAATACTCCGTAACAATGAGGAAACAGTAAAAAGTTTTTAAATTTGCGCCGTAATTGGCGCAAATTTAACTTAAAATAATTTAAAAAAGAACTATATAAGTATTTTATCCGTTGACACAAACCAATTCTCCCCCTAAACTCAATATATGAATATATCCACATATACAGTTAAACCAAAACTGCCTGCGGTTTTAAAACCTTTGGAGGAGATTGCGCGCAATCTCTGGTTATCATGGAATTATGACGCTATTCAGCTTTTTATCAGGCTGGATTATGATGCCTGGCTTCAGTCCCAGCAAAGCCCAATCCGGACTTTGGGAATGGTGAGTCAGGAACGGCTGACACAGACTGCAAAGGACGATTCCTATCTTGCAGCTCTTAAAGAAGTCTATGACAGGTTTCAGCGTTATAAAAAGGGCGATACCTGGTACCGCGGCAGCCATAAGGATGTTGTTGCGTATTTTTCAATGGAATACGGGATGGATGTTTCGCTTCCCATTTATTCCGGCGGTCTTGGGATACTTTCCGGGGATCACATGAAATCATCTTCCGATATTGGGCTGCCCCTGGTGGGGATCGGGCTTTTGTACCGGCAGGGATATTTTAAACAGATGTTAAATGCTGATGGTTTTCAGCAGGAAAGTTATCCGGAAAACGACTGGTATAATATGCCGGTAGAGAAAAAAACCGACAAGGACGGCGAGCCTCTTAAAATTACGGTAGATCTTGCCGGACGCCATGCTGTCGCTCAAATATGGGAAGTTAAAGTCGGACGTTCGTCCCTGTATCTGCTGGATACCAATATCGAAGAAAATACACAGGATATCCGCAATATTACCGCTGCCCTTTACGGCGGCGATAAAGAAACACGTATGCAGCAGGAGATACTTCTTGGTATCGGCGGTATCCGCGCTTTAAGAGCTCTGGGTATTAATCCTGCGGCAACTCACATGAACGAAGGGCATTCTGCATTTCTTGGGCTGGAACGTGTCCGCGAAATTATGAGCGAAAGAGGTTTCACTTTTGAAGAAGCGCGTGAAGCTGTTTGGCCTACAAATATTTTTACTACTCATACGCCGGTTCCGGCAGGAAACGAACGTTTCGATCTTCAAATGATGGATAAATATTTCCGCGGCTGGCCGCAGGTGCTGGGTATTTCCTGGAAAGAATTCCTCGGTCTTGGCAGGGTTGATACTCATGATGATCGTGAAACTTTCTGCATGACAGTGCTTGCGCTGAAAATGGCTGCTTATGCAAACGGTGTTGCTAAATTGCACGGTGTCGTGTCACGTGATATGTGGAAAGGGCTTTGGCCTGGTCTCCCATTGAACGAAGTGCCGATAGGGCATGTTACAAACGGTGTTCATCCCCGCACATGGATTTCTTCCGGAATGCTGGATCTTTTAGATCGATATTTGGGTCCCCACTTTGAAGATAAACCCACAGAGCTAAAGATTTGGGAAAGAATCGATCGTATCTCCGACGAAGAACTGTGGCGTACCCATGAACGCCGCCGCGAAAAACTGGTTGCCTTTGCGCGTGAACGCATACGCGAGCAATACAAACGAACCGGCGCCGATGAACGCCGTATCCGTCAGGCGGAAGATGCTCTTTCTCCGTATACATTAACGCTTTGTTTTGCTAGAAGGTTTGCCACTTATAAACGCGGTAATCTTCTTCTTCGCGATCCGGAAAGATTGCTGCGCCTAGTCAGGGATCACGACCGCCCCATACAGTTGATTTTTGCCGGCAAGGCGCACCCGCATGATTTGCCGGGAAAAGATTTAATCCGCGACATTATTCATTTTGCAAATAAATATGATGTATCAAACCGCATTGTATTTGTAGAAAACTACGATATGAATGTAGCCAAGTATTTAACATCCGGCGGAGATGTGTGGCTTAATACTCCGCGCCGTCCTCTGGAAGCATCCGGTACCAGCGGCATGAAAGCTGCAATGAACGGTGTTCTTAATTGCTCTGTTTTGGATGGCTGGTGGGACGAAGCCTATAATCCCGAAGTAGGATGGGGTATTGGTCAGGGCGAAGAATATATCGATGAAAAGCTGCAGGATGATATAGAAAGCAAGGCATTATACGATCTTTTGGAGCGGGAAATTATTCCGCTGTTTTATGACAGAGGCCGTGACGGGCTGCCGCGCCAATGGATAAAATTGATGAAAGACTGCATGAAACAGATTGGACAATCAATGTCGTCTCACAGAATGTTAATGGATTATTCAAATCATTTTTATTTCCCGGCGCTTAAAAATTACCGCCGCTTCAGCAAAGATGATTATATCGAAGCAAAATCGCTGGCAGCGTATTTTAACAAGCTGAACCTGTCATGGGCCGGTTTAAAAATTATCAGCATTGAATCCAATGCCAAGCCGGTAATGCAGCGGGGTGATATGTTAACTGTTACCGCCTATCTGGATCTGGGCAGCATTACGCCTAACGAATTGCAGGTAGAGCTTTACTACGGCACGGTCTCCAACCAGACCAATACAATTGCAGATGCAAGCAAGGCAGAGATGAAATGGGTTAAAAACGAAGGCAATCTGAATCTGTATCAGGTACGCATTGAATGTGTTGATACCGGAATGCAGGGTCATACGGTGCGTATTTTGCCTAAGCATGAGGCATTGATCCATCCTTATCGCAGTGGTTTTATTAAATGGGCTTAGGCTATTTAGAAATGTGTGCTCAAGAATTTTTCTTGGGGTCCTGTCAGCGGCCAAAAAGTGCCGTGCGCTTTCGCACACGGCGCTTTTTGCCCCTGACACCCCTCAAGTATGTTTATTAGCACACATTTCTGATTAGTATAATCAAATAAAAAAACAGCGGTATCCTAGTAAACCCGCTTTAACAAAACGAGGAGATTAAAAAAATGGATTCTTCTGCTAAGCCGGTGTCGTTTCGGTATCTTGATATCGTGGCGGCTTTTTTTGTTGGTATTTTAATTGTTAGTAATGTTGCGTCTTCGGCTAAGATTGTTGATCTTGGGATTTCGCTTTTTAAGATACCATTGGCATTTGACGGCGGTACTTTGCTGTTTCCGCTTGTTTATGTTTTGGGCGATGTGCTGACTGAAGTCTACGGATTTAAGGTGGCACGGCGCGTTATCTGGACAGGGTTTATTGCGCTGGCTCTTACAGCAGGCGTTTTTTTCCTGCTGGGTATTCTGCCATCTGAATCTTTCTGGGAAGCAGAGGCAGGCAGCGAAGCCTACAATGCTATTCTGGGCGGGATGAGTTACGGCGGAATTGTGCTGGCAAGCCTTTCTGCCTATCTTGTGGGCGAATTTTCCAATGCGCTGGTTCTTTCCAAACTAAAAGTTAAAATGAAAGGGCGTTTGCTTTGGGTGCGAACTATAGGATCATCTTTAGTGGGCGAATTCCTGGATACGCTGATCTTTGTATTGATAGCTACCGTTACCGGCGTTTTTGGATGGGAAATTTTCTGGTCGCTGGTAATAACTAATTATATACTAAAATGTTCAATCGAAGCGGCAATGACACCTTTCACCTATTGGGCATCGGGTTTTTTAAAACGCAAAGAAGGCGTGGATGTTTATGATGAATGAAATTTGAGGGTGGTGAGAGGACGACCGCCCGATAAGGACGGTCTCCTGCTCGATTTTGTTACCGTTTGGTAAAAGCGCCGTTCATGCTGGTTGTCTGCATTAGCTGATAATAATTTGAAACTGTCAGCGTATTGCCGGAGATTGAATAACTGAAACTAAAATAACGCGATCCTACACTGTTTGCTGTAATAGATGTTATTCTGTCTGTTATCGGGCTTGTATTCTGTGCAACTACTATAGTTACGCCTGGAGTATCACTGTTTGCAAATTCGATTCTCCGAGCGCCGCTAATCCATACAGTTCCGCGTAACGTCTGCCAGAAAGGCGCCATTGCTTCAGCCGCAGCCTGTTCCGCTCTTTCCTTTTCTGCCCTTTCTCTTTGTGCTCTTTCCCTGTCAGCCGTATTTCTGGCTGCGCGTGCAACATCTCTCTCTCTTGTATCACTGGTTGTGCCGATGGTTCCGCCGGAGATAGTAATTTCTCCTTCGGCGGAAGAAATTGTCAAATCCACTTGTGCGCCTAATCTTTTACTGGTATTCGTGTATATAAAGTTACCTTCAATTTTGCCCCCAACAATCATAAAGCTGGCGTTATTTCTTATTATAACACCGGCGGTAGCATCCTCGCCCCTGAACATGGTTCCGTTTCCGGTAATTTCACCGCCTTCCATAACGAAAGAACTTGCGCTATTTGTGATTAATACAGCCGGAATAACATCTTTGTTTGAGGTAACATGCCCGGTGATTTTTGAGCCTGGCAGCATTCTAAAGGTTCCTCTGAATACAGACGCAAGAGGGCGTTCTGCAGGATTACGGAGGTTATCTTTCCCTTTAAGGGTTATATTATTGCCAAGCGTAAGGCTTGAAGCGCTATTCTCAACAGATACAAGGGGGCGGTCATCCCTTCCGTCATAGCTTATTGTACGCTCTTCGCCAAGACCGATAACGGTTATATGAAAACCGGGGTTAGCCACTCTCATATTGGATGCATTTACATTTTGGCTTATTACCAGGGTGTATGAGCCTGCCCGGGGTCTGCCATGACCTTCGATATTAATATGTGCAAATGCCGCATTTACATTGTTTGCTGCAATATTTGCAAGAGGTGTATCGGAGGCAGTAATGGGTGGAGCTTTTGCGTACAGTCCTGCCTGTTGTGCACTAAGCCCGGTGATGATAAGACAAATCATCATTAAAAAAATCGCGATCTTTTTCATAGAAAACTCCTGCTTGTTATTTTTTTTATTTTAATAAATAAAAAACAATGTATTCATGCGAAAGTTACCGTCATCCGCCGAGTATTTCATAAAGACGTTCAAGGTCTTCCATTGAATAATAATCAATATGAATGCGGCCTTTGTTCATGTCGCCTTCGATTGCTACTTTGGTGCCCAGTCTGCCTATAAATTTTTCTGTCATGGCATCCAGTTCGGGGGGATGTTTTTTGCTTTTGCTGGTTTTCTTTGCGCTGGTTTCGCCTGCGTTTAATGACGAGGCGCGCTTTTCTGCTTCCCTGACGGAAAACTCGCCGGAAAGAATTTCCCTGTATAGCCTGTCTCTTGATTTTGTGTTGGTTACAGAGAGCAATGCTCTTGCATGACCGGAACTGACTTTTCCTTCTTCTATGCTTTTTTGAATCTCTACGGATAATTTAAGAAGACGCAGCGCATTGGCGACAGTGGAGCGGTTTTTTCCCATTCGTACTGCAAGTTCATCCTGGGATATGCCGGAAAAATCCATCAGGTTTTTGTAAGCGGCAGCTTCTTCAATCGGGTTTAAGTCAGTGCGCTGGATGTTTTCGATTAAGGAGACTTCAAGGCGTTTTTGATCAGTGTAGTCGCGGATGATTACGGGAACTGCCGTAAGCCCGGCAAGCCGTGCGGCGCGTGTTCTGCGTTCACCGGCAATGATTATGTAAGTGCCGTCTCCTGCGTTTGCCGCGATGATGGGTTGAATGATACCGTACGTTTTTATTGAATCTGCCAATTCCTGCAATTCGGTTTCATCGAAATGTTTACGGGGCTGACCGGGACTGGGAACAAGTTTATCTACAGATAATTGTACAATGTCATGCGCCTTGCTCTTTACGGCAGTTTGTACCGCAGGCTCGGCTGTCTGCTGACTGTCGTCATTGTTATCAAGCAGGGCATCAAAGCCTTTTCCAAGTCCTATTCTACGAGGCATTTGTTCCTCCCCGCCGCAGCAATTCCTGTGCAAGCGCCTGATACGCTCTTGCGCCGGGACATTGCGGATCGTAAAGCGATATAGGCATACTGTAGGAAGGCGCTTCTGAGAGGCGTATGTTGCGCGGAATAATCGTGTTTAAAACCATATCTTTATAAATAGAGCTTATGTGCTTTATTACATCATTTGCAAGTCTTGTTCTGGGATCGTACATTGTAAAGAAAATGCCGCCTATTTTTAAAGACGGGTTAAGATTTTTTTGCAAAAGCTTGGTTGTCTGCAAAAGCTGTTTAAGCCCTTCCATGGCAAAGTATTCGCACTGCATGGGGATAAAAACCAAATCTGCCGCCGCAAGCCCGTTCATGGTTAGCTGCCCAAGACTGGGGGGGCAGTCAATTAAAATATAATCGTACTTGCTCTTGATTGGAGCAAGGGCTTTTTTAAGGAAAAAATTCCGTTCTTTTTGGTCTATTAATTCAACGGCTGCGCCTGACAGATCCATGCTGGCAGGAATAACATCAAGATTTTTAACGGCGGTTTTTTTGATTGTTTCGTCTATTGTTGCAGTGCCGGAAAGCAGCTCGTATATCCCGGGTTTCGGCGGATTGGCGCCTATGCCGCTCGTAAGGTTTGCCTGAGCATCAAAATCAACCAAAAGCACCTTTTTTTTGGCTTCTGCCAGATATGCCCCTATATTGATAGCAGAGGTAGTTTTACCGACACCGCCTTTTTGATTAACAAAGACACAAATAAATCCCATACTCTTAATTTAACAAATTAGGTGCTCACTAGCAAGAGGGTATTTCTGTAAGCGAAAAGTTGATTATATTGCCGTAATCAATGTCCATATACTGCAAATTCATCACCAGTTTCTCCATTTCGGGCGGACGAAGCCGGGGAAAAATACACCTGTATATTTCGTTCCCGTTCAGGGTTGCAACAAGGAGCGATTTTCCCATTTCTTTCTTTGAACGGAAATAAAATGTAACAGGAGCAACAAGTTTGTTTATATTAAGCCGCTGCGGTACGATATATGACAAGCTGTCATCTGTTCTGATTTCGGCATAAGAATTTCTTCCGTTTCTTCGCGCAGAAATCCATCCTGTAGAAGCCCACCGCGCTGCTGCATGACCTGCCGCTTCGCCGCTTTCTGTTACATAATCAACAACATCATTAACGTGTAATGCATTGCCGCAGCAAAAAATACCGTCATTCATGGTCATATAATCCTGATCGATTACCGGTCCTTTTGTTCGTTCATCCATAGGTGTTTTCAGGCTTACTGTAAGTTCGTTTTCCGGAATCAATCCTACAGAAAGAATAAGCGCATCACAATCAATTATTTCCTGAGTTCCGGGAACAGGAGCTTTATTTTCATCTACAGATGATATTTCTACTGCGCTGATGCGTCCTTTGCCGTATATTCGCGTTACGGTTTTGTTTGTAAAAAGCGGGATGCCGTAATCATCCAGACATTCATTAACATTTCGCGTAAGCCCGCTCACTGTAGAATTTGCTTCGTAGACACCAACAACTTCTGCGCCTTTTTGCCTGAGCCGCCGCGCCATGATAAGCCCGATGTCTCCCGAACCAAGTATCACGCATCGCCTGGTGGGCATTTTCTCCAAAATATTTATGTAATACTGAACCGCTCCAGCAGTGATTACTCCCGCAGGATGCCTGTCGTTAATCCCTAATTCGCCGGGAGTATGTTCACGGCAGCCGCATGCAAGCACGATACTTTTACACGCTGTTTTAGAAATGCCGTTGCCGTTAACCAAAGTAAGTGAATATCCAAATTGCTGTTTTTCTATTTTTGAAACAAACGTAAGCCCGGATACTTCTATACTGCTTTCATGCAGCCTGGAAATAAACCTGTACGCGTATTCCGGTCCAGTAAGCTTTTCTCCAAATCTTATTATTCCGAACTCATCGTTTAAACATTGCTTTAGCATTCCGCCCAAATTTGCTTCGCGTTCAATTAATAATGTTTTTGCTCCGTGCTCATTTGTAGACAGAGCAGCTGCAAGACCTGCCGGACCTGCGCCTATTACGGCAACATCATAAAACGCAGATATCATATGCACTCCTTTAAACAGAAAGAACACCCGCTTTTGTAATTGTCTGACAATATTTCGTTATAAATTGTTCCATTGTACAATGTTCCAAGCGATTCGCTGAACAGCATTTTGCGCGATTCGCCGAACAGCAGCTCGCTGTTATCCGACATTTTTTTTATTTTGGTTATTGGGACATTTCTTTCTTCGGCAATAATCTGCGCAATTTGAGGTCCGCAGAAACTCCCCTGACAACGCCCCAAACCGGGACGAACACGCCGTTTTACTCCGTCCAGGGTATCGCATGGAATACTTCTTCTAAGGGAGGCAAGCACTTCACCGCGGCTTATTTCTTCGCATCTGCAGACAATTTCTCCGTATTCAGAATTTTTTTTTATGAGCGCGTCTCTTTGTTTTTCCGGTAAATCCGCGGCGCGGACAATTGCTAAACGGATAGGATTGAAATTTTCATTTACGACGGCATCAAGATATGCTGCTGCCATTCTGGAAATATCTGCAGCAATTGCAGGCGCAGCGGTGAGCCCGGGCGATTGAATGCCTGCTGCATGAATTATGTTTTTGGTAAATTTTCCAAAAGACACAATAAAATCTTCTTCATAAGTATCAGCGCGGACTCCGGCATAGGCAGAAAAATTTTCCCTTTCAAAAGTTTCAATCGTATTCGGATTTCTATATAAATTGTATTCTATCATTTGCATTATGCGTCTTGGATGGATAGAGAAAAACCGGTCATTTGCAAGACGGGCAATTTCTTCAGAAAATACACCGGATGCATTTATTACAAGTTTGGGAAATATTCTGCCGTGGTTAGTTAAAACGCTTTTAATTTTTTCGTTTTTAACGCAGATGTTGATTACGGCGGTATCAAGGCAAATTTTTGCTCCATTGTCGGATGCATTTTCCGCATAAGCGATTGTCAGTTCATGCGGACAGACACTGCCTGCAGCCGGGAAGAAAAGCGCAAACTTGATGTTTTTATTTAAAAGCGGTTCTTTTTTTAAGAGTTCCTTACGGCTTACATATTCAACAGGAAAATCATTCCGTTTACTGCGGAATAAAACCGATGCAATTTTCGCAGGTTTAAGCCAATTATTTGTGTAATAAATATATTGTCCCGTATATTTGAATGGTACATCAAGTTCACTGCAAACCTTGGGATACATTTGACTGCCGGCTTTATTATACTTTTTTCTAAGTTGTCCTTCTTTTAAATTAATACCGGGATTAATTATTCCATTATTGCGTCCCGAAGCATGGAGAGCAACATCGTGTTCTTTTTCCGCAAGCATTACATTTAATTTATACCGCGTAAGCTCGCGGGCAATGGAACAGCCGATAATGCCGCCCCCGATGATTAGTACGTCCGGGCTTTCGCCCTCAAATTTATTGCTGGAAATTAATGGAGTGTGATCGGACCATCTGCTGCTTAAATGATCAGGTAAACCTTTAAATTCTATGTCATTTACTACAGTGTATTGTTTTTTATTTACAGCCATCATTCCTGCGCGTACAATGTCATCCCAATTGTAAAGCTCGCCTGTTAAATAAAGAACTTTGTTATTCAGCATTGCGCATACTTTGCCGCCAAATGCTTTTTTTAATCTTTTATTTAATTTTGTTACTGCTTCCATATTTAGAATATAAGAATATTAAGAGTGCCAAAGTAGGAGAATCTTTAAATTCATTGAGTTATTTAGGCTTTGGAAAATATGTGAATAAACCGGCTGTGCGGCACTTGTGCAGGGCACTTCTTGACATGTTCATTTTTATGTGATTTACTGATATAAATGAACATTTAGAGAGGTAAAAAAAATGAAAAAACTTGTTATTGCAATTGTATTGATTGCCGTGATCCTTCTGGGGATTTCATGCAGAAAGGTCGATGATTCCAGCGTTATTATTTTCACCAGTACCGAGGATTTCCGCACTGAACATATGCTTCAGCTGCTGAAAGATCAGTTCCCTGAATACAATATTACCATGCAGGTAATGTCTACAGGCAGCCATGCTGCTAAACTTAAAGCAGAAGGAACCCAAACAGAGGCTGATATTATCCTCAATCTTGAAACCGGATATCTAGAAGGTTTACAGGATATTCTGGCAGATCTTTCATCTTATGATTTATCAGAATTTTTGCCCGAATTGGTGCCAGAATCAAAGCGTTTCCTTCCCTGGGATAAATCATCCGGCGCCATTGTGATAAATCGCGCAAAACTGGGGAACCTTCCCGTACCCGCTTCGTATCAGGATCTGTTAAACCCCATTTATAAGGGGCTTATCTCCATGCCAAACCCCAAATCTTCGGGTACGGGTTATATGTTTTTGGTTAGCCTGATTAACGCAATGGGCGAAGATGCGGCTTTTGACTACTTTGACAGGCTTGCGGAAAATATCCTGCAATTTACGACATCTGGTTCCGGTCCTGTAAATGCCCTGATTCAGGGGGAAGTTGCTATCGCTTTGGGAATGACCCTGACAACGGTTAATGCTATCAATACCCGCGGCGTTTCTTTTGAACTGCTTTTCTTTAACGAAGGTGCGCCGAACATTACTACAGGTTTTGGCATTGTCAAAGGAAAGGAAAATCGTCCGGCAGTAAAGGAAGTTTTTGAATTTGCCATGACTAAACTTGTAAGGGACGATAAAGAACTGTTTTGTCCGGAGCCGGTGATGATTAACCAGGTTAATAATATTGCCAATTATCCCAGGAATATCCCTTATGCAAATATGGACGGAGTTTACGATTTAGCCTGGAAAGAAAAACTTTTGGAAAGATGGAATCATTAGAAGGGGTATTCACCGGTGGTTAAACTTGAAATACAAAATTTAACGCATATTTTTAACCGTCACAAGGTCCTGAATGGAGTTAGCTTTACCGTTAATGACGGAGAGTTTCTTTCCATTTTGGGACCTTCCGGCTGCGGGAAAACTACGATATTGCGGATTTTGATTGGGCTGCTGTCTCCCTCTTCTGGGAAAATTATTAAAGACGGAATTGATATTACAGCCGTTCCTGCGTCCAGGCGCAATATGGGTATTGTGTTTCAGAATTACGCGCTGTTTCAGAACATGAGCGTTTTGGGCAATGTTGAGTATGCGCTGAAGTTTAACAAGGAGCTTAAATCGCGTTCCCGCATGATTGCCGCAGATGTTATTGAGCAGGTTGGTTTAAGTGAGCATATCAATAAAAAACCGCATAAGCTTTCGGGCGGCCAGCAGCAGAGGGTTGCCATTGCGCGGACTTTGGCTTGTAATCCGGAAATTATTCTTTTTGATGAGCCAATGTCCGCTCTGGATGCGGCAACAAGATTGCTGCTTCGCGATGAGATAAAACATATACAAAAACAATTCCGCACTACCATGATCTACATTACCCATGATCAGGAAGAAGCTTTTGCGCTTTCGGATCGAATTATGGTGATGGATAACGGAACAATTCAGCAGATTGATTCGCCGGAAGAAATAATATCGAATCCGGCAAATGATTATATCCGCGAATTTGTTATTAATAATCTAAGGCTTAAAGTTGATTCTCTTGTTAAATATGTAAAACCGGAGAATAAATGACCGCAGCCGCAATACGTCCAGGTTCTTTTCATCGTTCAGATTTTGTAAAACTTCTGCTGGGAATTATTCTTTTTGTCGCTGTTGTTTGTCCGCTGGCTGTAATGCTGATGAATATGGCAGGTTCGGATATTTCCGCTGTTTTACGGCAGCCCAGATTCAGGGAAGCGCTGTTGAATTCAATTTTGGTAGCAGCTACCGCAACCGCAATATCCATTGTTTTTGCCTGGGGTTTTGCGCTTTGTGTTGTTCGTACAAATATGCGCTTTAGGGAAGTGTTTTCGGTTTTTGTTACAATGCCGATGCTTATTCCTTCCATTTCTCATGGTATGGGGCTTGTGCTGCTTCTTGGCGCAAACGGAATCATCACAAGAACTTTCGGGCTATCCGGTTCAATCTATGGTTTTCACGGCATTGTTTTAGGATCGGTTTTTTATTCGTTTCCTGTTGCATTTCTTATGCTTGCGGATATTCTTAAGTACGAAGACGGTTCGCCCTATGAAGCCGCTACTGTGCTGGGTATTCCCAAAAAAAACCAGTTCTTTTCCATTACATTTCCTTATCTGCGAAAACCGCTTATCTCTGTCGTCTTTGCCGTCTTCACCCTGATTTTTACCGATTACGGAGTTCCGCTTATGATTAGCGGCAGATTTATCACCCTGCCGGTTTTAATGTATCAGGAAGTTATCGGTCTTTTAAATTTCAGCCGAGGCAGCGTGATAGGTTCGTTTCTTCTTATTCCGGCAGTTGTCGCGTTTATTTTTGATCTTTTAAACAAAGACCGGACAAATATCAATTTTGTTATTCACGAAAAAACAAAAACAATCAGCAAATTGCGCGACGGTATCGCAATGAGTTATGTGCTTTTAATTTGTTTTATCATTGCTTTGCCGGTTATTGTTTTTATTCTGCTTACTTTTATAAACAGTTATCCGGTGGATATGGGGTTTTCTCTGCGGAACATTACCAGAACCATGAATATGGGAGCAGGGCGTTTTTTAACCACGACTTTAATTATTGCCGTTTTGGTTTCTGTCATAGGAACAATCCTTTCGTATTTTATTGCATATTTTACGGCGCGTACTCCCGGCAAAACATCAAGGATGCTGCATCTTATTTCCATTACATCGCTCGCTATCCCGGGACTTGTATTGGGTCTCTCTTATGTGCTTTTCTTTAAAGGCTCTTTTGTTTACGGCACGCTTGCCATATTGATACTTGTTAACATTGTTCACTTTATGGCATCTCCGTATCTTATGGCATACAATTCTTTGGGAAAACTCAACATCCATCTTGAAGATGTCGGACGCACGCTGGGGGTAGGGCGTTTCCGCATAATCCGCGACGTATTGATTCCCCAGACAAAACTTACAATTATAGAAATGTTTTCGTACTTTTTTGTCAATTCAATGATGACAATTTCCGCAGTGTCATTCTTAAGCACGGTGCGTAACCGCCCGATTTCCCTGATGATTACGCAGTTTGAAGCTCAGCTTTTTCTGGAAGGCGCGGCTTTTGTTTCCGTTCTTATTCTGGGCTGCAATTTATTTATAAAATGCGCTGTGTATGTTTTTACCAAAATAATCAGAAACAAGGAAGAAAAACAATGAAATTAACGCGAACCCAGTTTGATATACTGTCGTCTCTTGAACGGGAAAAGGAACAAAAAAATATTACTCAGCGCGGTATTGCCCGTTTAACCGGTCTTTCGCTGGGCACAATTAATAAAACGATACTTCTTCTGAATGAATCAGGTTTTGTTGAAAATAATGCCGTTACAGCAGCAGGCTTGCAGGCTCTTGAACCGTATCGTGTTAAAAGGGCAGTTTTTATCGCCGCAGGTTTTGGGTCTCGGCTGGTTCCCATTACGCTTAATACCCCCAAACCTTTAATACGCGTTAAAGGTACGCGCATTATTGACACATTGCTTGATGCAGTCTGCGCAATAGACATAGAAGAAATTATAATTGTGCGGGGCTATCTGGGAGAACAATTTGATCAGTTAAAATACAAGTATCCAAAAATTAAATTTCTGGAAAACCCGCTGTATAATGAATCGAATAATATTTCTTCCATGATGTGCGCCCGCTTTCTGCTGCAAAATGCTTATGTACTGGAATCAGATTTGCTGCTTAATAATCCGGCTATAATCAGCAAATATCAGTATGCCAGTAATTATCTTGGGATACCCGCTGACCGCACGGACGACTGGTGTTTTGAAACACGCAATGGTGTTATTACACGGGTTAAGGTTGGGGGGCGCAATTGTCATCAGATGGTGGGAATTTCCTATTGGGACAGGATTGACGGAGCAAAACTTGCCGATCATATCAAGCAGGTTTACGAAATGCCCGGCGGCAAAGAACGCTATTGGGATCTTGTACCGCTGGATTATTTTTTAAAGGACTATTCTGTCGAAGTGCGCGAATGTTCTTTTGAGGACATTATAGAAATCGATACATTCAGCGAACTTAAAAAACTAGATGATACTTACCGAACCTGATCATTTTCCCCATAGTTTTTCTTTTGCAGAACCTGAAGCAATCAATATATCCGCTGTTTCCTGATCGCTTAAACTGTCAATATTGCCGCGCACTTTAAACTCATCAATGCCTTTGAGTACGGCATCGAACCGCTGTTTTGTAATTTTGTTTTTAATTGCAAAAAACAGGCAGATTGAAAGCAATATAAACGGAATAAGAACAAACATCCATTTTATTCCCCATACAATGCTGCTTTGCGCATAAGCGGCAGGATCAAAAGCTGCTCCGCTTGCTTTTAATACCGAATATTCGTTTTGATCAAAACCAAGCGCCTGAAGCCCGAATCCCATAAGCAGTACAGCGACACCGCTTGCAAACTTTCGCAGGAATGTTGTCATTCCGGCATAGAGCCCTTCGCGGCGTTTACCGGTGCGTATCTCATCAATGTCGTAAATGTCAGTTAACATTGACCATGTGGAAAGGTTTCCTGCCGATGAACCAACGGCGATTAAAACCGCCAGTATACACAGTGTAATAATGGATACGCTTGAATCCAGCCAGATAAAAACAATCGTTGACATCATCCAAACCGGTATGCCGATTAAAAGCGGGAAAGCTTTGCCTTTTTTTTCGGCAAGCGCTCCCTGAGCAGCCATAAGGAGCATGGAACAAACAAGAAGAGTTCCGACTACCAGCTCATAATTCTGATACTGGCGGACGACAATATCGATATAAAAAATAAATAATGCAAGCACAAGATCTACCGCTATCTGGAAAGGAAGAAATATCCCCAGTAAATTTTTGTATGCTTTGTTGGAAAAAATAGACATCCATGCCGCAAGAGAAATTTTTTCCGGGGCTGGAAGATTTTCCCTTTCTCTTGTTCCCCAAAAAACTACAAGCCAGCACAGCCCAAAAACAGCGCCGAATATTAATCCCATAACAAGGTAGCCGGGTATCTGCAGAGGTCCGTTCTGTTCATGTCCCAGTGATTTAATAATAATGCTGGGTACAACAGCGCAAATTAATGCTGCCGCTCCGGAACAAATCATTCTTACGGTAGTGTAGCTTGTGCGCTCGTTATAATCGGATGTCATGTCTGACAGGATGGCATTATAGGGAACCATTACGATACTGAACACCGTCCCAAAAAACATATATGCCAATGTATAATAAACAATTTTTCCTGTAATGCTTCCGATACCAAAGGAATAAAAAAGCATGAAGAAGGAAAGAAAAACAGGTATTATCCCGATTAAGAAAAATATCCTGCGTCTTCCAAATCTTGAACGTGTCTTGTCGGAAATTCTTCCCATTATCGGGTCAGTGATTGCATCCCACAACCTTCCGATAAAAATTATTATTGTAGTTGCGACAACAGGAAGTCCTTCTACCAGAACCAGAAAATTCATAAACAACAGGCTGAAGATCATAAAGGCGCCGCCGCCGTAAATATCTCCGCTGGCGTAGCCAATTCTGGATTTAAGTTTATTGTTCATGTTATGCGTTGTTCACATCGTCCGCAGTAATGCTCAATTTTCCGTCAGCTTTGCGGGTGGCAATAGTCTTAAAATAATCAAAATATTTTTTATCCATTAAGGCGATATGAGACAAAACCCAGTCTTTAAGAAATCTTGTAAATGTAGACAATGTGAGTCTTTTTCCGGCTTTGTAATCGTTAATGTTATCCACAACGGCAAGAATAAAGCTTTCATGTTCTTTTTTATGTTCGGTATAACCCGGAAATTTTGTAGCAAGCATAAGTTTTTCTTCTGTGGCAAAGTGCGTTTTTACATAATTTACCGCTTCCTGAATTACTCTGTTAAAATAGTCCCGTTCCTGCAAACCATTTCCGGTTACATGGTTAAACATTTCGTTTACCAGTTCTACCAGCTCTTTATGCTGATCATCAATAAGCTTGATACCGCAGGCGAATTTGTCTGACCAGGTAATTAAATCGCTCTCATTCATTCTCATAGAATACCTCCATTAATACATTGACCATATTCTAAAATCCTGCTAATTTGAGGCTATAATGTCAATAGATATAAAGAATATTGTTAAAAATTTACACCCATTGGAAGTGAGGATACTCCTTTTTTATAAAATGGGCGATGAACTCACAATCGAAAAGGCGGAAAAAGAACTGGGTTTTAAGCCTGGAAACGGCAATCAAGCGCTTTCGTGGCTTTTGAGCAAGGGGCTTGTCAGTGAAATTCGGCGGGAATCGGCAGTTTTTTATGAATTAACCGTTTTGGGCGGCGAGTGGAAAGACAAGGGAAGTCCGGAAGAAAGAATTCTTGAACTGATACGCAGACGGCTGGAACAGGCAAAAAGCGGTCCTCAGCTTCCGGAAATTGCCCAGGCTCTGAGTATGGAAAACAAGGATATCGGCAGCGCATTCGGCAGCCTTTCCAAACTTGGTGTCCTGAAAATGGACGATGATAAAAATGTGGTGTTAACAATTCCTCTGGAAAATTTTTCTGATCCGGAAAAAAATCCGGTACTGGCGCGTTTTCGCCTTGTCAGGGGTTTGCTTGAAAAACTGGTGCAATCCCAAAACGGCATGATCCCCGAAGCTTCGCTTAACGATGAGGAAAAAAGCATCATAACAAACTATGCCAAAAAGCGGGGCGCTGCAGATGCGCCGTTCCGTCTGATAGACCGGGAAACAGTCTTTTTTGGTTTCACTGCTCTTGCTGCGCAGGCGGCAGAAGCGCTTAAAGCCGCAGGCATCACAGGTGAGGAAGTCGGCTCCCTGACACAATCAATGCTTGAAGACGGAAGCTGGAAAGGAAAAACATTCCGCTCCTACAATGTTAAAACACCGCCTGTCCGGTTAACGCCGGGCCGGAGTAATCCCTATGCTAAATTTCTGGAAGATGTAAAAGATAAACTTGCTTCGCTTGGCTTTGAAGAATTTGACGGTTCGTTGGTTGAAACTGAATTCTGGAATTCGGACGCTCTTTTTATGCCGCAGTTTCATTCGGCGCGTGATATTCATGACGCATACAGTATTGCAGCTTTTGGAAATGATTGTCACAAGGACGGAGTAGCGAGGGCAAAATTCATTGATGAGCCGTGGCTCTCCAATGTTGCATCTGCTCATGAAAACGGAGGCACAACAGGCAGCCGCGGCTGGAACTATGGTTTCGATCGCGATTTTACAAAACGTCTTATCCTGCGTTCTCAGGGGACGGCGCTGTCTGCAAAAGCCCTGCCAACTGCAAAAATACCCGGCAAATATTTTGGAATAGCGCGCTGTTTCCGCTACGACAGGGTAGATGCCACGCATTTGCCGGATTTTTATCAGACAGAAGGCATCGTGTTAGGTGAAAACGTTAATCTCCGCACGCTTTTGGGTATGCTGGAAATGTTTGCCTGCGAAGTTGCCGGCGCAAAAGAAGTTAAATATGTTCCCGGTTATTTTCCGTTTACGGAACCATCGGTAGAAGTGCATATAAAACATCCTGTTCTTGGATGGTTTGAACTTGGCGGCTCAGGCATTTTCCGCCCGGAAGTAACTGCCAGTCTTGGAGTAGACGTGCCTGTTGCAGCATGGGGTATCGGCATAGATCGCATGGCGCTTATGGCGCTGGGATTAAATGACCTTCGCGAACTGTTCAGTCATGATATTGAGAATGTCCGGTTAAGAAGGGCAAAGTCAAACTGAGTTAATTTTTCTGCCTTATTCTGATATGTACTTCCCGCAATTGCTGTTCCGTAACTTCACAGGGCGCTTCCATTAAAAGATCCTGCGCATTGCTGTTCATCGGGAGCGCTGTCACTTCGCGGATATTTTCTTCTTCTGCAAGCAGCATCACGATGCGGTCGATGCCCGGAGCCATGCCTGCATGAGGCGGTGCGCCGTAATGGAATGCGTTAAAAAGCGCCGGGAATTTATTTTCGATATTTGCCTGTGTGTAACCTGCTATTTCAAAAGCTTTTACCATTACTTCCGGCAAATGATTACGAACAGCGCCTGATGAAAGTTCTACACCGTTGCAGACAATGTCATACTGCCATGCAAGAATATCCAGCGGGTTTTTTGTTTCCAGCGATTCAAGTCCGCCCTGCGGCATCGAGAAAGGATTGTGGGTAAATTCAATTACGCCGGTTTCTTCATTGATACCGTACATCGGGAAGTCTACGATAAAACAAAACTCGAATTTGTTTTTGTTGGTCAGGTTTAATTGGGTGCCGAGCGCCGTCCGGATTTGCCCAGCAAGCCCGTTCACCGCTTTGGGAGAGTCTGCTATAAAAAACAAAGTGTCGTTATTCTGAAGCGACAGGTTTTTCCTGAGCTCGCCTTGTTTTTCTTCGCTAAGGAATTTAACAATGGGACCTTTAAGCGAACCGTCTTCCTGTACGGAAATATAACCAAGCCCTTTCATGCCGATTTCTGTTGCATAGGCAAGCATTCTTTCAAAAAATGATTTAGACTGCTTTGCTGCCCCCGGAGCCTTTATGCCGCGAACAGGAATGTTTTTAAAAGGCGCAAAATCCGCATCCGCAAAGAATTCGGTTAAGTCTTCGATAATCAGCGGGTTGCGGAGATCGGGTTTGTCCGTTCCGTATTTTAACATTGAATCTGCGTAAGTGATTCTGCGGAAAGGAGCGGGGCTTACCTCTTTGCCGGAGAATGCCTTGAATGTATCGTACAGCACCTTTTCTGCTGTGCCGAAAACATCTTCCTGCCCGGCGAAGGACATTTCAAAGTCCAGCTGGTAAAATTCTCCGGGGGAACGGTCTGCGCGGGAATCTTCGTCGCGGAAACACGGCGCAATCTGGAAATAACGGTCAAAGCCGGAAACCATCAATAACTGTTTGAAAATCTGCGGTGCCTGAGGAAGCGCGTAAAATTTGCCGTGATGTTTGCGGCTTGGAACAAGGTAGTCTCTTGCGCCTTCCGGAGAAGACGAAGTTAAAATCGGCGTTTGAAACTCTGTAAAACCAAGTTCCTGCATACCTGTCCGCAAAAAGCTGATTATTTTTGCCCTTAACAGAATATTTTCTTTTACTGCGGGATTACGAAGATCAAGAAAACGGTTTTTTAACCTGACCTCTTCGCGTGTGTTTTTGGACTCGCTTATTTCAAACGGCAGGGCGCGGACGGCTTTACTCTGCATAACAACCGATTCGGAATGTACTTCTATAGTTCCTGTTTTAATCCTGGCGTTGACAGTTTCCGCATTCCGTTTTTTTACAGGACCGGAAACAGTAATAACGCTCTCCTTGCTGATTTGCCTTACCGAGTTTTCGTCATGCAGGACGATCTGTGTAATGCCGAATTGATCCCTTAGATCAATAAAAGTAACGCCGCCGTGGTCACGGATAGTATCCACCCAGCCCGATAGTTTAACGGTCTGTCCGACATGTTCTTCGCGCAATGCGCCGCAGGTATGTGTTCTATATTGGTTCATGTTATAGCTCCATGTTTATAATACCAATTGTCTTGATTTTAATCCATCCATAAAGAGGCGGTTGGGACGGCAAGCAGCCCATCTCCAAATGATAAGGTATCTTCGCCGGAATATAAAACAAGGGCATTATAACCTTTTTTACCTTTATAAATGTTTTCCCTGAACCATATTTGCGGCGAAAAATCTTCTTTTGATACGCTATGACTGGCTTTTACTTCAATCCCAACCATTGCTCCGTCATCGCGTTCTATTAAAAAATCAACCTCATGCTTTTTGTAATCCCTGTATTGATACAAACTGTATTCTCTGTTTAAATCAATATGCGCTGCCAATTCCTGAAAAACAAATGTTTCCATAAGTTTACCGGATCGATCTGAATCACGCATAATATCTTCTTTTTTCCAGCCCAAAATGGATGTCATAAAACCTGTATCATTAGCGTAAAATTTAGCGCTTTTTCCTACCCTTTCGTAATCTGTACGCACCCAGGGATTTACTCTGTCAAAGACATACAGGGATTCCAGCGCATTTATATATGAGTCCAATGTTTGTTTGGAAAGAGCCATTCCGGCGCCGATTTTTGCCGCATCCATAAATTTCCCCGACCAGCCTGCCAGTATCAATACAAGTTCTTTTAATTCATTCTGCCGCCTGATGTTCATGATGTCTTTTAAATCTCTGTTTAATAAATCGTTAATATAATCTATATGCCATTCTTTTCTGTCTTTATCGTTATCCAATTTTACTGCTTCAGGATAACCGCCGCGAAAAGCAAGGTTAAATATTTGTTCTTTGTCAAACCCTGAAATTTTACGCGGAAAATCCATTGCAAACGCATGTTCCAGGAATTTGGGTTTTTTGTACAAAATCTCACCTGTTGTCAGAGGCCTAAGCCTAATCCGTTTATTCCGCCCTGCCATACTGTCTGTTATTATTGGCAGAGTTTGAAGATTTGCAGAACCTGTAATGCAAAACTGCCCCGGACGGTTGTTTTTATCTACAGCCAGCTTTATTTCCGGGATAAGGTTCGGTGCCTTCTGCACTTCGTCTATAAACATTGTACCGTCTGAATGTTTAATAAACCCCTTTGGATCTGATAATGCAGAGGTCAAAGTATTATTATCATCTAAAGACATAAAAATACTGTCTTTTTCCAGTACCTGGTTTAATAATGTTGTTTTCCCGGTTTGTCTTGCCCCGGTTAAGACCACCACCCTGCGTTTTTTTAGGGCGTTTTTTATACTTTCTGCCTGCCATCTGATAATTTCCATAAAATAAGTATAATTCAACAGGGTAAAAAAGTAAAGTAAGATAGAGTAAATTAGCACAATAGAACAGGGTAAAAAAGCAAAGTAAAATAGGGCAAATTAACACAATAGAAACGGGTAAATTTGAGTAATCCGGCATAATATATGATATAATAACAATATACGCTTTAAGGGGGAAAATATGAGAAAAATTGCCGTATTTGGAATGGTTCTGATTATCAGCGTCTTTTTTGCCGCTTGCGAAAACAGTGTTTCGCTTACGCTGAATGGTATCAGAAGCGAACTGGAGCAAACAGGGAACTATGAAATATTCGGTTATTACGCGCCGGCTGACCACGATTACCCTGTAATGGAAAATACGGTTGGAGGCTTTTCTTTCCACGCAATAACAGATTATGCAGAAATATCTTCTGCTGTGTCGGCAATGGTTATGGAGTTTAAAAATGCAGCCTACGCGGAAGATTATGCCAGATATATAAATACAGATAAAATCTTTTGGATTACCATCAGAAACGATAAATTTTTTGTGACAGCAACCAAACAAAATGAATATTTAAATTCATCCGAAATAAGCTTTCTTAACAATTTATTGATCGCAAAACCTTCGCAGGAGCAGCAAACCTCCAGCCAGGGGGAAAAAATATTCGCGGTGATTTTTTTGCTTGTCTTTGGTCTAGTATTCTTTGCGGTAGGTTTTTTCGGCATAAAGAGCAACAAACGTCTTATTAAGGTCTGCACGTCTCTGACCACAGGTGAGGTCGTCGAAATTCAACGCCGCAGAAGCGGAGGAAAAAGACCCACCACCATGTACTACCCTGTTTTTTCCTACACGGCAAAAGGAGTTGAGTACACAAATTGTTCCACTACCGGCATGAGCACCTGCAAATTTACCGAAGGACAAAAAGTAACAATGTACGTTAACCCCGATAACCCCGACGAATTCTATGTAGAAAAATACGGCATATCCAATGGATTTTATGCTGTCTTTTTGGTTATTGGGTTATTGGTGATGGCGGGGGGACCGCTGCTGCTGTTTTTATAAATGCAGCCTACCTTTCCTCTCCGTGAACCGCCGTGGCAGGGCGGTTCACGAAAGCAACGGGTAGAAGCAATCATTTCAACAAAGTCCGACGCGCCTGTACATAGAGCAATTTAATTTAACGCTTTAATTTGTTTATTTCTTCCAAACCTCTACCATTCCTTAGGTTTATCATTTGGAGATATTAAATTAAATGTTTCTCCGGAAGGTTCTATTAAATACAAACCATTGTCTAATGCGTACTGTTTTACTTCTGAGGGAATAATAATCCCCGCTACAGCTCCTAAAAAATAACGCTTATCGCCGTGCAAATCGGCATAAGCGCGCATTTTTTCAAGGCGATTAATATGTTCATTTATATATCTAATTGAAAGGTTTGTTTTTACCTCAACAAGCATAGCAACATCACCATTTTGTAAAAAAACATCTATTTCAAAATATATTTTATTTTTATGATCACGTACTTTAAAATTAGTGCTGGCTGTCTGAAAATCCAAACCTAAATTATTAAACTTATCCAGAAGATTGGGAGAAACCATATATTCAACAGCTTCGCTAAAACGGTTGTTTATTTCCCCGAAACGTTTATTATACTCCTTGTTTTGACGATCAAAGTCAATTCGCATTTCCCTTTGCATTTCCCTTTGAGCCAAAACATTTTCTTCCTGGAGTTTACGAGTTTCCATTAAGGCTGCCCAGACATGTTCAAAAGTCAACCCTCTGGGGTAATCTGGTAATGTTTGTGTTTTCTCCATAATTAACCTCTTATCTACAATATACTACTTTTCTAAACAAATAAGTAGTTTTTTTATCAAAAATTTAAAAAAAAGATCGCCAGATAGCGATCTTTAAAAACATGCAGCTTGCTTTATATCTGTAGAATAAGGTAGCCGCTACCACTAAAATTTTATATTATTTACGATAAAGGTGCTCTTCCTAATTTATTGATTGCTTTATAATTGTTAAATTAATTATACTTTGTATCAGCTTGCGCGTAAATAAATCCTGTCATCACTAAAAGTCCGATCCCAAAAATAATACGTTTCATTTTTATCTCAATAAATAATAATTACTAATTGTAAGTTAACACTTAAATCCATTAGTTGTACAGCGCCTGATACTGACCTGTCTCCCTTAAATCCTAAGAAATATATGATTTTAATCAAAGATATCTTGAGTTAGATACGGACGAATTATCCATTTTTCATCAATATTTTCACATACCCAAAGCGTACCATCAATCTTACGAATAACACCTCTTGCGAAAGCAGAAGCCCAATTTGAGTCTGTTCCTATTCGGACTGGGGTACTCAAGCGCCTACCTCCGCCCCATCCCCAAAGCTCTCCATTTGTTTTCACAGCACGGTTATACCCCCAGCCGCTGTTTACGGAAACGGATGCCCAGTCTGTGTCAGTTCCGATCTGTACGGGAGTAAATACACTTATTTGAGTTTCGTTGCCAAGCTGTCCATAATCGTTATTTCCCCAAGCCCAAAGCGTACCATTTTTTTTGATTGCAACAGTGTGAGAATATCCTGCAAAAACAGATGCCCAATCTGTATCAGTTCCTACTCGGACTGGCGCTGTGCGTTCTATCGTTGTACCATCGCCGAGCTGACCATTTCTGTTATGCCCCCATGACCAGAGCGAACCATCTCTGCTAATAGCGGCTACATGACTGGTTCCTACAGACACAGAAGCCCAGACAGTTCCAATTCTGACAGGTGTGGTTCCATAATCATGAATAGTAAAGCCATTAAATCCTAAAATTCCCCAACCCCAGAGTGAGCCATCTGTTCTAAGAGCGATAGTTAATCTACCGCCAGAATAAACTGAAGCCCAGTTTGTCGCAGTTCCAATACGTACAGGAGTTAAATTCCCGTGAATTCTATGCTGATTTCCTTCACTAAAAAAGCCTCTGTTCCCGTTGCCAAACTGTCCATACAAGTTACTACCCCAAGCCCATAGAGTGCCGTCAGCTCTTACTGCTGCAGTATAAATACCACCTGCAGCTACAGATATCCAGTTTGTGGCAGTTCCTACCTGCACGGGTACTGAACTGTCATTTGTTGTGCCGTCTCCTAATTTGCCTTGATCGTTTTTTCCCCATGTCCACAAAGTGCCGTCTGCTCTGATTGCCGCAGTGTGATTTGAACTAACAGATACTTGAGTCCAATTCCATTCTGCTGTTTCAGCTTGCGCGTAAATAAATCCTGTCATCACTAAAAGTCCGATTCCAAAAATAATTCGTTTCATTTTTCCCCCTATAAGTTATTAAATTCATTATAAGTACGAATTAGAAGAATTTTTGCAAACATAAAATTTTACAAAAAACAACCAGGTACCTGATGTCAGCTAATTCATAATATCCTTATTTATACACAGTGCCTGACCGTTGTTATCGATGACAGGCACTATGGTGTTTGATCTTTCTACAACTTCCTCCGTACAAAATTAGAGCACATCTTAGTAATTATGTATATTTCCACCAGTTCTATTTACAATGGCCTTTGCACCTGTGCGTGGATTTTCAAAAAATACAACGTTATGAGGTTCTAGCAATGTTCCATCTGAGGTGTTAGTAACGATATTTCCACCGCTCATATTAAAGGTTGCACCTTCACTCACAAACAAGCCTCCTGGAGATCCACCGACTCGCTCACCAGATGTAGTATCAATATACACCTTTGCAGAATTTCTGGTTATTTCTCCTCCAGTCATGGTAAAAACACTACCAGTTCCTACAAAAACACCTCCAGCTCTGCCTGCAACAACATTATTATCTATTAAGCCGCCATTCATTGTAAAAGTTCCATTAAATACTGCCACACCTCCCCCATTTATTTCCGGAGGCGAAACACCTCTTTCTACAGTAACACTTCCGCCATTTCCAGAAATTGTTCCTCCATTCATAATAAATGTACTAGTTTGAGAACGTGCATATCTGCCAAGAACAACACCTTGTTCATTACAATTAGAAATAGTTGCTCCTTGATTCATTGTAAATGTTCCGCCGTTTAAAGAAACACCATTACCACGAGTTCTAATATTGACTCTAGCAGGCATTCTAGTTGAAACAAATCCGCGAATACCTGTAATTGTTGCCCCATTATTCATGATGAAGGTTCCGCTAGAAACTGCAACACCTGTATCAGCTCCGCTGCCTGTGATTATTGAACCAGAGTTCATTGTGAGATTTCCACCACTAACAACAACAATTGCACCATATGGTGGACTGCTATCAATGGTAATGTTATTATCTATAACTAGCGAAATTCCATTATATATATAAAATACAGTATCTTTGTTTTCGGTATGTTTTATGGTTCGATTTGCACCAACACCTCTTAGAGTAATCGTTATATTCTCTCTATTATAATATGAGAATAATTCAAAACTTGGCAGCATTTCATCACGCTGAATTTCAATTATATAGTTACTATTATTTTCTGCATTATTCATTATCCATACCAATTGATTCACTAGACCTTTAACTTCATTAAAATCAGTAGTTTCTATCTTCCAGTGAGCTCGCAAATGAGAACGTCCTGTTGGGATAAAGTTTTCGCCTGGATTATAACTAACAACTTGTCCGTCAACAAATCTAATCCATCCTGAAAAAACCGCATCCTCCAAAGATAATCCTTCCCCGCCAGGTAAAATCATTCCTGTATCTGCTGGTACTCTTTGGTTTGGCGGTACTGTTCCAGTAGCTCCCATACCGCTGAATGAAACAGTGTGTGTCGTTGCACAACCAATTAAGGATAATGCAATGAAGCTGATTACAACAACAAAGGCTATAATCCCGAATAATTTGATTGTATTTTTCATAAAAAACACTCCTTTTTGCAATTATCATAAAATAATAATCACTTTTTTTGCTTAATTGAGCAATTGTTTGTTAACAACAAACATAGCAAACTACTAACTGATTTAGTAGTATTTTACTACTATTCTAGTTATATATTAGTTTACTAATATTGTCAATCATTTATTATGATTTTTATCATATTGTTTAAATATGGGTTTTAGAGAGAATTTGAAGGCTGAATTAGCATATTCTGATATGCGTGTAAAGGAATTAGCCGCTTTATCGGGAATAAAAAAACAGACAATTGACAGTTATTTAAGGGAAAATAGCTATACTCCTTCGGTAGAAAACGCCGTTTCTATCGCCCGGGCATTAGGTGTTTCTGTTGAATATCTGGTTACAGGGGAAGAAGTTAGTCTGAAGAATGCTCAATATCCAACCGAAGCTCGTTTGGCTGCGGAAATAATAGAAAAATTAAATGAGAAAAACAAAAAAATGGCTGTAACTATAATTGAATCTATAAAGAAGCAGGAAGACAAAGAGAGAAAAACTTGATAAAAGGCAGCTGCTACCACCGGCCTGATATTTAAAAAGATCGCCAGATAGCGATCTTTTTTGCACAAAAAAATCGCTATCTGGCGATCTTTGATATCTGCGTCTTTCCGCAAAAATAATCAAACAAATTCTACCTCCACGCTCCCCCTAATTATTGTCTATTTTATAATTGTTAAAAACAAATGAACATTGTACAGGCGCGGCGGGCTGCTGGGCTGCGGGCGGCGCACACTCGGGATAAATCCCTCGCGCAACCTTTATCTCATTGACTGTTATTGTGCGCCACGCAATGCTGCTAATATTTATCCACACGCATACGCGTGCAACCATGTGCGGGGGAAACAATTTTTGCAGCTCCCTGCGGAAGAGACTTGCATCCTTGCATCCTTGGATGCAGGATGCTGGCTCTGTAGCAGATCCGGCAAATGTTTCCCATGCACGCTGGCAGAGCCGCAGGTTCACGGAGAGCAATTTAACTCTTTAACTTGTTTATTTCTTCCAAAGAAAGCCCGGTTATTTTTTGAATAAACTCAGGCGTTGACCCCTCTGCCAGTGATTTGCTGGCTATGCTTTCGCAATGAACATACTGTATTCCTGAAGTCCTAGCCCATGAGGTTTTTCAAAAAGATCTGACAATTTTACAGTTTTTTTCCCGTTGAGGTATTCCAAAAGCAGCAGTTTAGATGTAAAATAGAAATATGAATGATATTTCCGGCATTAAACAGGAACTTGATGAAATAACCAAGGCAATCGCAGATTCTGTTCCTGTAGAGACTATCTATCTTTTCGGCTCTTATGCTTATGGAACGCCTCATAAGGACTCCGATTTGGACCTTTATATCGTTTTTAAAGATGATATGCCTATTCGTGAACTTGATGCAATTCGTACTATTCGTAATGCAGTTTATCCTGTCAGTAAAAAACCGATTGATTTCCTTGGATTAAAGCAGAATCGTTTTCTTGACAGAAAAATATACGCGACACTTGAACGTAAAATTGATAGAGAGGGTGTACGGCTATATGGGTAAAAGTGAAATACTGCAACAATGGTTGGATAAAGGAAATGACGATTTAAGGTCGGCAGAATATCTTTCTACAATGCATCACCCCACACCTGACGAAATAATTTGTTATCATTGCCAACAATCCTCAGAAAAATACTTGAAAGGTTTTTTGTTTTTGCATGATATAGAGCCGCCGCAAATACATAAATTGATAGAACTTTTAGGGATGTGCGGGTTGATAGATAGTAGTTTTTCTGTTTTATTGCCCCAACTGAATGTATTGACAGATTATGGTGTTCTTCCCCGTTATCCAAACGAACTCGGAATTACTAATGATGATATGAAGATTGCAATCAAATATGCGAAAATCGTACAGGAATTCGTTTTGAAAGCAATTGATGAAAAAGCGAAAAGTGAAGGAACATTAGAAAACAATTAATATCTAAATCTTGATAGATGGTTTTATGTGCTTGGGAAGTGGTAGCTGCTACCGGTTTGGAAAATTGTTAAATCACAGTCCGCTTCGTACAGGCGCTCACGGCAGCGGGATCAGAAAAAACATCTTACGAAATTCCTCGCTGAAGAGACCGCTTGCGGGCTCGTAAGCGAATTCCTGAGTGGTTTTTTCTGAGCCCGCTGCCGTGAGCGCCTGTACGGAGAGCGAGTTGAGCTTATCACTTTTAATGCGATTCTGAGCCCGCTGCCGTGAGCGCCTGTACGGAGAGCAATTTAATTTAACATTTCTTCAAGTTTAATCTTAACAAGCTCAGGATTAGCACCCTTACCAATCTTCTTCATCACCATCCCCATCAAAAACCCAAAAACCTTTTCCTTCCCCGCGCGGTAATCCGCAACAGAAGATTGATTTTCTGCGATAACGGCTTGTATGGCTTCGATAACGGCGTTGTCATCGCTGACCATCATAAGCCCTTTTTCGGCAATGTAGCTTTCCGGGTCAATGTTGTTTGTGAAAACCGCTTCTATAGTTTCCTTGTATGCGCTGCGGTTGATTTTTCCGCCGGTGACCAAAGTGATAAGTACGGATAATTTTGCGGCATCAATTGAAAAGTTTTCCGGCAGAATGTTTGCATTGTTCATCAGGCGCATTATTTCGCCGGTTATAAGGTTTGCTGTTTCAAGAGGCTGACCGCTTTTTTGCGACAGGGTTTCAAATAAATTGGAAATGTTTTTGTGGACGGTAAGAACAATAGCAGCAGATTCAGTTATTCCCAAATCGCGGACATAGCGTTCGCGTTTTTGATGCGCAAGTTCAGGGAGAGCTGCTTTTACGGTTTCCAGCCAGGCATCGTCTATGCTGATTGGCGGTAAATCGGGATCGGGAAAGTAGCGGTAATCCTGCGCGTCTTCTTTTGAACGCATTCCGTACGAGATGCCTTTTTCATCGTCCCAGCGGCGTGTTTCCTGAAAAATCTGGCCGCCGTCTTCGAGAATTTCCATTTGACGTTCAGTCTCGTATTCTATAGCGCGCGTTATCGCCTTGAATGAGTTCATGTTTTTTGTTTCTGTGCGTACGCCGAGTTCGCCGCCAAATTGGCGTATGGACAGGTTGATGTCTGCGCGGATGGAACCTTCCTGCATTTTGCCGTCGCATATTTCCAGATACAAAAGTGTTTCGCGTAATTTTTCCAGATAGGCGATAACTTCGGCTGCGTTTCTAAAATCCGGCTGCGAGACGATTTCCAAAAGCGGGATGCCGCAGCGGTTAAAGTCCATGAATGTGCCGCCGGTTGTGTGGACAAGTTTGCCGGCATCTTCTTCCATGTGTATCTGGCGAATGCCGATTTTCTTTTTCTTTCCTTCTGTTTCTATTTCCAGATACCCGTTGCGGCAGATTGGAGCGTACAGCTGGGATATCTGATAAGCATTCGGCAGATCGGGATAAAAATAATTTTTACGGTCGAATTTACTGAGTCTTGTAATTTCGCAGTTTAACGCAATGCCGAGTTTCATTGCATATTCCAGTACAGCGCGGTTTAACACCGGCAGTGCGCCCGGCATTCCGCAGCAGCCCGGGCAGACGTGGGTATTCGGTTCCGAACCAAAAGCGGCGGAACAGCCGCAGAAGATTTTTGATTTTGTGGAAAGTTCAGCGTGAACTTCAAGTCCCAGTACTGTTTCCCATTTCATGAGAGCACCCCCTGATAAATCTGCGCAGCGCCGATTAGTTTGTTTTCACAGAAAGCATCTCCAATTAACTGAAAACCATTTTGACCGTCAGGAAGTATCACAGCGGGAAGACCTGTCAGGTTTACGGAGATTGTGTTAACAGGAGAAAGAATTAAATCAAAACGTTCAAATAATTTTTTGTAAGCTTCTCTTACAAGGGTGCGGATTTGCAGGGCTTTTTTAAAATAGGCGTCATAGTTGTCCGATGAAAGAACAAAAGAACCCAGCATTATTTTTCTTTTTATATTCAGCCCGAAACCTTCGCTCCTGGAAAGCCTGTAAACTTCGGAAAGCGTTTTGGCGTTGGCGCTGCGATACCCGAATTTTAATCCGTCGTATTTAGCAAGATTGGAAGATGTTTCGGCAGCTTCGATAATTGTATATGCAGGAAATATATAGTCTGCAAGAGGCATATCAAATTCTTCGATTGAGCATCCTGCTACTTTGAATTTTTTCGCCGCTGCATTTACAGCGTCTTTGTCCTGATACGGTACGCCAATTCGCAGGTTTTTTATTTCTGTGCTGGTAAAATTAAAAGGTTTTTTGATAACGCAGGTACTGTCTCTGTTATCCGGTCCTGATACGATCGACAGCAAGGCGGCGCAGTCTTCGATGTTTTGCCCCATTACGCCTGTTTGTTCAAGAGACGATGAGATTGATATTATTCCGTATCTTGATACTGAACCGTATGTGGGTTTAATGGCAGTTAAGCCGCAGTATGATTTTATGCTGCCAAGCGCAAGACCTTGCAGACCGGGGCTGCCTGCTGAACACGAGTCCCCGGAATCAAATTCATCCATGTTGAGTTTACCTGCTATGATAAGACCAGCTTGTTCCAGTTTTTCTACAACTGCGGCGCTGAACACAGGTATGTAATCACCTAACATTTTTGACGCGCAAGTTGTTTTAATTCCCATTGTGGAAATATTGTCTTTTAAGGCAACCGGCATTCCGGCAAGAGGCGAAAGTGTTTCTCCTTTATCAATACGAGACTGCAACTCCCGCGCGCGTTCAAGGGCAGTTTCCTTTAATATTGATATATAGGCGCTTGCCTGAATCTTTTCCAGATAATCGCCGATAACTTCCGTCACACTCAGTTTTTTTTCTCTGATTGCCGCTGCTGTTTTTAAAGCGCTTTTTTCCTGCAGAATTTCCATATTTACTCCACCGTTTTCGGCGCCATGAAAAATTCGTCATTTTTAACCGGCGCGTTTTTTAATATCAGGCTGCGGTCCAAAGAAGGGCACACATCATCTTCCCTAAAAACATTTACATCATCAAAAGGAGAGCTGCATTCGCGGGTGTCCCCGCGCAGCACATTTTCGGTACCCTGGGGCTTCCCCAGCTCTTTTATCCGGGATATATCAATCAAAGTTTTTTGAAAGTCTTCTGTCATGCTTTTTTTTTCGCTTTCGGACAGAGTAAGGCAGGATAAGTTTTCCAGATACGAAATTAATTTGTCATCTACTTGCATACTTCAACTCCTTTTTATTATATTACACTGTACAGTATTTCCGCATAAGTTGGGATAGGCCAGTGTTTTCCGGCTACAAGCATTTCCAGTTCGTCCGCTGTTAACCGCAGTTCTGTCATGGCTGTAATAATTCTGTCGCGGCAGAATAATCCCCGCAAAAGAATTTCCTGCTGTTCTCCGGAACGTTGTTCCGGAAATTCCGCGGCGGCTTTTTCCAGAGCTGTTAATTTTTTTAACAGGTTAGCAGACAGCAATGTAATGTTTTTTAGAAAATGTTCTTCCAGAGAAACATCAAAACCGCCGTATGCTTTTTTTTGCCGGAAAAGGTCGATTAATTCCGACTGATAATCGAAACATGCCGGAATTATTTTGCCTTTTGTCATATCTATCATTGTAAGAGCTTCGATATAGAGCGTTTTGCAGTAAGCGTCCAGCAAAATTTCATAGCGTGAATTGAGTTCCATTTCTGTAAATACATTGTGCCGGGAAAATAAATCTATGCTTTTTTTGGAAATTAATTCCGGCAGCGCATCAACTGTGGTTTTTAAATTTGATAATCCGCGTTTTTCCGCTTCTTCTATCCATTCTTTGGAATAGTTGTTGCCGTTAAAAATAATCCGTTTATGTTCACTGAATGTTTTTTTGATAAGCGCCGCAAGGTCTGCTGTAAATGTTTTTGAATTTGTTAATGTATCTGCGAATTGACGCAGTGCTTCTGCGATAATTGTATTAAGTATGATATTGGGTCCTGCAATTGAAAACGACGAGCCGAGCATACGGAATTCAAACTTGTTGCCGGTAAATGCAAAAGGAGATGTACGGTTTCTGTCTGTTAAATCTTTTGGGAAGTGCGGCAATACCGTTACGCCAATTTCCATAGGGTGTTTTTCCTTGCCTTTGTAGCTCTTGCCGGATTCAATGGCTTCAAATATTTCCATCAATTCATCGCCAATGAACATTGAAATGATGGCAGGAGGCGCTTCATTCGCGCCAAGCCTGTGATCGTTTGCCGCGCTTGCCGCAGAAATACGCATTAAATCCTGGTACTCGTCTGCAGCTTTTATTACTGTAACAAGGAACAAAAGAAACTGCGCGTTATCGTGCGGTGTTTCGCCGGGTTCAAGCAGGTTTATGCCGGTGTCTGTGCTGATAGACCAGTTATTATGTTTGCCGCTGCCGCTGACGCCTGCAAAAGGTTTTTCATGGAGCAGACAGGCAAGACCATGTTTGTTTGCGATAGTTTTCATCAGTTCCATTGTTAACTGGTTGTGATCTGTTGCGATATTTACTGTGGAAAAGACCAGGGCAAGCTCATGCTGTGCCGGAGCTGTTTCATTGTGTTTTGTTTTTGCATAAACGCCGAGCTTCCAGAGTTCTTCATCAAGCTCTTTCATGAATGCGGAAATTCTTGGTTTTATGCAGCCAAAATAATGATCTTCAAGTTCCTGCCCCTTGGGCGGACGCGCGCCGAAGAGAGTTCTTCCCGTGTAGATTAAATCCGGGCGCTGCAGAAATATTTCTTTATCAATCAGAAAATATTCCTGTTCGGGACCGGCGGTTGTAAAGACGCGTTTTGCGCTTGTATTGCCGAACAGCTTGAGTATCCGCAAAGCCTGCTTTTCAATCGCTTCCATGGAGCGAAGAAGAGGCGTCTTCATATCCAGCGCTTCTCCGGAGTATGAACAAAAAGCAGTGGGAATACAAAGTGTTCCGTCTTTGATAAATGCATACGAAGTCGTATCCCAGACAGTGTAACCTCTTGCTTCAAAAGTAGCGCGTAATCCGCCGGACGGAAAGCTGGATGCATCCGGCTCTCCGCGGATCAGTTCCTTTCCGGAAAATTCCAGAATTACCCTGCCGTCTAATCCCGCGGGAGAAATAAAGCTATCGTGTTTTTCCGCTGTAGTTCCTGTCATCGGCTGAAACCAGTGCGTATAATGGGTAGCGCCTTTTCCTACAGCCCATTCTTTCATGGCATTTGCAACCTCATTCGCAATATCCAGTCCCAGATTTTTACCTTGCGATATTGTTTCTTTTAAAGCTGAATAAACACTTTTGGGCAGATATGCCTGCATAACCGCATCATTAAAGACCATGCTTCCAAACAAGTTCGCTATATCCTTCATTTATTTCTCCTTGGCGGCAAAAAAATAGGCACTGCAGACCCGTTTAAGTCTACAGCGCCTTTTTTGTATTCATAACGTCATCCTATAAAATCGATTGTTTTTTGTCAAGCCTTGAAAACCTAATTTTTTATTGATATAATTAAGTAATTAACCTATGTATAGACCTTATAGAACACCGATTATGAAAGTCTCACCGGATATCAAACTTCCTGAACCGCGCATTTCAAAGTTCCTTTTTTTTATTCTTAAATTCTTTGCCAATCTCTATTTTTTTGCATTTTACGGCGTAACTAAAACTGTTCCATCCGAGGAAAAAATACTTTTGGAGGCTTTTGATCGGGCTTTATCCGGTAAAAGCAGGTGTATATTGGCTTTTAGGCATCCCAATGGGGGAGAGCCCCAGCTTCTTACATGGTTTTTTCTTTATAAACTTAAACGATATGCCGCAAAACACGGTATTCGTTTTACCCGCCGGCCTCATGCTGTTTTTGTTTACGGTTACGAGGTTGTCCGCTGGGGCGGCTGGATGGCTCGTTATATAATGCCTAACCTGGGAGCAATGCCTATCTATCATTCTAAAATGGATATTAAAGGAATGGCAAGGATTTACAAGGCGATAGCAGAAGGTCCGTATCCGCTGGCGATAGCTCCGGAAGGGCAGGTTTCCTATACGGCTGATACTGTTCCGCGCCTTGAGCCCGGGGTAATCCGCATTGGTTTTCAGGCTGCTCAAAATATGGAAAAAAAGAATCCCGATTGCCCTGTAGAGATACTTCCTTTATCTGTTCATTTCCGGTTTGGTCCCTGGGGAAAAGCTACAGTAGAAATTCTTCTTCAAAGGATAGAAAAGTTTTCCGGTTTTTCCCGCCGTGAAACCAGAAAGCTCTCCTTCGAAGAAAGACTGCAAAAATGCAGGAATCATATTCTGGAGATTAATGAAGAGCGTTACAATATCAAAAGTGAGATTGCTTTTTCATTCGAACAGCGTCTTGACAGGGTTGCAAATGCCGCCCTGGAAACAGCAGAGCGTATGCTGGGAATTAAAATCGATATAACAAATGATTATTTTACACGCTTGTATAATGTTCGCCAGATTTGCTGGGATCGAATTTTTCTGCCGGATGTATTTGAATTAAATAGCATGGCGAAAATCCAGCGCAGCATGATGGACCTTGGCGCAGGAGAGGCATGGCATATCGCGCGCCATCAGGAGCTTGCGGATATCTGCTGGTATTTTAAATGCAGCATTCCAACAAAAGACGCTGCTCTTCATAACAAAATTGAGTTTGTGCAGAATCTTCATGATTTTGCAAATCGTACCATGGGCGGAGCTTATTCAAACAGAGTCAGTATTTTTCCGCGAAAAGTTATTTTTAAAGCAGCGCCTGTTATCAATTTAACAGAACGTCTGTCCCGTTACAGGGAAGATAAAAAGGCAGTAGTTGCCGAAACATTGTCGGAACTTGAAAAAGCATATCTTGATTGCATCGATGAAATGAACAGGGTGGAACAGGGATAAGGATAAAAAAATGGCTGTTAAATCAACGTCTTTAAAAGAATGGGATCTTCAAAAAATCATTGAAGGTGTTGGGCAGCCGAATATAAAAGTTATTGTGTACTTTTTTTCTCCGTCTTTTGAAAAATACGAACCCCACCTGGCTCTTTGCAAAGCATTTCCCGCAGCGGATGTTTTCGGCGCTTCCATGTGGGGCGGCTGGTCAAGTAACGGAGCTGTTAAAACAGGAATAACAATCATGTCGCTTTCTTCTGATGAAGTTGAAGAATGTTATTTTTCTTTTCAGGAAGGCGTTAAAAAGGAGCCGATTAATTCTGCGCATAGGGCAATTGCCGAATTAAAACAAAAAACCGCAGGACAAATGATAAACCCGGATGAATACCTGGGTTTAATCTTTTTTGACGGACTGTGCTTGGGCGAACTGATAATTAAGGAATTCACAATAGAAAAAGATCTTAACATGGCTTTTGTCGGCGGAGCTGCCGCAGATGAAATGGTTTTTAAAGAAACCTTTATCAGCGCAAACGATAAAGTTTCCGGTGACGGACTTGTTGCGATCATCCTTAAAATGAAAACCCCGTTTTTTTTCAATCATTATGTGCATTACGTGCCCACAGAAAATTCTTTTACCATTTCACGGGTAGAAATTATGCAGAGGATTGCCTGGGAAATAAACGGCGAACCTGCGGCAGAATTTTACGCCCGTCAGGTTGGTGTAAATGATGTCAGTAAACTTACTGTTGAGGTTTTTGCAAAGAATCCGCTGGGTCTTATTCTGGGCGACAGTATTTATATACGCAGCCCAAACCTTGTTGTAGACGGCAAAGGGTTGCAGTTTTACTGTTACATAGAAGCCGGTACAAAAGTTTTCCTTTTAAAACAGGGAGATATTATCGCCGGTACCAAGGAAAGTATTTTGGGAGCCGCTCATTTTCTTCCCGGAATACAGGGATGTATGCTCTTTAATTGCGTTCAGAGGCATCTGGAACTTATAGAAAAGAATTTAATAAACGAGTTTAACGATATATTCAGCCAATACCCAATGATAGGATTTAACACTTACGGAGAAGAACTTTTTACGCATCACAATCAAACGCTTACGGCAGTATTTTTTGGGACGCTGCCGGAAGCCGGAATGACCGATCCCTATAAAACAAAACGTTTGTTTCATTATACAGACAGCAAACTTAAATCGCTTGTTTTTGATATCGTAAGCCGCAGCGAACTTTTAAACATTACCATTTCATATCTTAAAGGAACAATGGATGATGAAAATCCGGATCTGCTGTCAAGCGAATCGGCGCTGGCAAATTTCCGGGCTATCAGAAAAAGCCTTGGTTCAATGATTGAACAATCAAATATTTCCAAAAAAGATATAGAAAAGATGCTTATTGTATACCAGAACAATGTGGAAAAAACAGGAGAATATGTTTTTAACATTGTAGATGAAATTACGGCGCAAAATCAGCGGCTTGTGGAATTACGGGAAGAAGCGGAAAATGCAAATCGTACCAAGAGCAGTTTTCTTGCAAGCATGAGCCACGAGATACGCACTCCCATGAATGCAATTACCGGAATGGCAGAATTGCTTTTACGCAGCGGTCTTTCCGATGAAGCAAGAGGTTATGCGCAGGATATAAAACAGGCGGGGAATAATCTTATCTCCATTATTAATGACATTCTGGATTTCTCCAAAATCGAAGCCGGCAAACTGGAAATTATTCCCAATAAATATCTGCTGGCTTCTCTTATCAACGATACAATTAACATAATCCGCACACGGTTAAAGGAAAAACCCATCCGCTTTTTTACCAACATAGACGGGAATATACCAAACTGCCTTATCGGAGATGAAGTGCGGCTGCGTCAAATACTTCTTAACCTGCTTTCCAATGCGGTAAAATTTACAGATAAAGGATACATTAGTTTAACCATTACCGCGCAGAAACAAAAATTTTCCGGCAAAGACAAGGTTTTGCTGAATTTTACAATTGCCGATACAGGCAAAGGCATAAAACCTGAAGATCGCGAAAAACTTTTTGGTGAATTTGTTCAGGTAGATTTAAAAAGAAACCGCAATTTGGAGGGAACAGGTCTTGGACTTGTTATCACAAAACGTCTGTGTTTAATAATGAATGGAAATATCAGCATGGAAAGTGAATACGGCAAAGGCAGCGTGTTCTCGGTAACTGTTCCTCAGGGGATAGACAGATCCGTAGCGCCTGAAGCTTTTGCCGCAGTAGATGATGCGGCTAACAAGAAGGTGCTTGTTTATGAAGGCAGACTTATCTATGCAAATTCAGTGTGCTGGTCTTTGGAAAACATGGGCGTCCCCCACACAATGGTGACCACCGTAGAAGATTTTTCCGAAGCATTGTTCAGGGAAGAGTGGACGCTTGTTCTCTCCGGTTACGGGCTCCATGACAAAATCAAAAAAGTGATGAACAGGCCAAAAGAAGATTTCCCCGGAGGTGAAAAACCACCGCTTGCTTTAATGGTAGAATGGGGTACAGAAGCCTACATTCCCAAAGTGCGCTTTGTTTCCTTGCCGGTACAGTCCCTGTCAATTGCAAATATTCTTAACGGCAAAGCGGATATTAAAGGATATTCCGATGCTTCAGGCGTTTCCGGCATTATCAGATACTCATTCCCCAGAGCGCGAATGCTGGTTGTAGATGATATCTCTACCAATTTAAAAGTTGCAGAAGGTTTGCTTGCTCCCTACCGCGCTAGAATTGACACCTGTCTCAGCGGAGCGGAAGCGATAGAACTTGTAAAACATTTTAAATACGATATTGTTTTTATGGATCACATGATGCCCGATATGGACGGCATTGAAACAACAGCAATTATCCGCGAATGGGAAAAAGATAAACAGCTGCATGAAAGCGGCAATGAATATGAACAGGTGCCGATTATTGCATTAACAGCGAATGCTGTTTCCGGAGTCCGTGAAATGTTCATAGAAAAAGGCTTTGATGATTTTATAGCAAAACCTGTTGATGTTTCCAAGCTTGACGATGTTATTAACAGATGGATATCCAAAGATAAAAGAGAGCGCGGTTCGGGAAAAGCAGATCCGGATGAGAAATACGCTACTTTTCCAAAAATTAACGGCATTGATGTTAAGAGGGGAATAGGCATGACAGGCGGCACGGAAGCCGGTTTTCTTTCTGTATTGTCAATATTCCGCAAAGATGCTCAGGAGAGGCTGCGTATTCTGCGTAAATCAATCGAAGAAGAGGGATTAAAATCTTTTATTATAAATGTTCATGCTTTAAAGAGCGCATCTGCCGCTATCGGAGCGGAAGAAATATCCGCAGAAGCTGCCAGGCTGGAGAATGCGGGCAGGACAGGGGACGAAGCCTATATCCATGCCAACATGGATTTATTTATGGAGCAGCTTTCCAAATTGATAGAAGGAATAACTTATGCTCTGGAAATAGAAAAAACAGAGAACGAAAATTTCCGGCAAACCGGCGATAACGCAGAAATAGCTGCGATTCTTAAAAAGCTGGAAAAAGCGCTAAAGACTCAAAAAGCAGATATTATTGATCTTATGCTGGAAGAAATCAGCAGGCAGCCGCTGGATGAAAAAACGAAAGAAGCAGTAGAGAAAATATCCGATGATGTTCTGATGACCGAGTTTGACAAGGCGGCGGCAACTGTTCATGAAATAATGGAAAATTTAAAATAGCCCGTTACTGGAAAGCCCCGCGCCTATAGCGGTAGTATATTCTGCGCTTTGCGGGAAAATAAATTCGATTCCGTACATTCTGGAAATTTCTGCAAGTACGCTTTGACCTATAACATTGTTGCTTCCGCGTCCTGTAACAATGACCCTGTTAACACTGTTTGCTCTTGCGGCAAAAACCGATAGTACTCCAATTACCTGATACACCATGTTAATAATAGCCATTGCAAAATCCGGGGGACTTGCGGTATCCAGAGTTTTTCCAAAATTGGATGCGGTGCTTTCGCCGTTTAAAAAACTTAAGCTGGTATCTGTAATATCTCCCAGCAGCAAATCTACCTGATTTAGCTTTCCGGTTTTTGCCAATTCCATAATATCGCTGAATTGCGCGGCAGGTAAAAGTTTTTTTGCCAGCCCTAAAATGGTGCCGCCTCCAACGCCTGTCCCGCCAAAATGAAAAATTCCCCTCTCTCCGGCTTCGATTATAACTGTCCCCGTTCCAATGTTGGTAATAATAATATTGCTCATCCCGGATAAAAACATTCCGCCTATTCCAATCGCTTCAATTTCGTTGACCCTGCCTGTGGGAATACCAAAAATATCATCTTTAATTTTTGACGCTCCCGCGCCGGTTATCTTGATTTTTTCTATTGCGTTAATTTTTATGCCGTTTTCCAGAACTATCTTTCCCAATGCTCCGGTTGCTGATGTAACGGCATCTGCCGCCCTTGTTTTTATTTTTCTTGTTACATTTCCGTCTTCTATGGAAACAGCTTTTGTTGTTGTGCTGCCTATATCTATGCCAATTATCATTTACATATCCTTAAATTGTTTCTCTACACGTAAAAAGATATCTACCAGAACAGGATCAAATTGCGTACCTCTTCCTTCGGAAATAATTTTTACTGCTTCCGGATGAGTATATGCTTTTTTATACGGACGAACGGATACAAGCGCATCATATACATCGGCAATTGCCATTATACGCCCCAAAAGAGGGATATCCTGTCCTTTTAATTTATTCGGATAACCTGTGCCGTCCCATTTTTCATGGTGGCTGGCGGCAAATATTTTTGCATATTTAAGAAAACTGCTAACCTGCGTCATCATTTCCACTTTTTCTACAATTTGTTTTCCAATATGGGTGTGAATTTTCATATCTTCGTATTCATCATTACTTAGCTTGCCCGGCTTTCTTAAAATATTGTCGCTGATAAATATTTTTCCTACATCATGAAGCTGGCAGGATTGAATAAGTATTTCTATATCCCAGTCTTTTGTTTCTTCCGGATAAATATTATTTGCAATTAGCTCGTTTATAAGAATTCTAATTCCCTTCTGAGTGCGTTCTATATGTTTGCCTGTAATATCATCGCGGTATTCAACAAGTTCTGCCATTGTTCTTAACAGGGCATTCTGCAGTTCCATAATGTTATTGGTTTTTTCATCAATCATTTTTTGCAGATTATCATTAAAAAACTGAAGCTCTGCTGTTTGTTTTTCCAGCATTCTTCTTTGTTTTTCTACCAGCAGATGAACTTCTATGCGTTTAAGCAGCAGCGACGGCTGAATTGGTTTTGTTATATAGTCAATTGCTCCTAGGGAAAGCCCGGCAAGTTCTGCATCGGCTTCTGATCGCGCCGTAAGAAAAATTACAGGTATGTTTGCTGTTTCCGGTTTGGACTTAAGAGCTTTAATGGCTTCGTATCCGTTGATATCCGGCATATCTACATCCAGCAGGATTAGGGCTGGGGTGTTGTTTTCCAGAAGACTAAAAAGTTTTTCTGCGGACGGTGCAGTAGCAACTGTGTATCTGTCTGCAAGCAGATTCTTTCCGATACGGAGATTTGCAGGGTTGTCATCAACCATTATTATCAGGGATTTTTCACCTTCCATTTCTATTACCTATCCCTAATGATACTCTATTATCCGGCGCCTGTCCATAAAATTTAGACAGACGCTATTTTTCAAGAGGAACGGTTACAAGGAAAATTATTCCTTTTTTGTCTTCTGAACGCAGCTTGATAGTGCCATTAATCTCTTTAAGCCTGTCACGAACAAGATTTAAGCCGATGCCGCGTCCTGCATGAACCCCTTCTGTATCCGCTGTGCTAAAACCCGGAGAGAATATTGCTTTTAATAAAAGATCCTTGTTGCCTGCCTCTTCTTTTTTAATCAGCTTTTTACTAAGCGCTTTTTGGGCAATTTTTCTGTAATCAAGACCGCTTCCGTCATCAGAAAGTTTTAATTGGGCAAACTTGCGATCCGGCGTAAGTTTGATTGAAAGTTTAATGGTGCCTGTTTCATTTTTACCCAGGGCTTTTCTGGCATCAGGCATTTCAATGCCGTGTACAGCAGAATTGCGGATTAGCTGCATAAGTATATCTTTCATTACCCGCCTTGGACCTTTTTCGATTGCTTCTTCATCTATGTCATTTGCAATAAAATTAATTAATTTTTCCTGGTCTTCTGCGGCTTTTTCCGTTGTCTTTTTAAGCGAATCAATCAGGACTTTAACATTCTGTTTTTTACCGGCATTGGCACCGCCGCCGCCGGCACCGGTATAGGATTTAAGCTTGTTTATGATGTCCCTGAAACCTTCCTTTTCGTTGGATATTCTTTCAATATCCATTGTAAGGTTAAGCATTTCGCCGAACGGGATATCTCCCTGTATCTCGCGCAATTTTTTAATTCTTGATTCCAGATTATGAACTTTGTTTCCAAAAACATTTAATCCCAGAATTACCGCATTTGATTTTATGGCATGAACAGACTGATAAATTTTAACCAAAGCATCATGCGCAGACAAAGTTTCGTTTTTCTGGATTTTATCGATATTGTCGAATTCATGTTCCATGTCGCCCATAAAGTCATTGAATACATCCGGCTGCACCTGGATAAGTTCAAAAACAGACTGCATTTCTTCCTGCCGGCGAGCTTCTTCTTCCGCGAGTCTTTGCTGCAATTCAACCCTTGTGGTAATGTCGTAAAGTGTTACCAGAATATATACTTCTCCGCGTCCGCGTTCTACTGTGGCAAATGCAAATTGAAACACTTTCTTGGTGCCGGATCTTTTGCACATATAATGAAGTTCGCTTAACGGATTTATATCTTCAAGCATTTCCTGATCGTATGTACGATCAATAACCATTCTGAAATAATCCTTGATTGCTTCCATCTCGCTTGGGTTAACGGAATCTGCAATAACATCTGTCAGCAATCTTCCAAAAAGTTTTGTATCAGAGAGCATTTCTTCAAGATATCTTGAATAGTGATCCTGAATAACATAATTTTTGTCCATAAAGAAAAGGCCGATTTTCATGCTGTCTTTCATGACTGCAATTTCATCGCGTTCCGCAAGATGCGTCATGTCATACAAGCTGATAAGTGTGCCGCCTGTTCCCGACAATCTGTGCGAAGCGGCTTTAAAATACCTTTTTTGCCCGTTCAGCGTAAATTCCCAGTCATCGGCATAATCATCTTTGTCTTTTAATAATTTTCCCGCGTATATTTTAAGGCTTCTTCCCGGAAAAAGATCGATAAGCGGACGACCCTGAATCATTGCAGGTTCATCGGCATTGCCCAGCGTTGCAAGGGTTTTACTTGCATAAACAATTTCGTTGCGATCATCTACCATTGCGACAAAGTTTTCTGTAGTTGCAAGAAGATCCATAAATGAATTCTGATGTTCAAGAGCCCTGTTTAAATATATGGTTGCGGCTCTTGTAAGTATTAGCATTATAATGCTGGCAAATAAACAAATTGCCCAGTTAACAATAATTGTAGTTAAGGGTAAATTATGCCCGCAAACAGGAGCGCCAAGAATAACCAAAGCGCCGACAGCAAGGTTTTGAACGATCATAAACGCGATAGTTCTGCCGAAATTTGAATAAATGCAGCTAATTGCGCAAAGAGCAAAACAGATTAATAAATAATTGCTGACATACCATCCTGACAGCATCATAAGAGCCGTATAAAACAGCAATATTACCAATGGAACGGTTAATCCCAGTTTATCCTGATTTATTCTTGTTCGTACAAGAGGAATAATAAATGCAATTGCCGCTATAATGACAAGACCGGCAAAATTTTGATTAACCGGTATTTCATTTAATAACATTCCTGCTGCAAATACTGCGCTTATGGCAAATACCATTACTATAGACGCAACATTGGCGATTTTTCTTGTATTTGAATGATCTGTCTTTTTTACAGCCATGGATTAAACCATCCTTAAATAGCCGAAATTGAGCCAATCGGGTATGATAAACCCTTTGGGGCTACAACCTGCACCGCATGATGAACAACATTCAGGCTGATATTTGTATCCTGAATATATTCATTGTCCAATTGAATCCACATTTTACTGCTGGATTGGACTGTTATTTTTTTGCCCTGAATAAAAATACAATTTCTGGGGCGCTTTCCTCTGGAATATCTCCGGGTAGAAATAAGCGTTCTTAACGGGAACGATGCCTTAATGAGCGCAATGTCAAGAAGCCCGTCGTCAGGTGTGGCATCAGATACTCCTGTTTTTTTTCCGTTATGATACGGGATATTTGCAATATGAATAAGACTGTAATTTCCCGAGTAATCCACATCGTCAATAAAAATTTTATATTCTCTTGCGGCAAGATTTCTGTTAAACGCAGAAAATGTATGATTTAAAAAAGTTGATATTTTTGAGAATATATAAAAGCTTCCCTTGCTAAATCTGGCTTTTAAATCTTTTACTCTTTTTAAGATGGCGGAATTCATTCCTATATAGCAGGAATTCAGCGCATAGTTAACGCCCCATCTGATAGCATCTGTAGGAAGCGCATCCGAATCCACAAGCGTTGGTATATCCTTGAAGCTTTCATAATGATCTTCCGCTTTGTTTGATTCAAAAACCCTTAGAAAATTATTTTTTTCTCCAAAAGGCACAACCGCAAGCTGCATATTCGGAAAATGAGCGACACCGTTTAAACAATCAAAGAGAATTTCCTCTCCGCCGATTGCATAGATTCTGACGATGTCGCCCGATTTTGCCTTTTCTGCCTCTTCCTGAATTATTCCAATAGCATTTCTTCTGTAACGCGAAAATTGAATTGAAAAATCGGGTTTTTCCTGCGTTCTGAAAAACTGCCCAATGTTGTCAAGAATGTTGTCCATCTTCCATTGCTGGTTATAAAACGCTTTAGGATCGAACACGAAAACATGCTTCATCGTCCTCTCCTATTTATTTTTCTGTTTCAATTTCAATGGCAACCATTAAGTGAAAAATGTCGTTATCAAACACTTTATGCGGAATGCAAAGAATACGTGTTTGCTTGCTGGGCCATGCGATTGAATGTTCTTTTCCCTTGATAATGGTAGGAATTGAAATTACAATCCTGTCTCCGTTAGGTACTTTTGGCTTGATGTTTCCGGCGATAATGTTGTTTATTTCGCCGATAGCATCGACCACATCAGCATCTATTTCCGAGTGTCCCTCTCCGGCAAGCATATCGGTTAATTTAATAGCCAGGTCTGCCTTCATGGAAATGATGACCGCTCCCTTTACTACTCCGGAAAGACCGATTACCGCAGAAATATCCCATTCAAAACCTTTTTCCGGGTCCAGAAAATGAGGATGCCTTGGGGATACATCTACACCGACAAATTCTTTAAATGTGTTCACGGTAACTTCTACAAATGGTTCTACATAGTTTTGTAATTCTACTGTCATTTTTTCACATCCTGAATAATCGTAATTTTGCCAATTTTTGCTTGAAAAGATCAAGCTTTATTGGTTTTGTAATATAATCAGTAGCTCCGTGTTTTAACGCTTCTATTACGTTAAACTTGGCAGCTTCACTGGTTACCATGATTATGGGTAAATCTTTGTATTGATCCATTGCTCTAACCTGTTTCAGAAAGTCAATTCCTGATAACCTAGGCATATTCCAGTCGAGCAGTATAAGATCGACTGTTTGAGTTTCGAGCAATGCCAATGCTTCTTCGCCGTCTTTGGCTTCGATAAAGTTGCATGGTGATTCTACCCCTGAAAAGACACCTTTTACCGTGTTTCTCATTATTCTGGAGTCATCAACAATCATTATTGTTACACCGGCAGGCATAATACCTCCTAAAATTCATACTAATATAATGATACTATATAATTATCGAAAAGAGAAGTAAATTTATTCACTTTTTTATTAAAGTTTTTCATTTTTCTTTCTTTTCCAGCCTCCATGAGGCTGTCCAGTTCCATTTTTCCGGGAAATCAGGTGATGCCACTTTTAAGCTTAATCTTCCGTGTTTAAAGCGGATTGCTGTGCTGAATGAAAAATCCCATTTTTCCTCTTTTTCCACAAGAAATGATATTCCAACCCTTGCCCTGAATTGCAGATTAAGCGGAGACCATGAAAGCTCGCAATTTGCCGCAGCGCTGTTCCAGTCCCATGAATTGGAAGGAATGGGGAAAATACCGAAGTTAAGGTCAGTACCCTTTAATGTTCCTGAAAAGTTTATGCCAATCGGGTTTTTAATGTTTATTCCCTGCAAATTGAGGCTTAAACCAACGGCTCCCGAAAAACTGTCGTTTATTTTTAACGGGTTTACCGCATTTCGATCAGCCGACAGGGATATTCTTGTTAATCTGACAGGATAGCTGCTGTTGTTACGGTTTAATGCCGGAAAACGCCAATAAAAACCTGTAGAGCTGCGGTTAAAATCCTCGCCAAAACCGTCTGCGCGCAATACCGAATTGAGCCTTATAAGCGAATTGTATCTGCCTTTCCATTCAATTTTTGCCGCCGCCCTGAAACCTTCGCTTAAGTTTGCCCCGTCCCTGTTCACAAAACGTTCCCCCGACCCATCCGCAGCCAGTGAAATTGCCAAAGGACGCGCTCTGCTGCCAAACGGCAATTTCGGCGTAATTGTTAAACCCAAATTGCAGTAAATATCAGTGCCCCATGCAAAAGTTTCAGATAATGCAAAATCTGAGCTAACCGAGAATGCCGGGCTGGAAAAAAGGAGCCCGCCCGCATAGAGATGGAATTCCCGTTCAGGCAGCGGCGGAGTATCAGAAAACCATGTGCCTGGATTTTTGGGCGGAAGTGTTCTCCCTGTGTAAAATGCTTCAAGCAGCAATGCTGATGGAGCAGCTTTGTTTTTTGCAAAAACGATATCAATACCGGCAGAAAGTGCAGGAGTCAGGTCTGGTTCGATCTGCGTCTGTGCAGAAACAAAACCCCTGAACTTTACACTTTGGAACATTTCCAGATACGGAGTGGATAAGTAAAGATATGCCTCATCCTCTTTGGTACTGGACGCGGCAGTTTTTAAATCGGCAATAAGAGGCTTGTGGTTTTCCGCATAAGGAGGCGAACGTATCCACGGGTTGCGTATTCTTGCAGAGAGCCCCCATTCATCAAGTACGCCGTAAAGCAGGCGCGAGCCGGTTGGTCTGTGGTAGAGACCGCCTGTAAAATGGGTAATTCCGTTACTTAGGAGCCCCTCCAGGGAGTCGTTCCACTGCAATGTATCAAGATCAAAGCTAAGGGGGCGCCTGTCCAGCACCTGACCCCGCAGCATGAGACCAAGAGGAAGAAAATGCAGCCTCATTTCCCCGCGGTTATGGAGATTTTTATTTTCTTCCCACGAACCGCTCCAAAGCAGACCCCAATTAAAATAAGACGGCGCCGTATTTACGCCCCCGCCTCCCGATGCCTGATTGTCCGCAAAGCAAACAACCAGACCGCACAAAAAAGCGACCATAAAAAAAGATATTTTCTTCATGTATATATATGGCGCACAGATGCGTGGTGCTTGACCGAGAATCAAAGAATTTTAAAAATTTTTAAGAATCTTTACCACAAACCACACGAACGGACACGAACAGGGGAAGAGAAGAGGAAGAAGAATTTTTGGAAAAGGTAGACAATATGAAAGCCCTCCGAAGATAGTATAATAACCGTGGGTTAACCGCGTAGCGGCATACCACAAATCTTACGGAGGGCAAAAATGATAAGTAAAGGATACTACATTGGAA
>Ga0123356_10000246_pt1 | contig 62303 bp, 50 predicted proteins | sample TergutEmb28metaG_2_FD_92546 | JGI IMG/M metagenome (GOLD analysis project Ga0123356, IMG submission 92546) | Embiratermes neotenicus P3 segment gut microbial communities from Petit-Saut dam, French Guiana - Emb289 P3 | ecosystem: Host-associated > Arthropoda: Insects > Digestive system > Gut ...
GAACTTGGAAGAATTTTATCTGACTTGTCAAAAACTCTTGTTGCAGCTAACAGGATTCGTGAAGTTCTGGCAGAAGAACCTGAAATAGAAAGCGATGATGCACTCTACCCGGAAATTAAAGGAGATATTTGTTTTGATAATGTAAGTTTCTCGTACGGAGATAATCATATATTACGCAACATTTCTTTTACTTTAAAACCCGGCGAAACAATGGCAATCCTTGGAGCGACAGGTTCAGGAAAATCATCGCTTGTTCATCTGTTAAGCCGCCTTTACGATTTAAATGAAGAACAGGGTATTATTACAATTGACGGAATTGATATTCGTAAGATTGCAAGACCTCATCTGCGGCGCCATATTGGTTTATGTCTTCAGGAACCGTTTTTATTTTCCAAGACGATACGCGAAAACATTACAGCAGCACACGAAAATATGGAAATGACAGAAGTACAAAGCGCCACAGAAGTAGCAATGGTACATGATACAATCGTAAATTTTTCTGAAGGTTACGAAACAATCATCGGAGAACGAGGCGTTACATTATCGGGCGGTCAGAAGCAAAGGGTATCGATAGCAAGAATGCTTGCAGGCAAATCTCCTGTAATGATTTTTGATGACAGCCTTTCTGCAGTAGATACAGAAACTGACGCTAAGATCCGCTCTGCATTAAAACATCGTGTTAAAGATGCATCTGTTATTATAATTTCGCATAGAATATCGACACTTATGCAGGCAGATAAAATTCTTGTTTTAAAAAACGGCACGGTAGAAGCGCTTGGCTCTCATAAAGAGCTTATGGAACAAAAAGGAACCTATCGGCGTATATTTGATATGCAAGCCGAAGGTTTCGATGGCATTGATTTTAAGGAGTAATAAATGTCTGATTATGAAGATATAGAATATAATAAACCATTATCAATTTCTGTTTGGAAAAAAATGGTTCCGTTTATTGTTACAGAAAAAAAGAATCTTATTACCTGCGTAATATTAATGTTTCTTGTCGCAATCATCGATATCGCTTTCCCGTTAATACTTGGATATGCAATAAAAAATAATATCGAGCCCCGTACTGTGGATGGGATTTGGGGTTTACTGATATTATCCGGAGTCCTTGTAATATTTCAGGCTATGACAGTTTTTATTTTTATTTCGATCGGAGTAAAAGCAGACTGCGGAATATGCCGTTCACTAAGAAACTCGGTTTTTACGCACTTGCAAAAGTTAGGTCTTTCCTACTTTAACAAAAATCCTGTTGGGTATTTAATGGCACGCACCAATTCTGACACAAGCCGAATAGGAGATATTGTCGCATGGGGGCTTATCGATTTTACATGGTCAATTTTTTATTGCACAGGCGCTGTTATCGCCATGTTTATCATTCACTGGAAAATGGCAGCGATAACCTGCACAGTAGTTCCAATAATGGGTTTAATAACATGGCTTTTTCAGAAACGAATTCTTACAGCTAACAGGATTATCCGTAAATTAAACTCAAAAATGACGGGAGCCATGAACGAAGGCATAACGGGAGCAAAAACAGTAAAAGTAATTGTTTCGGAAAATCAAAGTTTAAATGAATTTTCTGCAATTACTTCTGAATACAGGACTCATGCAACTTCTCTTGCACGAGTACGTTCTACTTTTGTACCTCTTACTCTCTTTGTCAGTTCATTAGCAGCAGCAGCAGTTTTAAGTTACGGCGGTTACGAGATTATTTTCCTTGGAGCGCAGCTTTCTGTTCTTGCTGTCTTTTTACAGTATGCAGGCGGCTTTTGGTGGCCGATTCAAAACATTGCACGTATTTTAACAGATATTGTTTCGACACAGGCAAACGTAGAAAGGGTTAACAGCCTGCTTGAACAAAACCCTGCTATAACTGACAAACCAGAAGTAATCGAAAAATACGGCGATGCTTTTTCGCCGAAAAAAGAAAACTGGGAGCCAATCTACGGCGATGTAGAATTCCGTAATGTGACGTTTAATTATCCCGGGTACAATAAAAAAATACTTGAGAATTTTAATCTTTTTATTCCAACAGGAACATACGCTGCAATTGTCGGCGAGACAGGAGCTGGAAAATCTACGCTTGTAAATCTTGTGTGCCGTTTCTACGAACCGACAGAAGGAGAAATTTTAATTGACGGAACAGATTACCGCGAAAGAAGCCAGCATTGGCTGCACAGCGCATTCGGTTATGTTTTGCAAAGTCCTCATCTTTTTTCAGGAACAATTCGGGAAAATATCCGTTACGGCAAACTTGATGCCACAGATGAAGAAGTAGAAAAAGCGGCGGAAATTGTTCATGCAGATAAAATTATCGCCAAGATGGAGAATGGATACGAGACCGAAGTAGGCGAAGGCGGCGACAAGCTTTCGACAGGGGAAAAACAGTTAATCTCGTTTGCTCGTGCAGTACTTGCAGATCCCCGCATTTTTATTTTAGACGAAGCGACAAGTTCTATCGATACAGAAATGGAAATGATGCTGCAGGAAGCAATTCATACGCTTCTTAAAGGACGCACAAGTTTTGTAATTGCGCACAGGCTTTCTACGATTAGGGGAGCGGATATTATTCTTGTTGTAGACGAAGGGAAAATTATCGAAAGCGGAACGCATAAAGAATTAATGATGAACAAGAAGCATTATTACAAACTTTATACAAGGCAATTTGAAGCAGAAGTAGAAGAAAAGGTTTTGAATGAAATGTAGAATCTCTCGCTGAGACGCTGAGACGCAGAGTCCGCAGAGTTGTTGTTCGAAATGTTTTCCTAGAAAGCAAACCAGACAACAGCTCTGCGATCTTCGTGTATTAACTGCGATTGCTCATTGGAACATATTCTTGCTGTTTTGTTACAGACTTGTAAGCAGGGCGGATAATCTTTCCGTTATTTACAAGTTCTTCGAGCCTGTGTGCACTCCAGCCTGCTACACGGGCTATTGCAAACAGCGGTGTAAAAAGTTCAGGCGGCAAATCCAGCATGCTGTAAACAAAACCCGAATAAAAATCGATGTTTGCGCTTACACCTTTGTAGATCTTGCGAACCTTGCCGATAATTTCTGGTGCAAGTGTTTCAACCTTGGAATAAAGCATGTATTCTTTTTCCCTGCCTTTTTCCTTTGCAAGCTGTTCAACAAACTGGCGGAAAATGAGCGCACGGGGATCAGAAAGCGAGTAAACGGCATGACCCATTCCGTAGATTAAACCGGATTTATCAAAACCTGCTTTGTTAAGAAGTTTTTCCAGATAAGCGTTAATTTCGTTATCATCGCTCCAGTTGGAAATATTATTCATCATGTCGCGGAACATCTGCACAACTTTAATGTTTGCTCCGCCGTGTCTTGGCCCTTTAAGCGATGCAAGGGATGCAACTACTGCAGAGTATGTGTCGGTATGCGAAGATGTAACAACATGATTTGTAAAGGTCGAGTTGTTACCGCCGCCATGCTCGGCATGAAGGACAAGAGCAAGATCCAAAATACGCGCTTCAAAATCGGTATATTTTGAATCAGGGCGTAACATATGAAGGATATTTTCCGCAATTGATTTTCCCTTCTGGGGCGGATGAATCATAAGGCTCTTGTTTTCGTGGAAGTGAGCAAATGACTGATACCCGTAAACCGCAAGCAGCGGAAACTGTGCTATCAGATTGATGGACTGGCGCAGAACATTCTGAATAGAAATATCGTCCGCATTTTCGTCAAAAGCATAAAGAGTTAATACGCCTTTGGAGAGCGAGTTCATCATGTCTTTGCTTGGAGCGCTCATGATTGTATCGCGTACAAAGTTTTCGGGAAGAACAGTGTGAGCCTCGAGCATTTCTGCAAACTCGGCATACTCGGCTTTACTGGGCAAGTGGCCGAACAACAGAAGAAAGCATGATTCTTCAAAACCAAAGCGCTTTTCGTTTAAAAAGCCCTCAACGAGTTTTTCGATATTTATGCCGCGATAAAAGAGCTTGCCTTCGCATGGCACTAGATCGCCTTCCTGCATTACATAAGAAATAATCTCGGAAATTTCTGTAAGACCTACCAGCACACCTTTTCCGCTGATATCCCTTAAGCCGCGTTTTACTTCATACTTTAGATAGAGTTCATTGTCTATCATTCCATTGTCAAGCATGAGTTTCGAGTACTTTTCGATAAATTTGTTTTTTTGTTCGTTATTCATGCAGAAATTCTAGCATAAATTGATTAATTGGTCAAAGGTGTCAAGAGTGGCAATCAGCCGGTTTTTACATTATTTATATCTTCGGAAGAGATGCTCAGTCTGCCATCGGCCTTCCTGGAAGCAACCTTCCTGAAGTACTCAAAGTATTTTTTGTCCATTAATGCAATGTGTGACAAAACCCAGTCTTTTAAAAACCTTGTAAAAGTTGAAAGAGTAAGCCGTTTTCCAGCCTCGTAGTCTTTGATATTTTCGACTACGGCAAGAATGAAAGTTTCGTGTTCTTTTTTGTGCTCGGCATAACCTTCGAACTTGGTCGCAATCATTAATTTTTCTTCGGTGGCAAAGTGGGTTTTTACATAAGCGACCGCATCGTTAATAACCCTGTTAAAATAATTATGTTCCTGCAGATCATTCCCTGTGACATGGTTAAACATTTCGTTTACCAGGGCTACTAATTCTTTATGCTGGTCATCTATCAATTTAATCCCGCTGGAAAACTTTTCTGACCATGTAATTAATTCATTGTTTACTGCCATAAAACCCTCACTATATTGTACCAGATTATACCAAAATATAAATTTTTAAACAAGATTGAATAATTATTAAAAAATCGATACAATTTCTTCCATAGGAGCTGAAAATGGTCTTTATTTTAAAGCCCAATGTACCAAAGGAAAAGATAGACAAGTTCATTACTGAATGGGAACAAAAAGGTTTTTCTACCATATACAGTGTGGGAACTGAGCATACTGCTATCTGTTTAATTGGAAACACTATTGCTGTAGATCTGGATCATGTTGTTCAAACGAATGATATAATAGATTTTGGAAAACGTATTACCGAACAATTCAAAGCTGTAAACCGCACTGTTCACGAAGATGATACAATTGTAAAAGTTGGGGATGTGTCCATAGGCGAAGGTTTTTTTCCGGTAATTGCAGGGCCTTGTTCGGTCGAAACCCATGAACAAGTTTTGGAAATTGCCCGCAGCGTGAAACAAAGCGGAGCAAAGATTCTCCGCGGAGGAGCGTTTAAACCCAGATCTTCGCCTTATGCATTTCAGGGCAAGCAGGTTGAGGGGCTGGACATGCTGCGTCTTGCAAAAAAAGAAACCGGACTTCCGATTGTTTCGGAAATTATGAATCAGACTCAGGTTGATTTATTCGATGATGTTGATATGGTACAAATCGGCGCAAGGAATATGCAAAACTATGATTTATTAAAAGTTGTAGGCAAGTTAAAAAAACCTGTTCTTTTAAAACGCGGTCTTGCCAACACAATAGAAGAATTATTAATGAGCGCTGAATATATCGTGTCATCAGGGAATAATAATGTTATTTTATGCGAACGCGGCATCCGCACATTCGAAACATATACACGTAATACGCTGGATTTATCAGCTATCGCTGTAATTAAGCAAAAATCGCATCTGCCTGTTATTGTTGATCCAAGTCATGCTGCCGGTATCAGAAGTCTTGTTCCGCCGCTTGCAAAAGCTGCATTGGCTGTCGGCGCAGACGGTCTTATGATAGAAGCGCATAACAATCCCGCAAAAGCATTGTGCGACGGTGCTCAATCGTTGGATCTGGAACAGTTCGGCGAACTAATGAGCGAATTAAAAGTGCGTGCGGAGATAGAGAAGAAAATATTCTGATTTATTTCTCGCAGAGACGCATAGAGCGCAGAGAAGAAAAAGGGAGAAAATATGTATAAACCAGCATTGGAAGATATAAAGCAGATTGTTAAGAGCGGGCAATATGATTTGATTCCGTTAAGTACAGAAATGTACTCGGATATGGTTACGCCGATTGATGTGTTTAAAAAATTAAAAAAAATCAGCAAACATTGTTTTATTCTGGAAAGCGCAAACTCTGTCTGCGAGGATGCAAAAACATGGGGCAGGTATACATTTTTGGGATTTAATCCTTCGCTGGAGATTACCTGTAATAACGGTATAATGACTCTTACTTCTCAGTTACCCGGCAAAGAAAATAAACTTTTTAAAACAGATAACCCCAATAAATATTTACAAGAAATACTCAATCAGAATAAAAGCGTTAAACTGGATTATCTTCCGTCTTTCACAGGAGGGCTTGTCGGATACTTTGCATATGACTACGTAAAGTACTCAGAACCCCTATTAAACCTTGATAAATCACCTGATACAGCAGAAGAAGATCAATTTAACGATGTTGATTTAATGCTTTTTGATAAAGTTATCGCTTTTGATCATTACCGGCAAAAAATAATTTTAATAGTAAATATTAAAACAGATAATTTAAAAACTGAATATGAAAACGGAATAAAACAGCTTGAAGAATTAAAAAAAATAATTAATAACGGTGAACATGAACAAATGCCTATTGCAAATTTAAAATCTGATTTTAAAGCATTATTTACAGAAGACGGTTATTGCCAAATGGTAAACAGGGCAAAAGATTACATAAACAATGGAGAAATATCGCAGATTGTATTGTCCAACAGATACGAAGCTGATTTTGAAGGCAGTATTTTTGACACATTCCGTGTATTGCGGACGATTAATCCATCGCCGTATATGTTTTATTTCAGCGGCGCTAATCAGGAAATTGCCGGAGCATCGCCGGAGACACTGGTAAAACTGTTTAACGGCAAATTATCAACTTTTCCGCTTGGAGGAACACGGCGGCGCGGTGCAACAAGCGAAGAAGATACCGCTTTGGAAAAAGAATTACTTGCAGATAAAAAAGAATTATCTGAACACGATATGCTTGTAGATATTGGAAAAGAAGATTTGGGAAAGGTTAGTAAACCCGGCACAGTAAAAGTAGAAAAATATAAAACTGTTTTAAAATTTTCGCATGTTATGCACATTGGTTCTACTGTAATTGGCGAAATACGCGAAGATAAAACAGGGCTGGATGTTATTAATGCCATTCTTCCTGCAGGCACATTATCCGGCGCTCCGAAAAAACGGGCAATGCAGATAATAAATGAACAGGAAGTTTTTACAAGCACAGATGGTGAAGTTTCCAAAGTTCAATGCAAACGCGGTATTTACGGAGGCGCAATCGGCTACCTTGATTTTACAGGCAATATGGATACATGCATTGCAATCAGAATGGTATACAGAAAAAATAATAAAGTGTTTGTCAGAAGCGGCGCAGGTATTGTAGCGGAGAGCAAACCGGAATCGGAATATCAGGAATGTGTAAACAAATCAACTGCAGTAATGAATGCATTAAGATTATCAAACGGCGGTTTGGACAAGTAATTCATGAGATGGCGGAGCTGCCAGCAAGCGCTCTTACATTCTCGCCAGCTTTGCTGGATTACTGTAAAACTAACGCTTGCGGAAATTATAATAAATCTTGGACATGTCCGCCTGCATGCGGCAGTATAGAAGAACAAAAACAAAAAATACTGTCGTATGATAAACTTTTAGTTTTTACAACAAAACATAATCTGGAAGATTCTTTTGATCATAGCGGCATGTTAAAAGGAAGAGAATTTCATGCTCTTGTTACTGAAGAAATAAAAAAGAATCTGCCGGAAACACTTGTTTACGGAGCCGGAAGATGTTCCGGATGTTTAAATAATGACAATAATTATTCCTGTTTTTATCCGGAGCCATGCCCTTTTCCGGAAAAAAGAACCGGCTCTATTGAAGCTGCAGGAATAGATGTTACAGAACTAAGCAAAGCTGCCGGAATTAATTATTTTAACGGAGTTAATACCGTAACATTCTTTACAATAGTTCTGCAAAAAACTTGAATATAACCAGCAGTTATTTTCTGCCGAAAACAAATACACTAGGCATGGAAGGATCTTCCAAATGTTTTTTGGATTCTTCCAGATGATGAATAGCGCATGTATCACCCGGATCTGCACTTACAACTTTTTCGAACCGCTGGATTGCGGCGGCATAATCTTTCATGTGGAACTTTCTTACGCCGGATTCAAAAACAGTTTTGGTTTTAAGGCGCATGTTTTTTTCTTTGGAAGAAAGCGCATCCAGCATATCAAATAACCCAACAACAACATTTACGCCAGCAGCCTGAACCATGCCGATGAATCTGTAAGAGAACTCGGATTCCCGGCCGGAAAGCTGATTCATTGTATCTCTTGTTATTAGCATTCCAGAGCCTGTCTGTTTGGATAAACCTTCTACGCGGGATGCAAGATTAACATTCGGAGAAATAACAGTACTTGAAAGCCTTTCGTTCTCTCCTACAATTCCCATCATGACAGAACCTGTATGCACGCCTACGCCGATATTTATGCCGTCTACTCCAATTGTTATTCTTGTTTTCTTATCGTTAACTAGAGTTTGATATAATTCGACGCCTGCGCGTACTGCATCTATTCCATTTACAAATAATGCCATACCTGCATCGCCGATGTATTTATCTACGAAACCATTATTTTTTCTGATAATCGGCCCTGCGATACTTAAAACTTTATTTATAAAAATAAAATTCTCTCCTGCAGTCATCATCTCGGAATTTATGGAAAAATAGCGTATATCAAAAAATAATACGCTTATATCCCGCTGTACGTTATCGCCGAGTTTCATTTTGGTAATATCTGAAACACCAAGATGTTCCATAAACTGCACAGGAACAAATCTTATGGTAGATTCATTAAGCCGCGTTATGCGATCGAACTGCCCCTGAAGTTCTTCTGCCATACTGTTAAGGCCATGACTTACTTTTCCAAGTTCATCATGCGCTACATAAGATACGCGGGCAGTTCTGTCTCCGCTTGCAATTGTACCAAGCACCCTGCCGACTACAGAAAGCTGTTTTACAATAGTAGAAATTAATATACTAAGCGCAATTAAAATGATTATACATATTGCCGCTACAATAAGCGCAACTTGTCCTTTTACTTTTTCTTTGCCGATTTCGTAACCGGTCATATCAAGCCCTACTTCGAACATACCAACAATATTACCAGCACTGTTGTATACCGGCGCTTCGGCAAAAGCCCAATCGCCGTTAGACATTTCAAGAATCATTGCAACAGGCTGTCCGCTCATGAAAGTTTCGTAATCTTCTTCATCAAGAGGTTCATCCGGGCGGAACATATTCATTTCTTCGCTGGAGATAGCTACAACATATTCAAAATTATCGCCTTTAAAAACTGCCGCATAAAAGCTTCTGTTCCAGGGATCTGCATTAAACCCAACAATTTCTTTGACAAGTTCAGAAAGCCTTTTATATTCATCGCTGTGTATATCTTTAATGGAATTTATTTTTTCAAGGTCATCGCCGTTGACCAATTTTGCAGACACAACCGCAAGCGCTATCATTTCATTAAATAATGCTTCGTTAAGCCGTTCTGTCATCATGTTAAAAGTGACTGTAAACACAATTATAAATGCGACTATTAACAACGGAATAATAACAACAGACTGTTTTATAAACAGCGAAATATAGCGGTTCATTATCCCGATAAATAAAATACATAATCCAAAAACCAGCGCTAAAATTCCCAATACAAGAGCCATCTGGATAAATATTATAAATACTCTCTCACCCAGAGGAAGCAATAAATCATCATCATATATGGTAAAATCATAACCATCGTACATCCAGACAACATCGCCGAAAACGCCGGCAAATGTATTTCCATGAAAACCAAATCCCTTTAATGCAGGCAGCTCTCCCTGTTCTTTAAGCGGGGTAAAATATCCTTCGGGTACTATACGCTGTAATTCGGCGCGTTCATGATTTGTAAGACGGAATAAAGCGTTTGAACCAATATCAAAAAAAACCAGATTATCTTCTGAATCATAAAAAATATACCATGGATAAATACCGCCGTCATTTATATTCCAGTCGAACGAAGCGCGTAATTCCGGCCTGCTTCCGTTTCTAACTTCGTAAATATCTCCATCCCGCTGGACATATGCAAAGTTCAGCATATCTTTTAAAACAAGCTGTGCTATTAAAAAATCCGCAGTTATACCATCAGAAAAAACAGATGTTCTGAATTCATCACGGTAGGTATCGTATTGGTAGAGGGTTACCCTAGCACGCTCTGTCTGTGAAAAAGACAGAATTCCGTTCTCGTATCTGAATGAACCAAATTGATAAAATAAACGCGGATTGACAAAAGGATCTATGCCCGCTTCTCCTTCATAATCTATTACAAGGATATCTTTAACAAAATTACCGCGGTTATCATACTTTCTGATAATATCCCGCTTTGTAAGCAGAGCATCGTACTCTGCTTCTATTGCATACACATATAAATTTCCCGAACTATCGATAACTGCGTCTACAATTCTGATGTACTCTTTGAACATATCTACTGTAATTGTGTAATGTATGGCTCCATCCGGCTGCATGCAAATAAGACGAAACGAACCGCTGTCTATAACATATAAATTACCGTCTCTTTCGAATTTTGCCATAGCCGGAGCGGTAAAAGTTGTCGTTTGCTGGAACGGTTTTTTGTTAAAGATATTAAGATTAAAAAGGCAAAGTGTTCCCAATAAGACAAAAACAGCCATACAAATGGCAAAAATCATCCACAATGTGGTTCTTTTCATATTTTATATCATTAGAATAATAACGGGGAAATGTCAATATCATAAAAAAAATAATATTAATTTTAGCAATACTATTGTATAATAATGACAAATAATCATGGGAGCAGAATATGCCGGAACATAGTGAGATTTTTAATGAAATATCGGAACTTCTTCAGAAGGGGAAAGCCAGAGATATTGTGGGTTCTGTACAAAAAGCGCTGGACGCAGGAGCGCAGCCTGCTGATATTCTGCAAAATGCGCTAATGGAAGGAATGAATATAATAGGCGGAAAATTTAAACGAAACGAAGTTTTCGTACCGGAGGTTTTAATCGCTGCCCGCGCGATGAATAAAGCAGCAGAAACTCTAAAACCTGCTCTTGCCAAAGCCGGCGTTCAGCCTGTTGGAAAAGCCATTATTTGCACTGTAAAAGGCGATCAGCATGATATTGGAAAAAATCTTGTTAAGATGATGATAGAAGGCAAAGGTATAGAAGTTGAGGATCTTGGCGTGGATTGCGATACACTGCATGTTATAGAAAAAGTGAAAGAAGGAAACGCAAAGGTATTGTGCCTTTCTGCGCTGCTTACAACTACAATGTCTGTTCAGAAAGAAGTTATCGATGCTTTAAAAGAAGCCGGTGTGCGTGATAAGGTAAAAGTAATGGTTGGAGGTGCTCCTGTTACCCAGGGGTTTGCAGATGAAATAGGCGCCGATGCTTACACCCCTGATGCAGCTACAGCTGCAGAAGTTTGCCGCGGGTTTTATGCATAAGAATGATCCATATATTCAAGACGACCCTGGAGCCGGACTCCAGAGAAAAACCGTTTATGAATTTGATATAAAAAATAATTTTGACAAATGGAAACCGTGGCGTACAAATGACGGGCGGATTCTGCCAAGCAGTTACAACAGCTTTAACCTGATAGAAAATCCTTTTGGATTCGGCAATTTGATTCTTCTTACAACTTTTTTTGATCCGGATTCTACAAAACGATCATTCGGCGGATTCGGAATGAGAGCACCTATCGAACCGGCTCTGCCTGTTAATTTTGAAACATATGTCGAGTTCGATTTTTATTATTCCAAAGATGCTGCAGATCAATATATGAGATTTGAGGTCTGGTCTACAAGTTCAGGAGGCGAGGGAGCTCAAGCTAATGGCGGTTCCAGCGGAACAAACAGAACGCCAATTTATATCCGGACTCAGGAACTGGAAGGGGTTAATACATATAACATTCATTTCAGGTGCGGTTATTATAAAGAAGAAACATGGTATAAAAAAACCATCAGCGCGGCAATTCCCGTAACAGGCGAAAATTGGGAGTTTTTAAATATCGATCTTCATACAGAAACAGACACAAAGGTAAACGGCGGTCTTCTCATGATCGGTAATATCAGAATTACAGAAAAGGATCCAAACGGAGTGCCTATACCAGATGTTATAAATGAAAAATTATTTTCGGATGTACCGCCTTTAAAAGGAAAGTACAATCCAGATAACGGATATTTTCTGATAGGTACTGACGGAGCAGAAACAATAAATCCTGAAACAATAGGCGGTTATCACTTTGACCTTTTTGTATCTCACAGAAATTTAAAACCTGAAAAGCATTTAAGGCCGCCTCAATGGCTAAAAGACGAATACCCGGATTTTGTTTTTAAATATGACAGCGAAGGGCCGGAATGGGATCTTCCAACGGATTATTATCTGAATATCAGAGCTGCCGGTAATTATAAACTGCACGGGCACTGCCTTGCCTGGCATAATCAATCGCCTCAGTGGATGAACCAGATAATTCCCGAAAATATTACATCCATACAATGGAACTCCAACGGACTTTTTTATTCTAACGGTCATTTTGCATCCAAACCTTTTGTAAAAGTAAAAAAAGAAACCGCGCGAAGAATTCATTTTAATCACATTATTTATGAAATGCGCCATTTTATGACTTGTGATACCAGATACAATTCAAGCAAAGAACGCGGCATTATTCCGTTCCATTCATTTGATGTAGTTAATTCGGAAATACATGAAAGCCGGCATAGTTTTCTGTTCCAGAAAAATCCAAATGAATGGAAAACATCGCTAAAACATGTTTCCTGGTTAATGGCAATGACAGATAACGATTACAGCGATATCCGGCAGCATTATATTTATCTGCTTTTTAAATATGCCCATATTGCTGTTCCAAACGCCGAAATGGCAAAAAAATATAAAGAAAACTTTATTAATCCGGATATAATTCCCGGATACATGAAACTGGATAATCATGATAATAACGGCAGCATTGATGAATATATAAACGAAGAACCTCCTGTTTTAATTTATAATGATTACGAAGTTATATCTTACTCTAAAGCAAAGGTAATTTATAACATGATCAAAGAATTAAACGCTGTTTGGAAAACAGATCCTCTTTACGACGGCAGAAATCTTATTGAATGTATCGGCATACAGGGGCATGAAACAGTCAGCCCTGTTTTAGCCACTTATAACCATCAGGCTGTATCCTTGTTTGCAGAACTTATTGACGAAGAATTGCTCGATTCAATTTGTTTTTCTGAAATTGATATGAGACAGCCGTATTCAGCGCCGGGCGGAAGAGCTCTTGCGCCCGCTATTTTAAATCAGAAACAAGCGGATGTTATCGGATATCAATATGCTTTGCTTTTTAAAATATTCGAAAAATACAGAAAATACATTGACCATGTAATTCTCTGGAATCAATACGGCGCGGGCTGGCAAAACAGTTATGTGTTATTCGATCATGAAAAGAAAGCAAGTAAGGCGTATTATGCTGCAATGGATCCGGACAAGTACATCCAGGGGCATTCATATCTGGAATGTTATTTTTCCGGTGAATACGAAAAAATTAAAACTCCATGTTATACAAAAAGGCAGCAGTAAAATATTTATCATTTGCCAGGTCTGCAGTTTCTGCACAGGAAATAATTTTGCGGCATAACTGCAGGAAATCCGGAGTATTTAAACATTTTACAGCGCCTTTTAAACTTGTATTGCCGCAAACTTCTGTTTTTATTCCGGAACTGTCCGTAAATTCCTGCGGTAAAAGCCCTGAATTAACAGCGTTATCAAGATTAATATGAAACCCTATTCCTCCGGCAATATATACCGTGCCTGTATTTTTAAGATTAAAACCTGAAATTTTACAAATTGTTTTGATTCCGGAAATTATTGCGCTCTTTGCCAATTGAAACTGCCGCACATCTTTTTGAGTGATAAAACCGCTGTTCCCTATTACTGGATAACCAGTTTCGGCATATTCACCTGTTAACGCACCGGTTTTATCAATTGCACCCCTGTATTTCATTTCTGCAATTACATTAATAAAATCTGAAGCATTTAAACCGCAGGAGATTCCGGTTTCTTCGAAGCAGGGGCCTGCGGCAGTTGAACAGCAAAACAAACGTTTTTCCTTTTCTTTCCAAACTGCAATTTCGCCGTTGGTTCCTATATCAATAAAAATTGAATCTTCTTTTTTATTTATAAAATCAACAACAGTTAAACCTGCTGTTATATCCGCGCCGATAAAAGCAGAAATCGCAGGTAATAAAATAATATTTTCTGCAGAAAGTGAAAGTTCTTTGCCGGGGAAAAACTTCTCTTGCAGAAATACAGGTGTGTAAGGAGAAACTCCCATACCAGAGGGATCAATATTGCAGAAAATATGAAGCATTACAGTATTTCCGCTTACTATACATTTGCTGATAGAAGAAAGATTGTATTTTTTTAAAAAGTATAACAATATATTCTCTATCTGGCTGTTAACAATAGAAAACAATTCATTTAATTTGCCGTTTTGCGCTGCGCTTATCCGGCTCATTATATCTGCGCCAAAACAACGTTGATTATTTAAAGCAGAAAATGTCTCCAGTATTATACCTGTATCCAAATCGACAAGCTGCGCCTGTATAGTAGTTGTACCAATATCTATCGCTATACCTGTCATAACGCCCTTAAAATACACTGCATAAAATTATTTGTCAATATAACTAATTTTAACAGCTTGTATAAATAATTTTATAACTATATAATAAAAAAATGACACCAAAAGAAGCATTAAACCGCCTGCTAGAAGGAAACATACGTTACGCCGAATGTAAACAAACTCAAGTTTGCATCACACAGGAATTGCGTACAGACCTTTTTGTTAACGGTCAATTTCCCTATGCCGCAATTGTCGGCTGTTCGGATTCACGCGTGCCTGCGGAACTTATTTTTGATGCCGGTGCCGGTGAATTATTTATTATTCGTACTGCCGGAAATATAATAGGTCCTACACAGATGGGTTCGCTTGAATATGCCGTGTTAAATTTAAAAACACCTTTAGTTGTTGTTTTGGGTCACCAGCATTGCGGCGCTGTAAAAGCGGCAACAACCAATGGCGAGTTTAGCCCTTCTTTGGGAGCAGTAATAGACGAAATAAGATGCTGTGCCCCAAATGTTATCGGCAGTAATCCTGAAATCATAGAAGATGAAAACATCCGGTATGTTTTAGCAAAGATTGCGGCAAATCCTTCCATTTCTAAAGCTGTTTCCGAAGGATCGGTACATTTAGCTGCCGCAAAATATTCACTGGAAACCGGAATTGTAAGTTTTTTTTAATTGATAATATCTCTCCATTAATATATAATCTAAGCCATGAAGCGGAACATGCGCGAGTGGCTTAATGAACAAAGAGATGTTAGCGAAAAAAAAGCTCTGCCGGTTTTATCTTTCCCATGCATTCAGCTTATGGGTGTTTCCGTAAAAGAATTAATCTCCAACAGCGAAACTCAGGCTAAAGGCATTAAATTAATTGCAGACAAATGTGACTGCGCCGCTTCTGTAAGCCTTATGGATCTTTCTCTGGAAGCAGAATGTTTCGGCGCTGAAATAAAATTTTCTGATGACGAAGTTCCCACTGTTACAGGTTGTATTGTAACAGACATGGAAAGCGCAGATAAATTGATTGTTCCGCCTATCGGCGCAGGAAGAACTTCTATATACTTACAGGCAGCCGAAAAAGCTGCAGCAATGATAACTGATAGGCCTTTTTTAGGCGGAGTTATCGGCCCATTTTCACTAGCGAGCCGCCTTACCGGCGTTTCAGAATCGATGGTTTTCTGTTACGAAGAGCCAGAATTAATGCATATAGTGCTTTCTAAAGCTGCAGCTTTTTTAATTTCCTATATAAACGAATATAAAAAAGCCGGAGTTAATGGAATTATTATGGCAGAACCTGTTACAGGAATGCTGTCGCCGGATTTAGCCAAAGAATTTTCTGAACCCTATGTAAGAAAAATAAACGAAGCTGTAAAAGATGAATCTTTTATTGTTATTTATCATAACTGCGGAAACTCAACTATTCAAATGATAGATTCCATACTTGCAACAAAATCGGATGCTTTCCATTTCGGCAATGCAATTAATATGGCGGAAATGATGAAACTTATTCCTGAACATATTATAGCAATGGGGAATATTTCTCCTGCCGAACAATTCAGGGGCGGAACGCCTGAATCTATTAGAAAGGTTACACTGGAACTTTTATCGGAATGCAGTAAATATCCCAATTTTATTATTTCATCAGGATGCGATATACCTCCCTTATCATCATGGGATAATATAAATGCATTTTTTGCTTCTGTAAAAGAGTTTTATATAAATCAGGAAAAACAATGAATGTATTCAAAAACGGAAAAATTAAATCCTTATTGCCGTTCTTTTTACTGGCAATAGCTGTTATTATTGTTTTTAAAATAATATCCGAAATTGGCTTTTTTGCAGGTTTAGTAAAAAATATTTGGAGTATTGTAACTCCCTTTTTCTACGGGTTCCTGCTGGCATATATTATTAATATACCATACAGCGGCATTAAAGCACAATTAAAAAAAACAAAAATAAAGTTCATAAATAAAAGAAGAAAATTATTCAGCATTATTATAACCATAATGTTTTTTTCCCTGATAATTTTTTCTATAATATACTTTATTGTTCCATACATATTTAACAGTATTTCATATTTTATAACAAACCTCCCTTCTTATTATGAAAGAGTGCGTTTGGCTGTCGATTATATCAATAGTCTTGGTTTACCCAATATACACATCAGCACAGAAAGTATAATGTTAATGCTTCAGGAAATATTCCAAAATATAAGCGTAGACAATTTTTCATCGACAATAAATGCGGTATTCGGCGTATCGTCCGCTATTTTTACAGGATTTCTGGCATTTATTTCATCTATTTATATCCTGGCAGAAAAAGAAAAATTTAAAATATTTATCCGGAGAGTCATTTCTGTTTTTGCAACTGCAGATATAAGCGATGTTATATTAAAATATACAGGCAGATTAAACAGTAACTTTAAGCGTTACATTCATATTCAAACGATAGACGGATGTATACTTGGCACAATAGTAACCATCGAACTGCTTATTTTGCGCTCGCCTTATGCTCTCTTTTTGGGAATAATGCTTGGTATTGTAAATTATATTCCTTATTTTGGTTCGATCTTCGGCACTTTTTTTGTTGTAATTATTGTTGCATTTACCCAGGGAATTACAGTTGCGGCGATAGCTATTATTATACTTTTAATTACACAGCAGATTGACGGAAACATTATTCAGCCAAGATTGATGGGCGGATCTTTTTCGTTAAGCCCGTTATTAATAATTATCAGCATAACTATAGGAGGAGCTGCAGCTGGAATTTTCGGAATGATTGCGGCAATACCAATAGTAGCGGTTTTAAAAGATATACTGGAAAACTTTATTAATTACCATGAACAGAAAAAACAGAGTATAAAACATTTAAACGAACCATAAGCTGTTAATTCTTGATAATTGTTTTAAATATGATATAATAAAACCCTGAATAAAAATGAATTTTGTAACCATAGACTTTGAAACTGCTAAATACTCACAGGAAAGCGCCTGCTCTGTAGGGCTTGTAAAATACATAGAAGGAACGGCGGTTGACACTTATTATTCATTAATAAGGCCTCCAAGTTTGTATATACGCCCCGATTTTACAGAAATTCACGGTTTAACCGCAGAAGATGTAAAAGACGCTCCAAGATTTTCAGAAATATGGAACAGTGATATAAAAACTTTTATAAAAGGCTTTCCGCTTGCAGCGCATAATGCTTCATTTGACATGGGTGTATTAAAAGCAGTACTTGAATGGTATGAACTTCCGCTTCCTGATATTTCTTATTTTTGCACATGCAAACTTTCCCGCAGAACCTGGTCTGGTTTAAGATCGCACGCGCTTACTGCTTTGGCAAGAAATTTCGGTATAATTTACGAAGCGCATAATGCTCTTGACGATGCCATGACCTGCGGCAAATTGGTAATAATGTCAGCGGAAAAACACGGCACATCAAGCGTAGAAGAACTGCTTAATATAACAGATTTAAAAATGAACGTATTTTAACCTGCAGCACCATATTCTGCTTCAAAGAGAAGTAACCTTTCATTTCCATTTTCATCCGTATATTTTATTTTTAACTTTGGCGTTGACGGGCTTAAAATCTTTTTCCACCATTTTTTTTCTGTAATATAATCGGATGAAATTATTTTATCCTGCGGTAAAAAAATAGTTTTTTCTTTTGGTATATCTGTTCTTGCAAAACTTGTTAATGCATCAATCCAGGTATGCTGGGGAAAATGATGAAAACGAAATCCGCCCGAAGTAGTAATTAATAAACCCCAGATACCGCCCCACTTTTTTTGATCAAATTCATCCCAGCCGCAGATATATTTTCCCAAACCGCGCGCCAAAATTTTTTCGCCTGTTTTTTCTTCGTATTCCTGCCAGAATACTTCTGAAGACTTTTCTTCTTTTCTGAATAACATTAACCTACCGTCCTTGTAACAGCTACATCTATTCCTTCGCCGTTCCAGTTAGAGATTATTATATCACCAGTTTTAACAGGAAGTTTAACCTGCACTTTGTAAATATCTTTCAGTAATAAAGGAATCTTTTCCCGCAGACACGGAGTAACTGTCTTTACAGGCACTCTGCGAATAGATACTGCTGTTCCTTTTTTATCAAACTGGCGCTCGTCAATTTGTACAGTTGCGGTAACTACACGTTTAGGCGCGCGAATTTCTTCCAACGCATAATCTAAACCGCGCTGGCAGCCATTTCCGGTTACAGATATGTTTTCCAAATCATTCTTATTGTCAACTTCCAGGGAACATCCAATTGGGCAGACAATACAAGTAATATTAAGCATAAAACCTCATTTAATATTAAACTCCAAAACAGAACTGGAATTGAATTTTTTTCCTTCAAAATCCTTTGGACCAAGTTTAAAACTGATCATTTCCGAAGGCTGAACAAAACGCTCTTTTTTACTGTGAATAACCTGACCATCGAGGCACACTTCAAGAACAGCATCGTTTTGAACAACCATGGAACGCATATAAACTGTATTTTCTTTATCTGGAGCAATCCGCGCAGGGTTTACATAACGCACATGAAAACCAGCTTTGGCAGAAATCTGAAGCGATGGACGCTCTCCTCTGAGCCATCCTGCAGCATAACAGCCTGCGCGTCTGCTTTCTTCGCAAACCCAGTCTACAAGATCATGAACATGCAAAACATTACCGCAGGCAAAAACACCTTCCATATTGGTCATTAAATTAGAATCTGTCAAAGGACCGTTTGTTACTGAATTTAATTGTATACCTGCGGAGCGTGATAATTCATTTTCCGGAACAAGACCCACAGATAACAGAACAGTATCGCAGTTTATGCGGAATTTTTTTTCCGGTACAAGAAGACCGTTTTCCATCGGAGTAATTTCTATTCCTTCTACACGATCATTGCCGAAAATATTTGTGGTTTGCGAAGAAAGATAAAGGGGTATATCAAAATCATTTAAACACTGAACAATATTGCGCGTCAGCCCTGCAGGATACGGCATTATTTCCACTACAGCTTTAACCTTACAGCCAACCCAGCTTAAGCGTCTTGCCATAATTAGTCCAATGTCTCCAGAACCAATAACAGCAATTTCTTTGCCGGGAATGTATCCTTCTATATTTACAAGACGCTGTGCGAGACCAGCCGTATAAACTCCTGCAGGGCGTGCGCCTGGTATGCGGATATTGCCGCGGTTTCTTTCACGGCAGCCCATGGCAAGAAGAACAGCGCGGCAGGTAATTTTCATAACTCCGGCAGGAGAAATGCAGAAAATCTCTTTTTCTGCTGAGTCTTCTGCAGGATTAAAGCGGATAACTGTTGTATTTAAATAAACAGATATATTATTTTTATTTACCTGTTCAATAAAGCGTTCTGCAAATTCCGGCCCTGTAAGCTCCTCTTTAAATTCATGAAGGCCAAATCCATTATGAATACATTGCATTAAAATTCCGCCAAGATGGTCTTCCCTTTCTATTATGGCGCACGAAAAACCTTCGGTATTTAATTCAAGCGCAGCAGCCATTCCTGCGGCTCCTCCGCCAATAACAACTGCATCGTATATTTTATTCATAGAAAACCTTCCAATACACGGCTACTACCGCCATGTTTTGTAATCTCATTCATTGGAAGACCGGTTTCCCTCATAATAATCTTGATTATTTTATAAGTACAAAAACCTCCCTGACAGCGCCCCATCTGTGCACGGGTAAAATATTTAATTCCATCTAAAGTTGTATGTCCAAGTTTTACAGCCTGAACAATTTCCGCCTCACTTACATTTTCACAGCGGCAGACAATATTGCCCCATTTTGAATCGCTTGTTATTAACTTATCCAGTTCTTCCAATTTTAGCTTAACAACGTTAATAAATTCCCTGACACAGGAATGATCCTCTGCAGCAGGATTCCAATGAGATTTTTCTGTCAGCTGCAAACCAATATCTACAAGTATATTTTTAACATATTCGGCAATTGCAGGCGAAGCTGTAAGCCCGGGGCTTTGAATACCTGCTGCCTGTACAAATGCCGGAGCTTTTGCAGAAGCTTTAATATAAAAATCATCCTGTAAATACTCTTTATCTTCCGGCAGCGAAGAAAGACAGGGGCGCAAACCGGCAAAAGAAGTAATAACATCATTTTGACTAAGAGCTGGTATCATGGTTTTTCCTGAAATAAGTATCTGCTCCAGTCTCTGCGTTGTTGTAGAAAAATCATCTTTGTTTTCGGCTGCATCGGCGGTAGGACCGACAAGCACAGTGCCTTCTACTGTTGGAATAACAAGCATTCCTTTGGAAACTGCGGTTGGAACAGGAAAAACCACTCTGGAAGGACAGGCATTGGTTAATCTATCCAATAAATAATACTCGCCTTTTCTTCCGGTAATTTTAAATTCTTCTGCGCCGAATATTTTTGATACTTCATCTGCAAAAAGACCTGCTGCATTTACTGCATAACGTGTTTTGATTTTCCTGCCGTCTTCTGCTGTAACGATCCAGTGATTTGCTGTTATATCCCGCTTAACTTCGTTTACCTTAAAATTAAGAAATAACTCAGCTCCATTTTTACAGGCAGACTCTACAAGCGCAAAAACAAAACGGTAAGGTTCAATTATTCCTCCGCCAGGAGCATATAAGCCGCCTACTACATCATCTGAAAGTTTCGGTTCCAGTTCAAGCATTCTTTGACGCGAACAAAGTTCTATACCTATAACTTCGTTTTCCATTCCCTGCAAGTACAAGTGTTCTACTACTTTCATTTCATCATGATGAAGGGCTGCAACAATTATACCGCATCTGCGAAACGGAAAATTCAATTCGCGCCGAAGCTGATCAAACATCAGGCTCCCCTGCATTTCCAGCCGCGCTTTTAAATATTTTTTATTATGATGAAAACCGCCGTGAATTATCCCGGAGTTTGCTTTGGAAGTTCCAAATGATACATCGGATGCCTTTTCCAAAACAGCAAGTTTTATGTTATAGGCAGAAAGTCTTCTGGCGATATTCGCTCCCGAAACTCCGCAGCCAATAACGGCAACATCATATTCCATACAAATATCATATAGTCAAAATCGAAATAATTCCATATAATTAAACCATGAAACTACCAAGAAAAAGACTTTTTATCAGCAATAAGACCGATGAAAAAGAACGGGAAAAATTAATCAAACTGGCAGTAGAAAATGAATGCAATACCATTGTTTTTTCGCTGGATGATATAGTTTTTAAAAACAAAAAACCTCTTAAATATATTAAACTGGCAAAACATTACGCCTTAAACATAGAAGCCGGAGGAAGAGACTTTCATCTTTTACTTCCAAAATGGCTGTTCTTTTTTAACCCTGGGCTTTTTCGCATGGAACAGGGAAAACGAATACAGTTTTGTCATTTTTGCCCAACCAATCCCAAAACAATATCAATAATTGCCAAACGCGCAAAAAAACTTTTTACACGCGCCGCAAAAACAGTAACCGATCCCAGAATTTTTCATCTATTGCCGGAAGAAAGTTATGAAAATACCTGGTGTCAATGCCCTGCCTGCCGCGCCTTCCGCCCTGCAGAACAGTATATAATTACTGTTAATGCTGCAGCAGATGAACTTCTTAAAATTGACCCGCAGGCAAAACTTGTATACATTGACTTTGACACAGAACCGGAAGCGGCGCGTGTAAAACCAAGAGGAAATACAATTATCAACGTTTAAGTTTTACTTATTTTGATTCCTGTTATCTGCGCCGTCGCGATAACAATATTAACCGCAATAAGCTGGCAATCGCAGTAAGTGCAGAAGCTACATAAGTTAAAGCAGCGGCGGTTAACACTTTTTTTGCGCCTCTTAACTCCTGTTCCGATAAAATATTATTAGAGCGAAGAAGCGCCAGAGCCCTATTGGATGCATTAAACTCAACAGGCAAAGTAACCAGATAAAAAAGAACCGCGCCGCTAAAAAGAAGAATGCCGATATTAAATAACATCTGCGAAAAAGTATTATAACTTGGATGACCTGTCAAAAAAATTCCTGCTATAGCAAGTATCGGGCCTAATCTTGAACCAATGTTAGCGACAGGTACAAGTGTGCTTCGCATAACAAGAGGACTCCAGCGCGTTGCATGCTGAATTGCATGTCCTGCTTCATGAGCCGCTACGCCGATAGCAGCTATCGAGGTTGAGCCATAAACAGGATCGGACAGGCGAAGTTTTTTATCCATCGGCGAATAATGATCTGTAAGAGTGCCTCCGACCGCTTCTATTTTTACATCTCTTATATTATTTGATTTTAATAAAATAGCCGCCGCATCTACACCGGTAATTTTTCTGGAACTTGAAATTCTTGAATATTTGGCAAAGGTAGATTTAACCATAAACTGCGCCCATAAAGAAAGTAAAAGTGTTGGAAGAACCAGCAAAATATAAAGATCATCAAAAAACATCGGCATGAACATAAACTTCTCCTAAAATTATAATTTTTCCGCAGGCGGACTTCGCCTTACAGTATAATCCATTTTTGCAGGTACTGGAATATCACTGCTTCTTGCCGCACGGGAAAGCATTTCTTTTTGAACACGGAAAGGTTTCTCTCCCTTAACAGGTGTCAACAGCGTCCATTTACATTCATTATCAAGGACAGAAGCCTGGCAATTATCGCGAAAGTAATCGCCCAGAATTTCGATTATTTCAAAGCGCAGTTTTTCGTCCAGAACAGGAAATAGAATTTCTACGCGTTTTTCCAAATTACGAAGCATCCAGTCTGCGCTTGCCAGATAAAGTTCTTCTGCGCCGCCATTGGAAAAGTAATAGATTCTTGAATGTTCAAGATAATGATCTATTACGCTGATAACGCGGATATTTTCGGAAATGCCGGATACACCCGGAATTAATGTACAGATTCCGCGGACACATAAAAATATTTTTACTCCTGCCTGCGATGCCTCATAAAGCGCTTTTACAATGTCTATATCTGTAAGCGAATTCATTTTTGCCATAATCTTTGCAGGATATTTGTGCCTTGCCCTGTTTGCTTCCCTCTCGATTAATTCCAGGAAACGCCGTTTTAAACCAGACGGCGCAATTGTGAGCCTGTTCATCCTCTGCACTGTAGAATATCCGGTAAGCATATTAAAAATTAAACCTGCATCATAAGCGATGTCTTCGCGGCTGGTAAAAAGACAGATGTCTTCGTAGTATTTTGCAGTTCTGTCATTGTAATTGCCGGTAGAAAGATGCACATAACGTTTTACCTGATCATTTTCCCTTCTTAAAACAAGCGATATTTTTGAGTGAATTTTTAAATGCGAAAGTCCGTAAACGACAATAACTCCGGCTTTTTCCAGCCTGTTTGCCCATGAAATATTCCGTTCTTCATCAAAACGCGCTTTTACTTCGACAACTGCCGTTACCTGTTTGCCGTTCAGGGCAGCCTGCTCCAATGCTCTAACTACAGGCGAAAATGCCGACGAACTGGAATGTAAACCTATTCCGGGAATTGCGCCGCCAGTTCTGTAAAGCGCAGTTCTTATGGAAATAACCTGCGGATCAACTGCAGCTTCCTGAAAAAATCTAATTACAGGCGAGAAAGAATGATACGGCATATGCAGTAATACATCGCCATGACTAATTTGATCAAAAACCGGTATTTCTTCGCTGAAGTCTGCAGATTTATGAATCTTCCACGGTTTTTCTGCAAGGTCTTCCAGGCCTGCAACGTTAATTAATTCAACCAAATCGGCAGGATTAATAGGTCCATCTACTTCATAAAGATAATCACTTGCAAGGCGGAACTCTTCAGATTCAACAGGTATTACAAGCGAATAACGTTTGGCAAGTTCATCTCTTAAAATACAACTGCCAGGCGAATAAACCATTCGTATTACTTCTGCCCTTTCCCTATTTTCCAAAACCTGTACCATTGCTTCGATATAATCTTCATCCCTCTGTTCATCAACATTAAAATCGGCATCTCTGTTTATTTTAAACATCATGCTTTCTTTAACCTTGTAACCGGGGAAAAGATAGGCTCCCCACGTAACAATAACATCTTCCAATAAAGCAAACTGAAGTTTTTTATTTTCGCCTGCTTCTGCAGCGCTGGAATCATTATCAAAATCCGGAAGCCAGATAAACCTGTTTAAAACACCAGGCAGTGGAACAACAACTTTAAATTCTTTTTGAGCTTCGCTGTCAGAATTATTCGATGTATCCTGGCTTTCCGGCTCCAAAACAAACGCTGCATTTAAAGAACGGCTTTCTATAAACGGCATTTGCTTTCCTTCTTCTATCCTGAGCGGCGTCAAAACCGGATATATCTGCCCGGCAAAAAAAGAATCAAGAAAATCCAGCTGCGGCACTGACCATGAATCAGGACGCAGAAGAGACAACCCGTTTTTTGCAAGTCCGGGAAATATTTCCTGACGCAGACATTCATACTGCCTGTTTATAACAGAATGAACTTTTTCTGAAATAATTTTTAACTGCTGTTCCGGTGTTATACCGGAAGGATCTATTGCTTTTCCCGGCTCTGTTTTAACCAATCGTTTTAATGCAGCAACCCTAACCATAAAAAATTCATCAAAGTTGGTGGATACAATCGAAAGAAACCTAAGCCTTTCAAGAAGAGGTTTTTCCGGACGCAGCCCTTCCCTCATTACACGTTCATTAAAATCTACCCAGGAGATATCTCTGCTTAAATAAGGAAATGCCTGTTCTTTATCATTTTTTTCATTACTCATTTAAAACACAACTCCTAACTTAATATAACTTTATAGCCAAATACATCCTGAAACATTCCGCCTTTTTCTTCCAAACCCATTAATTCCAGAGAAAGATCATAAACTTTGTCTACATGAAGAACAACAGTTTCCAGGCGGCGCTCTACAGTAATTTTTTTTATTTGCTGTGTATGACCGCGATCCAAAGCGTCTGCAACCCTTAGAATCGATGCCATTTTAAGAACAAGCACACGTTCTTCGCGCTGAAGCTTCATAAACTCAATATCCGACTGCGACGGAGGATCGCCGCGGTGACAATTTATTACGTTTGCAATAATATCAATTTCATCCTTATGAAGTCCGAATATTTCCGAGTTTGCAACAATGTACTGCCCGTGTTTCTGATGCCCGGAAGCTTTAATATAAGTGCCGACATCATGTAAAACTGCACTTATTTCCAGCATGATGCGATGCCGCCTGTTCATGCCATGCTCTTTTATTAAGGCGTCAAAAATTGTCATACAGTGATTTGCAACATGGCGTCCATGTGCTTCATCAAAATGATATTTGCGTCCAAGGTTTACAGCAGATGCAATAATCTGTGAAAAGAACTCATTCTGCAAGGCTGGATCAACGCCTGAAGCAAGGTCTACAAGATACCCATCGCGGATTGTAACAAGCGGAACAGCAATGCTTGCAGCTCCTGTCCGTTCAAGAAAAAGTTTTAAAACCAAAAGTCCAGGTATGAGTCCTTCTGCATCAGTATATGTTATGCCAAACTTAAAAATGCAGTCTTCTATGCTGTAACTGCGTATTTTTTCTACAAACTTAATAAATTCATTGCGTTCTATAATGCGGCAGTTTGTATTTAATTCCTTTCCAACCCTGTCTGCAACAAGACGCGCATCTGCACCTGCAGCAACCATTGTCCGGACATGGGCAAGATCCATTTCCATATTCAGCATGCCCAATGTATTCCTGATATTTTCATTTAAATAACGTTCAAAAAAAATCCCCGCGCCAAATCCATGGCGTGAATGCTGATCTATTATAATCGTTCCCATTTTTAAACTGTGAGCTGCAACCATCTGTCCGCGGCGTAAAAGCATAATTTCTGTAGAACCGCCGCCAATTTCGATAATCATGGAATTGGCACGCCAGAACAACGGAAGATCCTGCTTTAAAGCAAACCGCACCGCCAGATACATCAATCTGTTTTCTTCTATACCTTCTACGATAATCAGTTTAAAACCTATTTCCTGCAAAACACGATCAATAAAAACATCTCTATTACGCGCAACTCGAAGAGCGCTTGTAGCAATTACATGAATGTTATCATCTGTTATTCCCCATCCCGATAATAATTCACGGTAATTCTGCAAAACAGAAAGGCACTCCAGCATCGATTCTCTGGAAAGAACACCGGATGTAAAAACATCACGCCCCAGAGCAGCAGGACGCACGGCGCGATCCAATACCTGCCAGCCGCCGTTGGAATATATTTCTGCAACATGAAGCCTGATGCCTGTTGAGCCGATTTCAATAATTGCAGTTAAAGTCGTGGTCATTCTTATAGTTTATCAATAAGTATAGAACATTTACCAGAGGGAATAGGCAGGGTTTTTTCCTTTACGCCGAGAATATTAATGGTAAAGTAATAAAGTTTTTCGCTTTCCATTTGAATTTCCCAGCCCCTTCCGCTTTTATTGGAAAGAATTGTAATCATATTATTTTTTAAAGATAAATTTTCTACACCCATAATTTCCAGGCTTGGAATAACCCAGTCTACAGTTTTACGCGGAAGAGAAATGGACAATCCTACAATATTTTCGATTGTAAGGCAAATTGTAGAAAGCGCATCATAGGTAAGATACTGTGCTCTTGGGAAGTTATTTTTACCCGGCCATTTTGCAGGCCCTTCTTTTAGCGGCAGATAAGCTTCCCAAAGGTTTCCTCTGTTATGATTTCCATCAGGGCTCATGGAGTCCAGCATAAAATATACATGTCTTATTGCACACTCTCTGGCTAAATCCCATCTTTGATAACGTTCAAGCCCTTTAATTACCATAAAAGTCAGATAAGGAAAAACCGAACCTCTGAACCCACGGCCGGATTCATCAAAATCTTTTTCTGAAACAGAAACAGAAGGAAAAGGATGCGGCGTTCCAAAATATTTTGGGTCTGACAGCTTTTCTATTAAACGTTCTGCTTTTTCCCCGTTTGGAATTTCTGCCAAAAGCGGCCAGTAACCTGCTATCGTTTTGATTGGAATTTGCTTTTCGTTTTTATTAATGTCGTAATAAAAGCCATCTGTAACGCTGTACATTAAAGAATTAATTCTGGTTTTTAGGGAAAAATACTGACGTTTATACTGAAAACTGGTTTCTTTATCATTTAATATATCTGCAAGAGCGGACATATAAAGCATATTGATTGCCATCATTGTATTAAAATCCATGGTATAATATGCATCTCCACGCGGCACATTCCCCATTCCTGTTGCACAAAGGGGCGTTTTATACAAACCATTGGGCTTTTTATAAACTGAATCTATCCAGGTTGAGTATTTGCACAGAATAGAAAGCACATCTTTAACTCGTTTTTTATTGCCAGACTTATGGTAGATATTGTGTTCTGCCCATGCAAAAAGAGGCATTCCAAGCCCTTCCGGGTTCTCTTTGTCAAAAACCGGCGTGCCTGTTGTTGTATCATATGCGCATCTAATAGCGCCATTTGGCTCCTGACGGCTGTAAAACAGATCTAATGTTGGATGAGCCTGGAAAATTCTATTGGAATACACCAGAAAAAACGAGGAAAGTATAGCATCGGCCTGGGTAACTACCTGAGATTCGGGGTAAGAGAAGAATTTTCCTTCTATTCCGCTCTTTTCACCGCCGCTAATCCAACAATCTTGTATCCAAGCCCACGTTTTATCATAAATATCTACAAAATCCTGATCATAAAAGTGGATTTTGGGGAAATCATGCTTGGTCACCAATACTCCTTAGAATAAAAAAAGAAATACAACCTTATAAATATAATACGTTTCTGGCAGTTTTGCCATGATTTTTGGTTATTTTCGTAAAAATAAATAAAATTGGAGGTTTATTTTTTAATGATGGGTGTTTAATACAAAAAAACTGCGTGATAGCATATTACCGGCAGAATCGACTAAAACAAGAGTTCGATAACCAGGCTCCGGCCTTGCTTCCATTTCATGAAAGACCTGCGTAATTCCAAGGAATTTGTCATCCAGGTGCCAGAAAATTGTTTCTGTTTCATTTCTGTGCGCTGCAGAAAAAACGATTTTTCCTTCACTGCCGTCCAGCTCCCGCGGAACATAAACCTGGCTGTCAGGTTCAGGATTAAAAAGCGCAAGTACCATCTCGCCTTGTCTTTGGCTTTGCCATGGCAGCTGATTAGCATTTATTAAAGGAGGCATAGGTTTGTAATCCAGATTCCAGCGCCTGAAATACCATTCTTCCGCGGGAGGTAGAACAAACCATTTTCGTTCTACTGCAGATGTAAAAACGCCTTGTTCAAGTACAATGCGGCGATCCAGAGTATCGTTTAAAATAATGGTACGGCAGAAATAGCAAGCCTTTGCGGCAGGCGCGTTTTTGGGAATATCAGCAAATTTAATTTCTGCACAGTGAATAGATGCAGGAAAACCGGATGCAAGGCATACTTCATCCTGCCGCAGCTCAATTGCAGGTTTTAAAAACCATGTATCGCGGTTTCCGCCAAGTGAATCAAGAGCAGAAAAGATTTCAAAAAAAACCGGAGCTGCGGTAACTGAACTTCGCAGTTCTGGTCTTCCCTCTCCTGAAGCATTTCCAATCCAGACACCTACTGTCCATTCAGGAGTTACTCCAATTGTCCAGGCATCGCGAAAGCCAAAACTTGTGCCTGTTTTCCATGAAATATTTCTTGCACTGGCAAATTCCTGCCAGATTGCTTCTTCGCCGGGGCGCACTGCATGAACAAGAGCTTCCAATGTAAGCCATGAAGCGCCCGGAGAAATCAATGAAGAAGCAACAGGTTGTCTTAGAACAGATGTTTTTCCGTTTCCGCTTTTTGTAGTTAGTACGGGAGAAAAAAAGACTTCGTTTACCAATGTGCTGGAAAAGGAATTAACAGATCTTCCAAGACCGGCATAAAGACCTGTAATTTCCCAAAGTGTAACTTCCGCTCCGCCTAAAATAAGAGGAAGCCCGTAATCGCTGCCGTGCCGGAAAAGCGTAGTAAGCCCCAATGAACGAAGAAGCCGCGCAAACCTGTCAGTGCCGTAAAGACGCAGTGAACGCGCCGCAGTTACATTTAATGAACGCGCCAAAGCTTCGTCTGCTGGTACAACACCAAGGTATGTGCGGGTGATATTCTCTGGGCTAAAACTTCCTACACGGGTTGGAATATCACTTAAAAGCGAAAAAGGTAGAATATCACCCGTATCCAGCATTGCAGCATAAAGAAACGGTTTTAAAAGACTGCCGGAACTGCGGCGCGAATTAGCGGTATCAACATCTGCAGCATGAGGCGAATTGGTATTTCCTACGTAGGCAAAAGTTTCGCCTGTCCGGGTATTTATTACTACACAGGCGCCGTTAAAAATACCATTCCATGCAAATCGTTCAGATGCCCGGTTCAGTATTTCTGCAACTCTTACCTGTAAATCGCGATCTATCGTGGTATTAAAAGCTGCATGTCCTTTAAGCGCTGTTACACCGCCTGATTCCAGGACAAGGCGATCCAATAGATGCGGAGCATGACGCGGAAGAGGAAGAGGTTCGCCGGGAAGAGGTTCCATTATGCTTAAAAACAGGGTTTCTTCATCAAAAAAATCCCTTTCATAAAGTTTATTTAAAAGCGAATCGCGTTTTGATTTAAGGGTTTCACGATTACGCCCCGGATGAATAAGAGCTGGACTATTCGGTAAAACTGCCAGAGTTGCAGCTTCTGCCCAGGAAAGGTCTCCCGGGCTTCTTCCAAACCAGCGCCAGGCGGCAGCTTCAAGCCCGACAACATTTGCACCGAAAGGAGCGTTAGCTGCATACAGGGTAAGAATGTCGTTTTTTGATCTTCCTATTTCAAGACGTACCGCAAGCACTGCTTCTATACACTTTTCAAAAAAAGTACGTTTTTTAAAACCGCGGGCCAGACGAATTGTCTGCATGGTAATTGTAGAGCCGCCGGAAATTATACTGCCGCCCTGAATATTCTGAACAGCAGCCCGCCCTATTGCCAGAGGATCAACGCCGATATGCTTTCTGAATCTGCGGTCTTCGGCTTCTATTAAAGCAGCAACAAATTTTTCATTTAAATTATCAGAGCCGGGAAAACGCCATTGTCCGTCTATTGCTACTCTTGCGCCAAGAAGCCTGCCTTCGCGATCGTAAAGCACAGGAGAATATGAAACATTAAAAAGAGGTTTAGGCAGTGAAAAAACAAACAATAATAACAGGAATAACCCCAAAGCTGAAAAACACGCAGCTTTACGGTTATTTCCAATTAAACGAATTATTTTATAAATAGTATTTATAAAAAATTCCATGTTTGTCATTCACTGCTCACTGTTCACTATTCTTTAGCGGACACCCGGTATCAAAGCCCTGATGGATTCATCATACATTGCATAAACATGTATCGCCGGCCTGAAGAACGATCCTTCATAAGCTTTATTAACCCTGAACCTAATGGTTCTTTCCTCGTTTCTGTTAAGATTAAAGTAAGTCATTACCCTGTCGTCTCGTATATCCTGATAACGGAAAGACGATGACTGCGGTGATGCGCCGCCGCCAATACGTGTATTAACTATTTCCCACGAAGCGGAAATTGGAACAATAAGCGCAATTTCTTCCAGTACTTGCGCAAATGTATTCCGTACACGAACAACAATTTCCATATCTTCGCCTATCTTTAAATTCGCAGGATCAATTATCCTGTTATTTGTATCGCGGTATTCAACAGCCAGAGAAAGTCCTTCGGACAATGCAGGTTCACTTCCTTCGGCAGGCAAACCCCTTGATGTATATCTTACATACACAGGAAACGCAGAACGGTTTACAGCAGTAAAGTTTGTATTTGTACCCGATACACTTCCGAATGAATGATCTGCCGAAGGACTTGTAAAGGAAATATTTCTTGTCTGTCCTGCTGCAGAATAATCTACATTAATTTGTTCGTTTCCTGCATTAAGCTGCATATAAGGAGCTAAAGCAATAAGCGCATAGGCAGTTTCCTGTGTAGAAAGCCATGAATCCTGCGAAAGAGCCGTTGTTATTTCTTCAAATAAAGCGCTTGTCCTGCCCATATCTTCCGGCGAATTAATTAAAATAAGCGTTTCAAGTATCATTGCTTTATCTCTTAAAGTAGAACCAAATGTTGCGGAAAGTTCGCGGTATTCTTCCTGCGGAACAGCTAAACCTCTGACCATCGATCTTGCTGTTTCACGCTGACCTGCATGCCAATATGCGGCGGCAAGACGCCAGCTAGCCTGAAAAGGCAATCTGTGACTGCGAAGACGATTCATTGATCCAAGATCAGCTTCTCCCGCCAGAGCTAATGTATAAAGCCTGTAAGCCTGTTCTAAATATTTTCCGCCCGACTGCCAAAGAGCGGCAGTGTTCTTTTGATAATTTATCCAGCTTCTTAATGCGCTTTCTCTAACAACATAACCTGCCCGGCGGGCTTCCAATAAGAAATGCCCGACATAAGAAGAGCTCCAGTCGTTTACTGATGATTCGCCAGGCCAGTATGAAAAACCGCCGGAAGCCAGCTGCATACCCAGAACGCGTTCTATACCTGCATTAATATTTGATCTAATTTCTGCGAGCCGCGTATCGTTTAGGGAAAGAACTTTATCAAGATAAAGCTGAGGAAAAACCGTACTTGTTGTTTGTTCCAGACAGCCATGGGGATAACGGAGCAGGAATTCCAAACGCGATTCAAGATTGAGGGGCGGCAGCCTTGAAAAACTTGCAACTAATGTATTTGACCCGTCTCTTCCAGGATATGTTAGTGTTCCTCTCCATGTCTCGCCGGGAGCTACAAGATTTTGCACAGATCTTGTAACAGGTATAGCGGTAGAACGTACTTCCATATCTGTAACATGACGCGCTGTTCTTAACCCGGAAGATTCTGCAGTTACAGTGAACTGAAGATTACCGGGATTAGCGGGCGCCTTTACTCTGAAACGAATTAATTTTTCTCCGCTTCTTTCGAACGAAACATTCTGAACTGCCTGACCCTGAATTGCTGCTCCAGGTACAGAAAGAGTTACCCTGACATTTCTGCTTCCGTCTCTTTGAGAATTAACATAAACAGGAATTTCTACTTCATCCCCAGGTGAAAGAACACGGGGAAGAGAAGCAAAAACCATAAGATCGGAAGTTACTCTGACAGTTTTTTCCGCTGTTCCGTATGCGCGTAAAGCCCTGCCTGTCTGAGGCTCCCTTGTAGAAGAGGCGGCAAGAACCATTACACGTACTGCGCCTATGTACGGAGGAAGTTCAAAAGTTTCTGTTTTTTGCTCGCCTCTGCCAATTTCAAACGGGCCAAAGAAACGCACTACAGGTTTAAAACGCTGAGTTTCTTTACTTGTATCCAGCGGATCAGCGCCGCCTCCTCCGCCAATTGCAAGCAATGTTTCAAGTCTTCCTGAATATGCGCCAATTATTTCATTATATATATCCCATGATTTTAGGAACGACGCATCTCTTGCATAAAAAGTATTTCTTGGATTTGGAATATTAAAACGGGTAAGCCCAAGCAGTCCTTCATCTACAACAGCAACAGTATACGCCATTGGGCGTCCGTTTGCTTCGCTTACCGTAAATGAAACCCTGCTCTCTGCCTGCCAATTATCCTGTGTAGTTATCTGCGGACTCAATACAACACGCGGATCTTCTATAGACACAGGAGTAATGCCGTAAAGGCGGACAGGCAGATCATTTTGCGTCTGCAAATGAGGCTGAACAAGAGTTACATGCACATAAATGTTCGGAACCATCGATGCTTCTGCAGTAAATTCATAACGGGTCGTTTCTCCTTCGCATCGAATCCATTCGCTTCTTATTATATTTCCGCCTTTTTCGATAGTAACAAGGGCGGATGCATCTCTATTGGATGGAAATGTTATCTGCACTCTTTCACCGGTATTATAAGAAGGTTTCCCTGGGCTTAAAGCAAGCATTGCCTGCGAACCCTGACCGCCCTCCCGGGCGCGTCCTGCCCAGCCCGGCCAATCAATATAAACAATTTGTGCAGAAGAATGGCCGCCTAAACGATCCCGTACAATTACAAGAAAACGGCCCCACTCAGGATGATTAACTCTAAAATTCCATGATGCTCTTCCGTTGGAAGCAGTAACAGTTCCTCTATGTAACGGACTGCGCGAAAGAATCGAAGCAAATTCTGCAGATTCGCCTCTTCCTGCTTCCCACCACCAGCGCCAATTTAATTTATATACAGCGCATTCCAGCTCTACATTTCCCTGAACTGGTCTTCCGTCTTCGTCCAATAAAACAATCTCTGCGCGGTGATCCACATCTGTAAGAAGCATATTTCTTGAGGCGTCTCCCCTTGGAAGCCTTAACCCTACATATCTGCTGTACGGAGAATATTCTTTGCTAATTTGTTCAGATGAAAAAACCCCAGATGGTTCAAAAACTCTTGTCATAAAACGCGCAGTTACTTTACCGGGAACAGCAGTACCGGGATTAAGACTCATTTGAAATGACGCCTTACCATCCCTATCCAAAGTTCCTTCCCAAATATTCTGACGCTGCGATGAAACTGTTCTTGAAGGATCGCGGAAAGAAAAATCATTAAATGCCGGGAATACTGTTTCTTTGTCTGAAAAACTTACAGTAACATCCGCTTTTAAACCGGAAGCAGGCGCACCGTAAAGCCACTCGGATTCCAAAGAAACCTGCCGTGCACCGCTTTTGATAATTTCATCATCGCCGAAACTAAGATCCATTTTTAATCTGTTCGGCATGACTGTTTCTATTTTTATATTTCTGTTAAATGTGCTTCCGCCGACACGCACACTTGCTATCCAGTCTCCTGTTGGAGCATCGGATGCTGTAGAAACCGATATTGGATAAAAACCGTCTACAGATGTTGTATAGGTACGATTAACTACAGGACGTCCTCTTGGATCGATAAGTTCAAACGAAACAGGATGATTTCCGGGAAGCGTTCCAAGCGGATCAGATAAAAGAAATGTTAAATAGATTTCATCACCCGGACGCCATACATCACGCTCCCCGTAGATAAGACCGCGGATACCAGTTGTAGGAGTACCGCCTGAAATATCAAAATGACTTACGGCAAGCGCAAGAGAATCATTAATTCTTAAATAGGCTCTGCCCAAATTACTTTCTGCAAATATAACAAGGCGCGAACCGCTTCCTGTTTCTGCCGATGCCGGTATTGAAGCTATTCCATTCGCATTTGTTCTGCCTTGATGCAAAACGCGGCCCTGGTAATTTAAAACTCTGTATTCCGTGTTAGGTGAAGGACGGCCGGTTGTCAGATTAGTCGTAGAAAAATGCCATGAACCGTCCAGGTTTCTTTTTACAAGAAGCCCCAGATCCGAAACAAGCACATTCCGGCTCTTGGAAATATTATTGCCGCTCATGGGAACATAAAATGCCGGATGACAAGGATCCTGACGGTGCCGGCTCCATTCATTCCAGTTTGACCACATATTATTTTGATAATAATCCCAGAAACTCCGCTGACTATCAGGGCCAATCCGGGGAAAAGCATCATCTGGAAATTCCAGACCAGAAAAATTTCCATGGTTTTCGGTACATACATATTGAACATGCCTGTGCCTGAAACTTATTCTTACATGAAACATTCCGCCGGGAAATCTGCGGCTAAGTTCTCCGACATCAAGCCCGCGGCGTATCCATCTATTTTGATCCGATGCCGACCATTCAAAATCAAAAGCTCTTGACCATACAGGTTCTCCGACACGATCAAGCTGAGCCTCTCCTGCAAGGCTGTTAATCTGCAGGAACTGAAACATATTGTGGTTATATATATGAAAAGCTTCTATTAAAATGCCGGAAACATTTTTTGTTTCTACTACAAGCTGTGCGCCCTGGCTTGTCGGCAGAATTACTCCGGAACCTGCAAAACGTATTTCCGGCAATTCCCATCTGTCAGGAATTGTAAATTGCACAGGAATATTAAGGCGTTTACCGTTAATGTCTTCCAGATCCTGAATTAAAAGTTCAGTACCTGCCGGAATATTTCCGGAATCACTTCCAAATATTTTTACTACATTTCCTTCCAGTGAATAACGCACATCGGTATTGCCGGAAAGAGAAATAAAACCTCTTAAATCCTGGCTTGCGCTGATATTGGAAGAAAAAGCAACTTCTATTATACCGCTTTCAAAATTAAGGCTGAGCATTTTAAATATATCCAGACCGGGAATCACAACGGTAGTAAAACCTCTTTCATTAATGCCAACAGACGAACCGTTCCAGGTAATTTCGGCAGTTCTGGATGTTTCACCGCGGCTAACCGGAGAAAAGAAAAAACGGTGCCTATGGTTTTCATGATCCCATGAAGGCCTTCCTAATTCACTCGAAGAAATTATCTGCTGTATTTTTGATATATCCGTATCTTCATCAACATATACAACTCCCGATATTAAAACATCATCATCGCCGCTAAGGCGCACAGGATCTATCTCTACATTAAAAACAGGAGCTGCTGCAGTAAAATCAAAATTAAACGGTTTAATTCCTGCAATATTTACACGAACGCGGTACCGCTGTCCGGGTTTAAATGATTCTGCCGGAGTAAAAACCAAAGTAAACTCATCCCGCCAAGAAACTTCGCCTTTTACAGAAGGACTAAAATTAAAAATATTTGCGTTTAAAGAAGCTGAAGTATCCTGAGCTGTTGTAAATTCAATAATGACATTATCATTCCTTCCTAAAACTCCGCTGGAAACAGCTGATATGTACTGAGGATCCGGAGGAAAACTTTTACCTTTACAGGATAAAATAAAACATCCCAAAAGAAGCGTTATGACAATTAACATAAAAAAACCGGTTAAATTTTTATTTTTTTTCATAAAATTCTCCTGATTCTATTCTATCATAAGATCAGCTCCTGAGACAATCCCGGAAAAAGTTTGTGCGACGATTTAAGATAAAGCAAAAACGGATCATTATCTACCTGTCCGTTATTAATTTTTTCATTTTCTTCTTCAGCAGGAAATAAAAAACCTGCAATTTCTTTTACTTCGCTTTCAGTTATTTTCTGCATAACTTTATCAAGTTCTTTAAGAACATTATTTTGCTGAGAATGTTTTATTGGGTATCTTAAAACACGCCGCGTTATTTCCGCGCCTTCTTCCGCAGCTTCTTTAATACTTTTTAATTTATTTCTTAAATCGGAAACAGTGTTATTGTAAAGTTCAGTTCTTTTTTCCTTTTCCTGCGGAGCATTAAATTCTGTATCTATTTTATGAAACACAGCCTGCAAACGGCGGTTAATTTCTTCGCGGCGCTTCGGCAGTTCAAGAATCCTGTGAGTTTCTGCATATTTAAGGCCGGAAATTGCCAGCCCTTCCGGAGACAAACTATAGTTTTGAATAAACGCATATTGATGAAACTGATTTTCGAACCATGCGGCATAAAGAGACAATCTGCGATCTGTTAAAACCAAACCGCCGTTACCAGAAAGCGCTTTAAACGGAAAACCATCCCGCAAAGCGCGTACTATCCATTTTTCGGCTGGATTAAAACGGCTGGATTCAGAATTGGATTTTTCTTCAAACCGTGCGCCCTTAAAATGGGTTTTTAATCCGGGGAATGCAAGGTCTAAACCTGCAATCCAAATTTCCTGCCCGCCAAGAAAACGCGCAAAATCCCATGCAGTTGTAGCAACAGAACCGCCTGCGCCGAGTTTACCCTTTTGTTCAATCTTCTTTTCCAAAAAAGCGCCAAGCGGAAAAAGCGAACTGCAGAGAAATTTATTTTTAAACGGTAAATTTAAAACCGGCGGATAAACAGCGGATTCTGCTATCAGCGCTGTCTGCGAATTCATTAAACTTTCATTTTCCGGAACAGACAAACATCGATCCAGATGACGGCTGTTCCAAAACTGAGGATCTACAACAAGAACAAAATCGGGCTGTATTCCATTTTTTACAAAAAAACGAAAACTGGTATCTACTGCAACGATAAAACATCTTTCGTAAATGTCATTTAATATGGGTTTAATAACATCAAGGCTGGGTCCTGCAGCAGCCAAAAAAACAGGCAGCGGATTTTCTTTTGGATCTTTTTCTCCTTCTGCCAGCCCTTGTAAATGCAAAACACCGGGATAATCACGAATGGCGCTTTTGTTACGCGACAAATTAGACATCCAGCGGCGGCCAAAACGTTTATGGGTAGCCGTATTTACATCGTCTTTCATAACCCATGTCCGAATTTTGTCTTCCAAAGATTTATACCACTGTTCATCAAGTCCTATAATTGTTCTGTTACGGATAATGGAAGGAGGAATCCTTTTATCATCGTTTTCTGAACTGCCGGATTTAAGCTTAAGTGCAATTATAAGAGCATTAATTATTCCTTCTCCAGATCCGCCAATAACAAAAATTAATTTATTTTTAGAAAAGAAATCCGAAAAATCCCTTAGTTCCAGCGCTTTAAGAAATAAACTTTTGTATTTATCTATTATTATGATTGGCTTGTTTAAAGCTGCGGCAGCTTCTGCAGAATAACCAAGACCAAATCCAAGTATTACTATGGGAGCATCTTCGCAGCTTACAGCATCTATAAGGCGCTGTACTTCGCGTTTTGGATCCCTAAGCGAATGCACCTGAAGTCCTTTAATGGAAAATGAAGGGTCTCCGGTATTCGTATTTTCTATTTTAATATCATCAGGTAAAAAGTTATCATTATTGTTTAACAAGTCTTCCCATAAACCGGGATAATGATTAAGAAGAACTTTTTTATTTTTCTCTAAATAATTTTCCAAAGAAGGCATGATTATTCCAGTTCCAGTATTATTGTCATTCCGCGTGTTACCGGAGTTCCTGCAAGCGGATGCTGACGGCGAACCCAGCCGTCGCCGCGGATTTCTACCCTTATATCGTCACGTAACAACAGCGGAAGAAGCGATCTTTTTGCAGCGCCTGTAAAATCCGGCACATGAGTATCAATTTCCGGAAGCCTTCCTGCAGGAATATTAACCGAAGGCGGATGACTAATCTGCGGATTCCGTCCGCGCGGAATGCCAAGATAATCTATTAATGATTCGGCAGCTTCACGAATGGCAGGCGCTGCAATTCGTGAGCCAAAAATTACTCCCTGTGGTTTCATAACAGCCAAATACAAAACAAGCGAAGGATTTCTGCAGGAAGAAGAGCCACGCAGCTTGCAATAAAGTCTGTGTCAGAATACCTTCTTGTTACAGGATCAATAATCTGCGCGGTTCCGGTTTTAACGCCAAGAGACATGTCTCCTACCGCGGCGCGCCAGCCTGTTCCAATACTTGTCGCAGTATCCGCCATGTAGGATCGCATGGCTCTCGCGGTTTCCGCGCTTACAACACGCCGGCTTATTCCGCTTGACCATTCAGTTTCAGTTCTGCCGTCTGCCGAAATAATTCTTGATACAATCTTAGGCTGAACCAGAACCCCGTCGTTTGCAATAGCTGTAGCTGCCTGAAGTATTTGATATGCGGAAACCGCAATCTCCTGGCCGAATGCGATAGTCGGTTTTGATCGTTCAGACCAATTAGAACTTGGAACAAGATAACCTGCTGTTTCACCGGGGCTTCCTGCTCCGGTACGCGCACCAAAACCGAAATTGCTTAATAATTGATAAAATGCGCTGCTATTAATGTTATCTGAAGCATAAGCCGCGCCGGCATTACAGGAATGTATAATAATTTCCCTTGCTCTGACTCTGCCATGATTACCAAGACAATTAATGGGCGTGCCGCGGCTTGGAGTATAAACGCCGTTACAGATAAAAGTTGTATTACCGGAAATAGCGCCGCTTTCCATAAGAGCTGCCAAAGAAAAAACCTTAAATGTAGATCCTGGTTCAAATGCCCAAATAACAGGGCGGTTCATCCTGCTGGCTGCATCCGAAGCGCGTATATTATTCGGATCAAAATCCGGCAAAGACGCAGAACCGAGAATTTCGCCGGTACGCGGATCCATTGCAACAAACATAACAGCTTCCGCTCCTGATTCTTCCATTGTCTTTGCGGCAATTTGGGTTAATATATGCTGAACATAAGTGTCTATGGTTAATACAACTTGTGATCCCTTTCCATTATTATCAACACCGTCCAATACATCGTTAAAAGCAAATTCGATACCTTCAAGCCCTCTGTTTCTGTCTCCGACAAAACCAATAACCTGACTTGCAAGATTTCTTTCCGGATACACCCTGCCGACAATAGGTTGTACCATAACTCCTCTGATTTTTTTTTCTTCCAGCAGCGCAGAAAGGCGCCTTGCTGTACTGTCATCGATCTGTCTTCTTAAATAAAGAAAATTTGATTCAGATGCATTAATTCTGCTGCGGATTTCCAAAGGAGTCATATCAAGAATTGTGGAAATTTCGTTTGATAAAAAATCAATATCAGTAATTGAAGGACGCCAAACACTTACATCTGCAAACCTTATCTGGAGCGCAAGATAACGTCCGTTTCTGTCCAGTATCGCTCCGCGTTCCGGCATACTAACAGGCAAACGGGGTAAAGTAGGCTGATCATTTCCCAGCATTAAAACGGCATAATGGATAAGCAGATATAACAGAAAAATTGAGAAAAAAGAAAAAACAACCATATAGCGCCGTTTTAAATGCATTTAATACCCCAACACTTTTCCGATAATATTTTTTATATTGACGGCTCCGTATGAGCGTGAATCATATGAAACCGCGCTGTTATCGCCTTCTGCAAAAAATGTGAACCCTGCCGCTGAACAGTTCGACAAGGATGTTACCCGTTTAACAGCTATATTTCCGTCCGGCGTATAAAAAATCACTACTTCTCCTGCTTCTGGCTGCCGGAAAATATAGCTTAACCGGCTGATAACCAGGACTTGTCCGTCATAAATTGCCGGCTCCATTGAATGCCCCTGGGCAATAATAAAATCAAAAACAAATAACTTTAAAAAAATAGCTGTTAAAACGGCTAAAATGACAGGTTTTATCCCTTTCATAAACATATTATACGCTATTGAATCAGTGTATACTACTGTCAGCTATAATCCCAAGTACATTTTCTGTCGATATTACCAGTATGGCAGTAATAATAGAAAAACAACGGATCGCTAAAAGACAAAGAAGATCTCCATTAAAACTTAATAATAAATCGGCAGGTTTTAATTCAAGTTTTATGAGCCAATTCAAGCAAAAACCACTACAAGCAAAATGGCAGAAAAAGCGAAATTTTACTACAGATAAACCATTCTTCCTTACTGATTTAATAAAAAATATAAGACCAGAAACGCATAAAAAGTTTCCCAGAGCAAAAAAACGCGAATCCGGGAACTCATCTGGAAGCGGTTTTAGCTTTCCGGTTCCATCTCTGGCAACTTTAGCAGTTATTGCAGGAACTGTAGTTATTGCCCTTGCCGCTCAAAATTGGGAAGGATTAGATATAAGAACACCTAATATATATGCGATTCAGCCATCTGAAGATGAAAATGCCGAACAGCGTATCATTCAGTATGCTGCCACTGGAATTCCCAGTCTTTTTCATGAAAGACCCGAGGTTCAGGCTCCTTCATTGGATGAATCTTTAACAGATTCAATAACAGTAAATAACAATAATGATAACCCTCATGGAATGCTGGTTACTTTTGAATGGCAGCAATACAGGGTGCAAAGGGGAGATTCTGTCTCTGGAATAGCGCATAAATTCGGGGTTTCTGTGGGCGCTATAATAGCATCAAATGATATTCGCAATGCCAGAAGGCTTCAGGAAGGAGCCTCGTTACGTATCCCGAATATTGATGGAATTCCCTACCAGGTACAACGGGGAGACAGCCTTTTAAAGATTTCTGCATCGTTTAATGTACCTTTGGAAGTAATTCTGGATGTAAATGATATAAAAAGCGATAATATCAAGGTTGGAGAGACAATTTTTATACCCGGCGCAAGAATGAACGACATCGATCTTAGGCTGAGTCTGGGTGAATTATTTGCATATCCGCTTCAAAGCAGATTTATTACAAGCCATTATGGAATGCGAAAAGACCCAATAACGGGAGTTTTACAATTCCATGCTGGTGTAGACTTCAGAGCAAATACAGGCACAACTGTTATGGCATCGCTTGACGGAATAGTATCGGTTGTAAGCGAAAACAGGCTTTATGGAAAATACATAATAATCAGCCATACTAATGGTTATAAAACTTTTTATGCTCATCTTAATTCGGTCAATGTCAGGCAGGGAGATAGAGTTACCAGAGGAAGAAAAATAGGGGAAGTGGGCAATACAGGTTATAGTACCGGGCCTCATCTGCACTTTGGTATTTACGATAAGAATAATAGATTGATTAACCCCCTTGAGTTATTAAACTAAATATGAGATAGTGAGGTTGTATGAAAAAATTAATTTTAATACTTTTGGCATTTCTGGCTGTGTTTACATATCTGCGTACTTTTGATATTGCTGAAGCAGAAGAAATGCCTGCTGATAAATCAGTGGAAATTGCAAGGTAAAATACATTACAATTAAAATATGACACTAAGTGGTAAAGCCGCAGCAGTAAAAAATACTGGGGTTTGTGAGTTCAGCGATGTTGTAGATAAAGCATGCGAAGGGCTTATGGATCGGCAGATAAAGAACTCGATCAGGCGAATTCAGGAAATGGAGCTCCGTCTTTCCAGCCTGGAACAAGAGTTGGATGCTTTTCTTATCCAAAAAGACGGAGAAATGGCATGAAAAAACGTTTGAATAGGGTTTGTTCTGGCGTTTTTCTCCTTTTATCCTTCCTTTTTATGCCTTTTTTTTCCCTTTTTGCAGTAGAATTCAGCGATTTAACCCTATCAAATGACGACAGATTACTATTTAGAGCTGATTTTCAAGCACAATATGCCATTTTTGTTACCAGACTAGCTGATATGTCGATGTTACAGCTTACCGCTTTCCCGGAAAAAATGTATTTGGTAGAAAATGGCAGATCGATTGTAGCAGTAAACCACTTTGGAGCAGTAAAAATACCAACAACCGGCGGACTTCCTGTTCAGCTTCCCGGGTACCCTTCCTTTACAGATGGCAATATACCGCTTAGGGGAAGACTGCAAGATTTGGCAGCATCCGGCGATGGACGCTGGATTATCCACATTGAACCAACAAGCCCAGGTTATGGAAATCTGCTTTTAATTGATGTTAATACAGGTGTTAAACGAACCATCAGCGAAAAAATGGAATTGCCAGGCGCTGATTTTCCTGTAAAGTGGAGTCCGGATTCACGATTATTTGTTTATGAAAAGAGCGGAAGACTCTTTTATTTCCCCATTTTAAGTGATATGTCTGCTTTGGTAGATGAACGCTTCAGAATGATAGGACCCGGCGGAATTACATCTGTTTCATGGGGGCATCGCGGAGATTTTTACTATTACACGGGAAACACATTGTATCAGGTAATAAACCCTGAACTTTTTACGCGTACAATTTACGGTGATTTTCTTTCAATCGGCAGGGTTGCCGCCGTTCTTCCCATTGAGTTCGATTTTGGTTTTGATCGATACTGGATTGCACCCGATTCAAGTGCAATTTTAATAAACAAAAACGGCAAAGGGCTTTTCTTTTTTCCGCTGGGCAATAATTTAAACAATGCCGCAGAATCATCTTCATCTGCGCTTCTTCATATTCAACTTCCCTTTGGAGCAGAAAATTTTAATGTTTTATGGCCGGCTTCAGGAAAAATTACAGTAATTTATTCATTACGCGGAGAAATCGTAACAAGACGTTTTGAAACCAGCGGAAATACTGTATCGGTAATTACACATAACAACCGTCCTTCTATGCCGAATGCGGCATTGTCTCCGGACGGAACAAAAGCAGTATTTTGGGGTGATGACGGAATTGAACTTTGGGATTATGAAAACTGGCGGCAGATTCAAAGAATAAGCCGCGAGCCGGTATTCTCCTGTGTTTGGCTGAATAACAGGCATATAATTATCGGGAATTCAAGATTTATAGAAGAAATAAATATAACTAGTTCTACATATCCGCGAAGAAGAATTAGCCTTTCCGGCGCAGCCGAATTTGGCTTTGAAGATACAAGGGTAAATCCCAGAATACTCGCAAAAGTGGGGAACGACTGGTTTGCAACAGATTCACGAAATTCATGGGTTCAGGTAAGCGGCATCCAACTGCGTCAGGTTTCTTTTTCTTCTGAAAATTTCCGCGTCTTTTTGGAATCAAGGTCTACAGGTCATTTCAAAAATATTCCCATGATTCGCAGTACGCAAAATACAGGCACAACTTCTCTTGTAACAAGGCATTCTGCAAACAGTTCATATACATTAAACCGCCCGATGCAAATGGCGCTTTGTTTTGACCTTTATGATGATGATACGGGGCTGCACCAAATACTAACAGCGCTTCACCGTTACAATATTAAGGCTACTTTTTTCCTTAACGGCGAGTTTATCCGCAGGAATCCTCATGCCGCCGCCGCCATCGTTAATGCAGGGCACGAAACTGCATCCCTATTTTATGCTCCAATAGATCTTTCGGATACAAGATACCGCATTACGCGGGAGTTTATTGCACAAGGACTTGCGCGTAACGAAGATGAATTTCACCGCGCTACAGGAAAGGAACTTTCCATTCTTTGGCATCCTCCGTTTTACCGCACTTCCAGCGCAGTAAATGCGGCGGCGGCAGCTGCAGGTTATATAACTGTAGAAAGAAGTATAGACCCCGGCGATTATTTATCCAGAGAAGATGCATTACGTCTTAATCTTCGTCAAATTCCGCCGGCAGAAATGATAGAACAGATCATTCAAAGAAGAATAGACGGCGCTATAGTTCCCATCCGTTTAGGCAGGCTTCAGGGCGGCAGAGATGAATATCTTTTTCAGCGGATAGATGTGCTTCTTGATGTTTTATTCCGTTCAGGGTACCAAATTGTGCCTGTATCATCGATAATCAGATAAATATGACCAGCGAGAGCAAACAGCTTCTAGACTCTGTTTCTGAACTGATAAATAAAACTTTTCCTGTTCCTGCGCGTTTTCGCAGTAAACTTCCGTCTGATATTGCAGAACTTTCTAAACTGCTTACAAGCGAACGCGGAGAACGCTCTCTTTCATATTTAACTCGTCCGAATCTGCTTTCTGCTTATTTACATTATTTTCTGCCATGGAATCTTTACCGTCTTTGTTTTTTATTGCCGTCTTTAAACATTCTTTTAAAACCGGATGATATAGTTACAGATATAGGATGCGGACCGTTAACTTTAACATCGGCGCTTTGGATCTCACGTCCTGATTTGCGCAATATTCCGCTTACAATTAATTGTATAGACCGCAGCAGTCCAGCGCTGGAAGCCGGAAAAAAATTTTTTTTAAACCTCTGTGAAAGTACCGGAGATCAAAAGAACCTATGGAAAATAAATATTATAAAAAAAGAAATAGATTTTAGAAAAGTATCATTAAAAAACGAAAAACCTGCAGCTTTAGTCTGCGTTATAAATGTGTTTAACGAGGTTTACGAAAAATATTCTCATAATAATACAGAAAAGCTAAAGTTTACCGCGGCGAATGCTGCACAATTACTGTATAACGAAGCTCTGCCGGATGCTTCAATTTTGATTGTTGAACCCGGAGTTCCTCAATCTGGGAAATTTATATCTTTTATCCGCAGTTCACTGTTAAAACTGGGGCGGGAATCAGTTTCCCCGTGCACTCACAAAGAAAAATGCCCTCTTGCAGGAAATGAAAAACGCTGGTGCCATTTTGTTTTTGACACAAGCAAAACATCCAAAGAGATTCTCCGTCTTTCCGCTGCGGCTAAACTCCCGAAAGATCGCCTTGTATTAAGTTTTATTTTTACCGGCAAAACAATTAATGTTACTTCAGGTGCAACTCGCATTATATCGGATATTTTTCCGCTGCCCGGCGGTTTATTTGGACGTTACGGATGTTCAGCCCGGGGGCTTATTTTAGTAACAGGCGGGAAAAACCGCATTGATAAATTATCATCATTTGATATAATACCAGAAAACCATATTTCCATAAGCGGAGATATAGATGTTAAGAGCCGCGCTCTAATAGGAATTTTAAAATGATTTCACAGCCGTTATTCACGAGTATTCATAACCATACAATTTTTTGTGACGGAAAAGACGATATAGAAACTATGTGTTATACAGCTTATAATAAGAAATTATTTGCTATTGGATTCAGCGCACATTCACCGATTGAAAAGCAGATTGGCAGAGAAAGCGGATGGAACCTAAAAGAAGAAAATGTAAAAAGTTATGTTTCCGAAGTACTTGCGGCAAAAGAACGCTGGAAAGGCAGATTAAATGTTTACCTTGGCTATGAAGCAGATTATATCAAAGGCAGGCGTTCGCCTTTGGACAGTGATATAACATCTTTAAATCTGGATTATATTATAGGAAGTCTGCATTTCTTATGTCCGGAAAATAATACAAAACCCTTTACCGTAGACGGACCAATAGAAGAATTTGAAAAAGGGCTAAACGAAGGTTTTAACGGAGATGCTCAGGCATTAATGCACTGTTATTATGATACTATGCTGGAAATGATTAACGAGGGCGGTTTTGATATATTGGGGCATGCCGACCTTCTTAAGAAGAACTGTCAAAATAAAAATTATTGGCCGGAAAAAACAGAAATAAGCCGCCAAAGAGAAATTGCATGCGCTGCTGCAAAAGCAAACATTGTAGTAGAAGTAAATACAGGCGGGATTAACCGTAAAAAAATAAATGATATTTATCCGTCATTATCCTTTTTAAAGATATTTAGGGAATTTAATGTTCCCGTAATAATTACTGCAGATGCACACAAAGCAATTGATATAGACGGAAACTATGAAATTGCACAAAAAACGCTTATTTTAGCCGATTTTAAGGAACATCTGCTTTTAAACGGAAAAATAAATGGAAAAGCCGTATGGAAAAAAGAAAAGTTGTAAAAATTCATGAAAAGTACTCGACTAAAATTTATTTATATACTATTCTATATTTAAGGAGATAAAATGCCAAAAGGAAAAAAATCACCAGGAACATTACTCTTGGAATTTATTGACAAGTACGATTTGAACTGTAACTGGCTTTCTAAGGAAATCAAATGCAGTCAAACCGCATTAAGGCTTATCAGTCTTGATAAGAGCAGGATTACAACATCTATTGCTGTACGACTTGCAAAATATTTCAGCACAAAACCGGAACTCTGGCTATTAGCACAGATGGATTTTGATCTGGCAAAAGCCGCCAATAATAAAACATTGGCAAAAGCGCTTAAAGGTATTTCAAAAGCAAGTAAAGCAAAACGTTAAAATCAATTAGAGATAAAGGATTTTAGAATCCTTTATCTCTTGTTTTACTTTTTAATTTACCTGGTTTTTATTACTTCGTTACGTTTACAGAAATCGGAAATAACACATAACGAGCAGAAAGGACTTATTGGGCGGCAGATTTTCTGGCCGTAGAGAACTAATAGGTAATTTATACGCCTCCAGTACTTTTCCGGTAATATTTCCCTTAATATCATTTCAGTTTCTTCCGGGTTTCTGCTTTTTAGCCAGCCGCATCTGTTAGATATGCGATGAACGTGAATATCTACGCAGATTGCATCGATATCAAATGCTTCACCCAGTACGAGATTTGCAGTTTTTCTGCCAACTCCCGGCAAAGCCAGCAATTCTTCCATTGTAGAAGGAACATTACCATTGTATTTTTCCAATAAAATATTTGCTATAGATTTTAACGATGCAGTTTTGTTCCGGTAAAATCCTGCAGGATAAATTAATTTTTCTATTACAGAATTAGATAAACTGTTTAATTTTTTGGGAGAATCGGCTTTTTTAAGTAATTTTTCTGAAGCAACAAGAGTTACTTCATCTTTTGTCCGCAAACTAATAATCGTAGAGACTAAGACAGCCCATGGTGATTTCAATCCAGAGGATTGCTTATATTTTTCTGCAACAGTCGTAACTGAAGGATCAGAACCTGCAGCTTCATCCCGCCATTTTTCTAATTTTATTATTATCGCATTCCAATTCACATTAATTCTTCTCTATTAAACATTGGGCGAAAGCTTCCACTGCTTTACCTTTACCAGCTGCACCTAACCCTTCGGCTGTTTTTCCTTTAACAAATATATTTTCTATTGCTGTTTCCAGAGCATCCGCCAATGACTTTCGGATATCTTCTCTAAACGGCAGCACTTTTGGTTTTTCGCATATTACAACACAATCAAGATTAATTAATTTCCATTTTGCTTCTTTAACACGAGAATAAACAATTTGTAAAAGTTTCATTGAATCAACATCTTTGTATGCAGGATCTGAGGGCGGAAATAATTCGCCTATATCTCCAAGAGCAGAAGCTCCCAAAAGAGCATCAATTACAGCGTGAACAAGAACATCTCCGTCTGAGTGGCCGTCTTCTCCTTTTAAAAAAGGAATTTCAATACCGCCAAGAAGGAACCTTCGTCCTTTTTTTAATCGATGAATATCATAACCCAGGCCGCTTCGTATCATTTATCTACCATTGCCACACCAGGCAGAGGACGGAAAGTTCTAAAAGACAAATATTTAAAAGGATGAATATCCAAAGCATTGGGAAACCATCCAGCCATCTCTCCGGTATCTACAATATTTAAAGCAGGGTTATAACAAATCGGCAGAACAGCCCCCCTGTCAAGTAAAAGTTTTTCCGCCTCAGCTAGAGTAAGAAGACGGTCAAAACCTTCTTCTATCATAGATTTTTCAATTAACACTTCATAATCGGCATCATCAAAACGCGCATCGTTTAAATTGGAATCGCGTCTCCACATCTGCAAAAAAGCATACGGATCGGCAAAGTCACCTATCCATGTGCAGGAACCAACTGTATAATTGTCTTCTCTCATTGCCTGAAAGTATCTGTCAAAAGGTATAACTTCTACTCGCACGTTAAAACCAAGCAATTCTTTCCATGCATTAGCCATTATAAAACCGACTCGCGCTGCATCATGTGAAGGCGTTAAACGAATAACCAAATCCGGCAATCCCTGCATATTTGAATATCCTGCTTCGTTCATAAGTCTTTTTGCTTCTTCTATATTGGCTTCTGTTATTCCTTCAACTTCAGGATAACCTGTTATGGGAAAAATTAAAGTTTCTGCAGGCAGAAAATAGTTTCTGCGAATTTCTTCCCAAGGCAGAACAAGCGCCATAGCCCGCCTAACTCTGTGATCATTCCACGGTCTCTCGCTTGAACGGATAAAATAATAGTGCGTTGCAAACATTATATTAAATTGAATACCAGAACGATCTGTTAAAGCGTCAATATTGACATCTCCCGCAATCCAGCGGGCTTCCCCTGAATTCCATAAAAAAGCGGCTTCATCCGGTGAGTTTGTAAATTTAATTGTTATTTTGTTAAATGTCACATTATAACGATCCCAATACTGATTGCATTTTTCCAATATAATACTTTCTTTTGTTTTACTGCTTATACGAAACGGGCCATTGGAAACAGGAGGTTCATTAGACCAATTATCATTATTTATCATAGAAGGATGAATCGGGCTAAATGAATGATGACAGAGCATAGCAGGAAAAAATGCAGCAGGAGAAGCCAGTTTAACTATCAATGTTCTGCTATCAGCGGCTCTAATGCCGATTTTATCAATATCATTTGATATACCATTACGGTAATCGCGTGCTCCTTCTATTACATCAAAAAAACTTGAATAGGGCGACTCCCTGTCTGGTTCAATAAGAGAAATCCATGCAGCGCGGAAATCTTCTGCACGTACAGGATCCCCGTTCCAAAAACGCGCATTCCGCCGAATCGTAAATGTCCACTGCATCTTATCATCGGAAAGAACCCAACGTTCCGCCAAAGCAGCAACAGGTTCCAGTGTAAGCGGATGATAAGAAAAAAGTCCTTCATAAATCCCTGTGAATATTTGAGCTTCGCTTGCAAAATATGATTTTCTAAAATCCAGTTCTATATCATGCCGGGAAAATACAACTGTAAGTTCGTCCATGTTTTTAATTCCCGGACGCATGGCTGCAAATTCACTGCGTTCTTCTTCTGCCGCGGTTTCAATAGCCTGCGAACTCACACACCCAGCAAAAACCGCCACACAAAAAACAATTAACATCCGTTTCTTTAGCTTATACATATCTATATTATAATACACATACTGACAAAGAAACAATACTAGAAGAGTTCTCGCAGAGGCGCAGGGTTCGCTGAGATAAGAAACTAGATTTTAACTCTGCGTTCTCCGCGTCCCTACATTCCGAAGGAATGTTACGTCTCCGCGTGAAATCTTTTTGTATCATTTATTTCTTATTTTCAGTTATTACTTCGTAGTGGGCAGAAGTCATGTCTATGCCTGAATCACGGAAGCCATTCTGTATATTTTCATAAAGCATTGTATAAGTTTTAGGAATACGGCCGACATCTTTGGTATAACAATTAATCTGATAACATGCGTAAAAGTCATCCAGTTTTGTCTGTAAAACAAATGGTTTTGGTTTTTTCTGAATATGTTCTGTAACCAATGCTGCATTAATTAAAATGTCATTTACTGTCTGCCAAGGTGTTGAATAACCGACAGTAACCTCGGCATAAATAATTAATCCTTCTTCGTCTTCATCGGATGACGTATTGTAATTAATAATGCTTGAACCCAATATTATTAAATTGGGAAATGTTACATATTCATTTTTATGCGTTTTTAAACGCACTACCATAAGATTTTTTTCTACAACAAAACCTGTAATATCTTTTATATTTACACGATCGCCGATTTTAAACGGACGCATATATGTAATAACAAGGCCTGCGACAAGATTTCCGATTGCGCTTGTTGACCCAATGGAAAAAATAATGCCAATAAATACCGATACACCCTGAAAAGCTCTTGAATCGGAACCGGGCAGATACGGATAAATAATTGCAATTGTAAAAGCCCACAAGAGCACCTGTAATATTTTATATGTCGGCTGCGCCCACTCGGTATAAAAATGCGGCAGCTTTAATTTGCCTTTTTCTATCTGTAATGCAAAAAACCTAAGCGCTTTTAATACATAACGTGTAACAGTTGCAATAATAATAATCGTTATAAAATTGGGAATATACAAGACAGTTCCAACAGCAATGTTTTTTATCGGGTCCAGGATATAATGAAAAAGCGTCGATGCCAGTTCTCTTGTTGCCGGAAAAAGGCTGAATACAATCGGCAGCGTAATAAAAAGCTGAAGCCCGGTAATTATATATTTTAATAATCGTAAAAACTTTTCTATTAATCCAAGAACCTGCTTTGCACTTAATATTTTAAATTTATGTATAACAAATGGTTTTATTTTATCGTTATCTTTGTTTTCCAGCCTTTTGTTAAATTGTTTAAAAAGAAACCAAACAAGCCAGATTAATAAAATCTGTCCGATAATAACAGCAAAAGCAATTCCAAGCCTGTAAATATAAGGCATTTCTTCCAGCCATTCTAAAATTAATGCCATGATAAACTCCTTATCAGAAACAACTGACTATTGCGCCTTCGAATGCATCAAGCTGAGGAGGAATAAGCGCAATTGGATCGCATTTTTTCCATAATTCTTTAAGAAACTCTGGTGTTTTAATTGCTTTTCCGGTTGCCTTTTCCGCCAAATTAGCAGACCTTGCAGGATGACCTGTAGCAAGAACAATAGTATTTGTATTTCCTTTCCATTTTCGTTCAGCTTCAATTTTTCTTGCTGCTGCAAAGGCAACCGCTGTATGAGGATCGATATAGGCATTGTATTTTTTATATACATATTCCATTGTTTCCAAAGTAAGAACATCGTTAACTGATGCCTGATAAACCATATTACGCATAACTGCAGGAGCTTCATCGTAAAAAGATGCAAGACGATCATAATTAATGGGTACTGCAACATCAAGAGCCGGAGAATTGGTAAAGATTAAATTTTTCGGAACAAAAGGTTTTCCCTGAATATAATCGCCCATTGCATTATTGGAATTCATGGCAGCAATAAATCCGTTTACGGGCATGCCGAATTTCCATGCATAAAGTCCTGCAATAAGATTGCCAAAGTTTCCGGAAGGAACGCTAAAAATTAAATCGCCGTTAAGGCGGTTCTTTACCTGATTAAAAGCATAAAGATAATAAAATATCTGAGGGAACAATCTGCCCGGATTTATTGTATTTGCGCTTGTTATATTATAACGTTCAGAAAATTCACGATCGTTAATTGTTTCGATAACAAGACGCTGACAATCGTCGAACGTGCCTTTTACCTGAATTGGAATAATATTCCCGCCGTTTTGAACAAAACTTGAAGGATCAAGACCGCGTATCTGCCCCGATGGATACAATAAAACAAGCGAAATACCCTTTCTGCCGCTGAATGCATGAGCCATGCTTACGCCTGTGTCGGGTCTTGCCGCGGCAAGAATCATCGCTTGTCCGCCGTCTTTCATAAATTCTTCGAACATGGCGGACATAAAAGCAATGCCAAAATCTTTAAAAACCCCGGTAGGGCCGTTATAAAGATTTAGTATAAAAAAGCCGTCATCCAGTTCTATTAATTCCGGTTTAAAATTATATGCGCTCTCTACAACTCTTAAAGAAGAAACAGGATTGAGCCCTCCTTCCAAAAGCGATGGAGCTATTGCGGCAACCAATTCATTAAAACTGGTCTTTTCGTCCATGTGCAGAAAATACTGCCTAAAATCTGCCGCCTGATCAGGAACATACAAGCCGCCGTCTCCAGGCAGACAATTTAATACCGCATCTTTATACGAAACCAGAGGATATTTTGACTGTGTTGAACGAAACATCATCGACAAGTATTATAGAATAAAAAATGATATATGGGAACCTCTAAAAACCCAAATTGGGTTTTTAGAAATTCTCATGTTTAAAAACAATTATTTTTAGATTACATCAAGCTGAATGCTACAGTTACACCGGCAAATACGATGGCAACTGTAGTTGCAAGTACCATAACGTTGTTAAATGACGGACCTGCAGTATCTTTTAAAGGATCACCGACAGTGTCACCGATAACAGCTGCTTTATGCTGTTCGCTGCCCTTACCGCCTAAATTGCCGCGTTCTATGTATTTTTTTGCATTGTCCCATGCGCCGCCTGCATTAAGCATAAATACTGCTAGAGCAAAACCAGCTAATACAGTTCCTGCAAGGAAACCAACAACACCAGCAGCGCCCAATACAATACCTGTAAGAATCGGCGATATTATAACGATAAGGGTAGGAACTACCATTTCTCTCAACGCGCCTTTTGTACAAATATCAACACAAGTTGCATAATCTGCCTTGACACCTTCTTTACCATCCAGCAAACCTACAATCTCTCTGAACTGGCGTCTAACTTCATTTACAATACTCATTGCCGCACGCTGTACAGCAGATATACAAAGAGCGGAGAAATAGAATACCATAGCAACACCGCAGAAGAAACCAATTAAAACAGGCGGATTGATAATCGTAAGATCAAGCGCCGCACGTCCTGCATCTGCAAGTTTGAGGTTCACCATATTAACATAGTTAACCAAAAGCACAAGTGCAGTAAATGCATTAGAAGCAATAGCAAAACCTTTACCTGTAGCGGCTGTTGTATTGCCTAACGAGTCAAGTGCGTCTGTACGTTCACGAACTTCGGGAGGTAATTTTGCCATTTGTGCAATACCGCCTGCGTTATCTGCAACAGGGCCGAAAGCATCTGTAGCTAAAATAATTGCATTTGTAGCAAGCATAGCTACAGCGGCAAGACCTATTCCATACAATCCTGCATTAAAACTTGCAACATCGCCATAAATAAAAGATGCGCCGCCAGAAACTAAATAAGCAGCCAAAACAGCGCCAGAAATAGTCAGCATCGGCAATGTAACAGACCTCATACCGAGTGATAATCCGCCGATTATCAATGTGGCAGAACCAGTATTACTGGCTTCTGCGAGCTCACGCGTCGGCTTTGAAGCATCAGAAGTATAATGCTCAGTTAAATAGCTAATAATAAAACCAGAGACAATACCTACAATTACCGCACCAAAAATACCAAAAGCAAATTTTTCCATATCACCGGCATTTTCTGCATTTTTTGCAATAAATAAAATTGCCGGTAATGTTCCGATAGCTGCAAGACCACCTGCAATAAATACGCCTCTGCGTAAAGCGTTTAAAAGCGTTTTTTGATCAGTCTGTTCTTTTGTGCGTACAAAGAATGTACCGACAATCGACATTAAAACGCCGATTATACAAACAATGATTGGGAGTAACATTCCTGCAACACCGTACCCTGCAGTAAAACCAATAGCAACTGTCGCTACAAGAGCGCCGGAGTTAGATTGATGAAGATCTGCGCCCATACCTGCAACGTCACCGACATTGTCACCAACGTTATCTGCAATTACAGCCGGGTTTCTTGGGTCGTCTTCAGGGATTCCCGCTTCTACTTTTCCTACAAGGTCTGCGCCGACATCAGCCGCTTTGGTAAATATACCGCCGCCGACACGGGCAAATACTGCCATGACTGAAACACCCATTCCAAAGGTAATCATAGTTTGTGCAATAATGGCATTGGCATCTGAATCAGGAAGATGTCTTAAGAACACAAATCTAAGCAATGTGTACCATGTAATAACTTCGAGAATCTGGAATCCATTAACAACAAATCCCATTACTGTTCCAGACGAAAAAGCAACACGAAGCGATTTATTTAAACCTTCAGTAGCGGCTTGAGCGGTGCGGACATTTGCTCTTGTAGCAACCTTTAAACCGATAATGCCGCAAAGCCCGCAAATGAAACCGCCCGATAAAAAAGCGAACGGTGTAAACCGGTTAACAAGTTCACCGTTACTAGCTATTGAAAGCACTAATAAAACTACAAACATAATACCGAAAAAGGCGGCAACTGTAGTGTACTGACGCTTAATATAGGCGTCCGCACCTTCACGGATGGCTGCTGCAATCTTCTTCATGACATCACTGCCCTCAGCATACCTCATCACCTTGCGTCCCTGGAAAAGGGCGAACAAGAGCGAGACAGCTGCTCCTACGAAACCTACGAAAAACAGATTTTCTACCATACAGTACTTCTCCTTTAAAAAACTAGTTAATATCAGCATAATATATGGAAAATATCAATATGTATATACTATAATTATCATAAATTTTGCTTTATAAATGATATTTCTGATTCAAAAAACTGTGATTCCAAGGCGATTTTTACTTAATAAACCAAACATTATACGATGAAAACGATCTATTGCCGTAACTCTTATTACTGCTATCCCCTTCTGCATAATATGTTCTGTTTTTTTCCAGTTTAATTAATTTATTTTCATAACTTTTTATTGCGGCAACACTATAACGTCTTGAGTATGAACGAAAATAATATATAGTTACATCTTCTATCGTTTCATTGTATATTCTTATATCAACATATTCAATTTCATCATCTGGAGATTTGCAGGAATAAGCAAAAATCAGGAGAAAAAAACAGCTAAAAACAAATACTGTTTTGATACACGTTAAAAGCGGTTTATAACTCATATATCAATCTTATCATGTTTACTGGAAATAATAAATAAAATTACCGGCATAAGAAAAAAACATTTATTTAAAAGAGTGACAGAATGACAGGTATATGTTATAATTTTCCCATGAATGCAGGATTTTATTCACTCGGCGCAGCCGAAGAGGTTACAGGTTCCAAGCATGTGCTTGAAATTGACGGGCTTTCATATCTGATTGACTGCGGTTCTTTTCAGGGCTCCAGAGCGGAAGCGGATCGTAAAAACAGAAACTTCGGCATTGCAGAAGATCGAATTGAGGGCGTTATTCTAACTCACGGTCATCTTGACCACTGCGGTCTTTTGCCGCTGCTTGCAAAACGCGGTTATAATGGAAACGTTTATGCTACCCCTGCAACCAGAGATATAGCAAGCCTTATAATGATGGATTCTGCCAACATTCAGGCTCGTGACGCAAAGTACCTGAAAAGCCAGGCGCAGAAGAAAGGTCAGAAGTTTGATTGGGAACCGCTCTATGCAGAAGTTGACGCAATAAAAGCTGTCAGCCAGACGATTGGTGTTTCATATAACAGACCGATGTACATCGGCGATGGTGTAAGCCTTGAATTTTACGATGCGGGGCATATTCTTGGCTCTGCTATCGCTTCCATAAAAGTAAAAAAAGGCGGCGAGGAACTTCACATTTTAGCCACAGGCGATTTGGGGCGCAAGGGCAAACCGATTATCCGCAACCCGGCAATTCCAGAAGGTACGCCTGATTACATTATATTGGAAAGCACTTACGGCGACCGCCTGCACGACTCTACAGACGATGCTATTAAAAAACTTGCAGAGATTGCAAGGCGCACTGTAGAAAGAAAAGGAAAAATATTGATACCTTCATTCGCTATCGAACGCACTCAGGAATTAGTTTACTATTTCCACCTGCTTGTAGATGACGGAATAATTCCCGAAGTACCGATTTATGTCGATTCGCCGATGGCAACTAACGCTACGACAATTTTTCAGGTTCACCCGGAATGTTATAACGCAGAAATTAAAGAAGCATTTATTAAACACCACAAAAACCCATTTGGTTTTAACAGTTTGCATTTTACAACCAGCGTACAGGAATCAAAAGCGCTGAATGACCACCCTGGGCCGCTTATAATAATTTCTGCAGACGGAATGTGCGAAGCAGGGCGAATACAGCACCATTTAATGCACAATATTCAGGATTCCAACACAACAATCATGACTGTTGGTTACATGGCAGAAAATACATTGGGCAGGCGTATCCGCAACCGCGAAAAAGAGGTAAAAATCCACGGCGACTGGTATAAAGTAAATGCAGCGGTAGAAGAAATAAACGCATTCAGCGCCCATGCCGATTATGCAGAAACACTTGAATGGCTAAAAGCTGTAGACACATCAAAGTTAAAGGGAATCTTCCTGGTTCATGGCGAACGTAAATCGCAGAATTTCCTGAAAAAGTTCCTGGAAGAAAACGGCTACCCGAATGTGCAGATAGTCAGCTACGGCCAGACATATGAATTGAACTAAGAAAGAGTTCACACAGAGACACAAAGGCACAGAGAACACGGAGGAAAAACAGAGCGCATCCTCCTTTTTATTTTCTCTGCGTTCCCTGCGCCTCTGCGAGAGTTCTTATTGGAGATCTTATCTGAATAAAAGTTTTACATCATCAAAACAAGTATTTGATTGGTTGTCTGGTTTTATAAATCTTGAACGGGGGCAGAAGCCGAAAAGTTTTCGTTTGGAGCGGATGGAGGCTCTTTGCGAATTGGCAGGTCATCCGGAAAGATGCGCACCATCTATTCACATTGCCGGCTCTAAAGGCAAAGGTTCTGTAACAAGTATGCTGGCATCAATGTTAACTGCCGCAGGTTTCCGCGCCGCCCGCTATATGTCGCCTCATGTTACAGACATCCGCGAACGTATCTGTATTAGCTCCGGCAAAAATGCCGTATCTTTTTTTAGCGAAGATGTCTATTGCTCTGCAGGCGATGAACTGCGTTATACAGCAGAAGTTTTATTGCCTGCTGCCGCAGCGCAGCAAGCAGCGTCACAGCAAGCAGCAGCTCTTTTCGATGAATGCGAACCAACCTTTTGGGAACTTTTAACTCTCCTTTTCTTTTTATGCGCCCGGCAGGCAAAGTGCGATGTAATGATTGTAGAAACGGGTATGGGCGGGCGGCTTGATTCCACAAATGTTGTAGACCCGTTAGTAAGTGTAATAACATTAATAGAACTGGAACATACAAATTTTTTAGGAGATACAATCACGGCAATCGCCGGGGAAAAAGCCGGAATAATAAAACAGGGCAAACCGCTTATATTAGCAAAACAATGTGATGAAGCCTTGGAAGTATTTAAAAAGAAAATACATGAAAAAAACTGCCAGCTTTTTTACTTCCCGGAAATCGCAGAGCTCTCGGACATAAATATCACTCCGCAAGGTACAGAATTTTCCCTTTCCCCTACTCTTCGCCTATCCATTCCAATCCCCGGGAAAGTCCAAGCCGAAAACGCCGCTCTTGCCATTACTGCATTAAAAACTGCCTTCCCGGAAATAGGCGAAGAGGTTATCCGCAGCGGACTTGCAAATTTAAAAATGCCAGCGCGTTTTGAAAAAATTGCAAACGAACCAGCTTTTATCATCGACGGCGCACATACACCCGAAAGTCTCGCATTTTGCGTAGAAACATTTTGTTCGCTGTACGGCGAAGGCGGCATATTAATCTTTGGCTGCGCTGCGGATAAGGACATTACAGCAATGGCAAACATAATACATACAAACTCAACTTGTTCGCGTTTTTCAAAAATAATTATTACAACTCCTGGAACATTTAAAATAAGCGATCCATCGCTGGTTTACGAAACTTTTGCTTCAATCGCAGGAAAAGAGAAAACTGTATTAATACCTGACACACAGGAAGCTGTAAAGCTGGCAAAAGAATATGCGAGGGAAAGCGAAGAAACAAGTTTACCAATTTTAGGTACTGGTTCGTTTTATTTAGCGGCAGAAATCAGAAAAATTATAATTAACTCTTGATTTTCCAGAAATTATCGACCTTTTCAAATCTGCAGGCAGGAACAGTTATCTGTCTTCCGTCTTCTGCCGCAAGTTTAATCTGGCATGCAATCGGATTAACTTCGGCAACTTTCCAGGATTCATTTTCGTAATTAATACGCATACCTTCCTGCGGCAAATTACGCTGCTGCTCTGAATAAAAACCGTACTCATAAAACAAGCAGCATAAAAGCCTGCCGCAGGGGCCGGAAATTTTTACAGAATTAAGCGAAAGTTTTTGATCTTTTGCCATTTTAATAGAAACGGGTTTTAATTTATCGGAGACACAGTGGCAGCAATAACCGCGCCCGCAGACTCCAAGACCGCCTACAACCCTGGCTTCGTCGCGTACACCTATTTGCCTAAGTTCTATGCGCATTTTAAAAACGCTTACCAAATCTTTTACAAGTTCACGGAAATCTACCCTGTTTTCTGCAGTAAAGAAGAATAAAATTTTTGGTTCTTCCAATAAATAATGCACAAGAACAAGTTTCATATCCAGTTTATGATTAATAATTTTCTTTCTGCAGATATCAAACGCTTCTTTTTCCAGTTTTGCATTATTACGGGATTTTTCCAAATCTTCCGGGCTTGCCGCGCGGACAATCCATGCAATTTCCGAAACAGGCGGCAATTTGCCCCGTACAGAACCTATCACCTGTGCAAGGTCACGGCCATACCGCGTGGGCACAATAACCATTGTATCTGGGGTTAAATTATCCTCGCGGTATACAGCAAGAAAAGTTTCCTGAGAATACAAAAGACGCAGACGGTAAATGGGAGCATCGGGAGCCAGTGATTCAATTCCGGCATCGGAGCCTGTTATTACATCATGTTCTTTAAATTTCGCTTCATTGCGGTTGTCTTCCAGTGAGGAAATATCATCTTCATTATCGTCATATTCGTTATAATCACTCATTTATCAAACCTTATTTTAAAACTATTTTTCTGCCTACTGTAATAAGTCTATCAGAAGACCGCGTATCTCCTCAAGTCTGGAAACAAGTTCCATTTGAGGCGCTTGGCTGGAAAGAAGCATTGCTGCTAAATCCTCAAGCTTTTTATCAATAACCGATATTTTTGTATAACCCTTGCTGTCTTCCGCCGCCGGAGAAGACCGCCGTCCTTTATAACCTGGTTTATATTTATTTTTAATACCTTCTTCATAATCCAGGGTATAGCAATTTTGCACTACATAGTTAATAAAATTACGCACTGCCTGTTTATAATTCATTATTTCTTCCGGCAAAGGGCGGCTTTTTAATCTATCACCTGTGTCGCGGACTTCGTCCATCAATATATTAACCGATTCTTCTGATACAGGCATGTCTCGCAATTGACCAATCTGATCCGCTGTTTTGCCTCTTAATTCATTAAATAAATTTGAGAATTCAGTTTTACCGCTGCCGCGGATACCTTTAGATTTTTTATCATCTGCTTTTCCATGTTTTAACTGCGAATAGGCAGAAGGGTTCATGTATAAAGAAGGATCTGTTCCGTCAACTTTAGCCATAGGTTTTTTGGAAAACAGGTAATGCCGATCTTATACCTAAAGCATCCCTGTGTTCTGACATAGTCTTTAACCAGCGTTCTTCATTTTGACATACAGCTACTTTACCATTGATAAAACATCCGTCATCGGCCTGAATGCGGCGGGTAATAATATCACCAATAACAATTGCAGTAGAAAGAATTATAAGCTGGCCGTCTGCGATAATATTTCCGTAAACAACTCCGCCAATTGTAATGTTAGTGCCGGATAAATTGCCTTTCATTCTGGCTCGCTCGCCGATTACTACCCTGCCCTTTGCACGTACATCGCCGCGTATACTGCCATCGATTCGAGTAAAACCGCCTGTCTCGATATTTCCGGTAAAACTTGTATTGGGGCCAATTATCGTATTAATGGAAAAATCTGAATTATCCTGAGCCATCTTAAACCCTGCTCACGTATCAGCGTCCTTGTCTGGCAAGGCTGTTGCGGATAGTAATATACCGGTATGGATCTACAACATCAGAACCTATGTGTACTTCATAATGAAGATGAGGTCCTGTAGAAATACCTGTGCTTCCGATATAACCGATTACTTCGTTCTGCTGAACACGCTGTCCAACTTGCACCCTGTAATTCTGCATGTGCGCATAACGGGTATAATAACCGTGTTTATGCCTTATAATTACATAGTAGCCGTAATCGTATGAATACTCAGCTGTAACGACCTGTCCGTCTGCCGCCGCTACAATAGGATCGCCGAAACGGTGAGTGGCAATATCGATGCCTCTGTGAATATAATACTGACCGTGAATTGGGTGAATATTCTGACCAAAAAACATAGTGATATGCCCAATTCCGTTTCTTACAGGCCAAATACTAGGAATCTCTGTTAACAAGGCGCTTTGCGAATCCATAAGAGCGCCAAGCTCCCTGATTGGTTCTACTGCCTGTGAAAGATAAACAGAAAGACGTCTAATATCGTTAACTTCCCTTAAGAGACCTTCGGGAGTTTCGTTTATTCCAATAAGAGAACTTAAATCGCCTGTTGTGTTATGAGCCAGTGAATTATTATTGCCGATACCCAATGCAGAAAGAACACCGGAAAGGGCATTTTCAAAATTGCGCGCTTCCCTGATTAATAGATTTGCTTCGTCACGGAATTGATCAAGCGAAGCTTGAGTATTTCTAAGCCGTCCGTCTTTATCCGCAATAGCGTACATGGTACTGCTGTAAGACGCTCCGTAAAAAAAGAAAGCTCCCAGTATGCCAAAAACAACCAAAAGGAAGCAGGTAATTGATAAAACCGTTACATGAAGATTGTAGACTTTCTTTTCTGAATGAGGAACAAATACTACTGTATAACGTCTTGTTAAAAATCTGCCCAAAGACCTGAAAGCATCAGCTAAAAAGCCAAAAAAACCCTTTGTTTCGCTTTTTACCCTTTGAACAAACTTGTTTTCCAGACGTTTATATTCATGTACCGAGGCCATTTATACTCCTACAATTGTTCTCCCATTCTACCACAGAATGAAAGAACTGTCAATAAGAAATAGTGTCAATCATTATAACAAAAATTACTGACCATTATAATATCGGTTGATTTTACTGGAATTGTTAGCTATGATGCTTTTCTATGGTATTTGACTCAAAATTAACGGTTTTTGCAGGGCTTAACGGCAGCGGAAAGACAACTATTGCTGTAATGCTGCTCTTTTCCTGGGAAAACAGGAAAAAAATCGATTTGGCAGTGTTTTACTGGCCGATCTGGACATTGTAAACCCCTATTTCCGCAGTAAAGACGCTGAAAAATCGCTTTTAGAGGCAGGTGTTACGTTTATTTCGTCAGAATACGCAGGATCAGGGCTGGAAGCGCCAGCTTTGCCAAAAGCTATCGAGCAAATCTTTACTTCTAGCGGACAAATCATTATAGATGTCGGCGGTGACGAAGCCGGTTCGACGGTTTTAGGAAGATACTCAAAAGAAATATTGATGGCAGAAGACAGGCAATTTTATCTTGTTTTTAATCCATACCGCATGTTAACGCAGACTGTAATAGACACAAAAGACATTTTACATGGCATAGAGATAGTCTCACGTATACCTTTTACCGGAATTTTGTATAACCCTAACTTAGGATCGATAACGACAGCCGAAGACGTTCGCCGAAAGCTGCCGATTGCACAAGATTTGGCACAAAGTAGTAATTTACCCCTTGTTGCCACTTGCACATTGCGTCACCTAAAACCGCAGTTACAGGATATAGAGAACCTTTTTTGCATGGATGCGGTGTTTTAATAGCTTTGCTATTTAATAGTTTTACTCGGGTGAGCCGTGTAAAAGTGTTATTTTTAGTAGTTTTACTCGGGTGAGCCGTGTAAAAGTGTTGCTTTTGCTTCAGATGTGCTTTATACTGAATTTATGAGGGTATTATGGCACAATTAATAGAAAGAAAGGCTTATATTGACCAAATTAAAGGTTTTGTAAACATAGAGCAGATTAAGGTCATTACAGGCGTTCGCAGGTGCGGTAAATCAGAGGTCTTAAAACTCGTTAAACAGGAGATTCTTAAAAGTACGGACGAGGAACATATAATTTTCCTTAACTTTGAAGATTATGAACATGTTGATTTATTAAACCCAAA
>Ga0123356_10000247_pt1 | contig 62158 bp, 49 predicted proteins | sample TergutEmb28metaG_2_FD_92546 | JGI IMG/M metagenome (GOLD analysis project Ga0123356, IMG submission 92546) | Embiratermes neotenicus P3 segment gut microbial communities from Petit-Saut dam, French Guiana - Emb289 P3 | ecosystem: Host-associated > Arthropoda: Insects > Digestive system > Gut ...
ATTTACTGTATCTCTTCGCATCTGAACCAAAAGTGTATCCAGTGAAGAATCTGATATTTCATTTCTATTATTTGGAACACTAGGTCTTACATAACTTAATGTAAAGCGCCCATTTTGCGGATTACGCATCAGACGAGCATTATATCCGCCTGTCGGACTGCCCATTACAAAACTAACTCTGTTAAATTCCTCGGTCACGATTTCGGAAATAAGGCCGCTAATCCCGTTGCGGTAAAAGGCTTCTATGTCTGCGCGGGTGACATTACCCCTTGATATTATCCATTGCAGCATTGCCTCATGACGGCTAACGGCTGCGGTGTCGTTGAGGAAACGGTAGGTTACTATATTCATGTAAACTCTAAAGCCTAACTGCATATCAACCTGACGTGGTGTACTGCGCGGTAAAATTGACTCTGTTTCTTCGTTTCTTCGCCCGTCAATATAATACCCGGCAAGGGCAGCTTTTAGATCAGTATTGATAGCAGCATTTCCTTCTAAAGCAGCAATCTGCCTGCCTAATTGATTAGTCTCTGCGTAATTTATACCCCTTGTTCTCCATTGCGAACCATGATTTTGTAATTCTCCGAAAATAATATCAGCATAACGGCTTAAATTCGGCCAGGAATTTAATGATCTTGCACTGCCGCCTATAGTTAAACTGGTGATATTGTTCCCCCAAAATGCGTCACCTGCAATTTGAGCCGCTCTGTTTGGTATGGCTACACTGGTTAATCTGTTTTCTGCAAAGGCGTAGTTTCTTATGGTAGTAACACTGTTCGGGATTGTTACACTTGTAAGATTATTCTCTGCAAAGGCTGCAATTCCTATTTCCGTAACTCTGGAAGGAATATTTACACTTGTTAGCCTGTTTTTATAAAATGCTCTTTGTCCAATGCTGGTAACTCTATTTCCTATTGTGACACTTGTAAGCTGATTTTCGTTAAATGCAAAATCTTCAATTGTTGTTACATTGTTTGGGATAGTGACATTGGCAAGCCTGTTGCCGGCAAATGCGCTATGTCCAATAGTAGTTACACTGCTCGGTATTGTAATACTTGTTATTTGATTGCTGCAGCAAAAACCCGAAAGGTATGTGACTGTGTTAGGGATAACAACGCTGGTTAGCCGGTTAGTACAAAAAGCGCTATTCGCAATTCTAGTAACACCATTAGGTATAGTTACACTGGTAAGCTGATTATTCCTGAATGCACTGTCCCCTATAGTTCTTACACCGTTACCAATAGTAACACTGGTAAGCCTGTTATCTGCAAACGCCCATTCTCCAATAGAAGTAACACTATTGGGAATGACAACACTGGTAAGACTGTTATTACTAAACGCCCATTCTCCAATAGAAGTAATACTATTGGGAATAATTATGCTAGTAAGCTGATTCCTCCTAAATGCACCGTCCATAATTGTAGTTATGCCATTAGGAATAATCACACTGGTAAGACTTTTATTAAAAAAAGCACGAGATCCTATTTCAGTAACAGGCAGGTTTCGTATTCGCAGTGGAATATTTACTTCTGTTTTGTTTCCGGTGTATCCGGTAATGCGAACCGCTCTGCCGTTATTGATAAGTTCAACAGTAAAATCGCTTTCAGGGTCATATTGTTGGGCAAAAATGCTTAAGGTTAAACAAAATAAAAGTGTAACAGTAATAATTGTTTTTTTCATGATAAGACTCCTTTCAAAAATGTGACAAAAAAACGTACCTTTAAATGTTACATTTCTTTTACTTGACTTTTTATGCGCATATATGGTAGAATTAATTTAGTGTTGCAAAATTAATATGCTACAAAAAAAGGTACATTTAAATGTAGCAGTTTAAACATCCCCTCATTGTGAGCCCCCCTTTTTTAATTCTTAATTGTTCCTCTGTGTTTCTTAGTGTCTCTGTGCCCCTGTGTGAGACTCTTCATCCGTGTAAATCTCTTCGAGCTTCGTCCGCGAAAATCCGTGGATAAAGTCTTCCCGATATGATCTTTGTCACAGTTTAGAAAATATCCCCGTTTTTTAATGCGCTACTCATACTCACGCCATGTAAGGGTAAGTCAATTTTTTGTTGACGAAAATTCTTAAGTAATGTTCTAAAAAACATTGCTCTTTGGGGTTTTCCCCAGATGGAGGCGCAGAAATGAGTAAAAATAAATTAACTCCTAAACAGGACATGATTTATGAAATTCGAGGACAAAAAGTGATGTTAGACAGTGATTTAGCAAAACTTTATGGATTAGAAGTTAGAGTATTAAATCAGGTAGTAAAAAGAAATCTAAGAAGGTTTCCTCTTGAGTTCATGTTTCAGTTAACAGAAGATGAATGGATAAAACAAAGATCACAATATGTGATCTTTAATAATGATAGCAGAAAATACAAACCTTATGCTTTTACCGAATACGGGATATTAATGTTATCAAGTGTTTTAAATACAAATAAAGCAATAGACATAAATGTCCAAATAATAAAGATATTTGTACAAATGCGTCAATTTGCATTTTCTCAAAATGATACAAGCGATCAGATTGCCGAACTTCGCAAGCTTCTTTTGCTGTACATTGATAAAAATGACAAAAGTGTGAATGATATAATTATTGCTCTGAATAATCTTATTGCACAGCCAAAAGAAACCAGAAAAATAGGGTTTCGTACAGACTGAGCCCGTTGAGAAAAGAAGACCTCACGCTGAGCTCGCAGTAGGAAGAAGAGAACGCATGGCTAAGAATCTCACACAGAGACACAGAGGCACAGAGTTTCATAGAGGAAAAAACTAGAAAAACTTCTTTCCTAATTCTTGCTAGGACATCCAACGAGCTCGAAAGAGCGAAGTTTCTAGGCAGCTTCACTGCAAGATCTTCCGTGCTCTTTGTGCCTTAGTGTGAGATCTTCCTCTGTATGAAGTCTTTCTTGGTTGAAATATTTTCCCTAAAAAAGTATATTACTACTATGAACTCTATAGAATTAGTAAAAACCTATGACCCAAAATCCTTTGAGGATCGAATCTATGCCCAGTGGAAAACATCCGGCGCTTTTACCCCAGAACACTCATGCGATTCAAATAAGGACCCTTTCGTTATCACTATTCCTCCGCCAAATGTCACGGGTGTCCTGCACCTGGGGCATGGTTTAAATAACAGTCTCCAGGACATTATTGTCCGTTTTCATAGAATGCGAGGCGTGCCCACGCTCTGGGTTCCCGGCACCGACCATGCGGGTATCGCTACCCAGAACGTAGTTGAACGCAAGCTCAAAGAACAGGGTAAAAGCCGCCGCGAGCTTGGGCGTGAAAAGTTTCTGGAAGAAACATGGAAAGTAAAAAACGAACACCACGCGATTATCACAAAGCAGCTGGAAAAAATCGGCGCTAGTGTTGACTGGAACCGCGAGCGTTTTACAATGGACGAAGGGCTCTCCCGCGCGGTGCGTGAAGTTTTTGTTACCCTGTACGAACGTGACCTATTATATAAAGGCAACTATCTTGTAAACTGGTGTACTTCCTGCGGTACTGCTTTAGCTGATGATGAAGTTGAACATGAGGAAACTACAGGAAAAATGTATCACTTGCGCTATTATTTTAGTGATAATAAAGAAAAATATATCGAAATTGCAACCACGCGCCCCGAGACATTGTTAGGCGACACTGCTGTTGCCGTACACCCCGAAGACGAGCGCTATACAAGCTATAAAGGTAAAACTTTACGCCTGCCGTTAACCGAGCGTGATATACCGCTGATTTTTGACACTTATGTAGAGCGTGGTTTTGGAACAGGAGCGTTAAAAGTAACTCCTGCTCATGACCCTAATGACTGGGATCTTGGCAGAAAGCATGACCTTGCGATTATCAACATACTTAACCCTGATGGCACCTTAAACGAAAATGTACCAGAAAAATATCGTGGTTTAAATGTAAAAAAAGCACGTGCGGTTGTAATAGAGGATCTAATAGCAGGCAACTGGTATGTAAAAGACGAACCGATAAAACACTCTGTTGGACATTGTTACCGCTGTAATACGGTAATAGAGCCGTTTCTCTCCGAGCAATGGTTTGTAAGGATGAAACCGTTAGCCGACAAAGCATTAGCCTGCTGGCAAAAAGGCGAAATTATTTTTTATCCAAAAAAATGGGAAAACACTTACAAACATTGGATGGAAAATATAAAAGACTGGTGCGTTAGCCGTCAATTATGGTGGGGACACCGTATTCCAGCATGGACTTGCGCAGACTGCGGCAAACTATACGTTTCACGTAACGACATCGACACCTGCCCCGATTGCAAAAGTAAAAATATCGAACAGGATAACGATGTTTTAGATACTTGGTTCTCAAGCTGGCTCTGGCCGTTTAGCACGTTAGGTTTTGAAAAGGTTGGCGATTCTACTCCCGACCTTGAAAAATACTACCCTACTACTTCACTTATTACAGCTTACGACATTATTTTCTTTTGGGTAGCAAGAATGATCATGGCAGGATTGGAGTTTACCGGCAAAGCGCCTTTCCGCGACATTTACATTCATAGTCTTGTCCGCGACAAACAAGGGCGCAAGATGAGCAAGTCTTTAGGAAATGGAATTGACCCTTTAGAACTTGTAGACGAGTTTGGCTCTGACGCTATGAAGTTTACTCTCAGTTTTATGTGCGCTCAAGGACAGGATGTGCTCGTGGACAAGGATTCTTTTAAACTTGGCTCAAAGTTCGCGAACAAGATTTGGAACGCAAGCCGTTATATATTAATGAATTTAGACAACCGTAAATTAATCGATAACCCAACTTTAAACGCTGCTGACAAATGGATCTATTCAAGGTTAAACACTGCGGCAAAATCTATGCATGAAGCATTCTTTTCGTATCGATACAATGACGCAGCTCAAACTGCATATGAATTTTTCTGGAATGACTTTTGCGATTGGTATGTAGAAGCTACAAAACTTTCGATGAAGGGCGGTTCAGATTCAGAGAAAGATCGCGCCACAACGATACTTTTAGATGTATTAGCAGAATCGCTCAGGCTTCTCCACCCTCTCTTGCCGTTTGTAACAGAAGAGATTTACGGCAAATTGCCGAATACACAAAAAGAAAAAATGCTTATTTGCGCAAAATATCCCGAATATAACGAAAAGCGCAATTCGCCTATCGAAGAAAAAAACTTTTCTGCTCTGCAGTCGCTTGTTAGTTTGGTTAGGACTCTGCGAAGTGAATGCGGCATAACTCCCGATAAAAAACTTAGGGTACTTGTCCGTGCAGGCGCAGAATTGGAAAAACCTTTTAACGAAAATACAGAACTAATAAAACTCCTTGCGGGAATCGGCGATTTATCAATCGAAATCTCCGTAAAAGAAAAACCCGCGGGTTCTATCGGCATGGCTGCCTCAGGTTTTGAAGTGTTTGTATATGTGGCAGAAGCCGTAGATACCGCCGCCTTAAAGAAAAAGTTTTCTAATGATCTAGAAAAAGATCACAAATATATCCAAGGATTAAAAAACAAGCTCGAAAACGAACAATTTATAAAAAACGCTCCGCCCGAACTTGTCGCGGAGCAAAAAGCAAAATTAGAAGAAGCGCTTTTACGCACAGAAAAATTCAGCAATTATATTAAGGAGCTTTAATGAACACAGAACAAATGGATCAATTAAGCGGGATCCGCCTTGCGCCCTATATTCAGCTTGCCACATACTTAATCGGAAAATCACGCGAAGCCGGCGGGAACATGTTCCGCCATCAGCTTGATACCATGGCGATTCTTGTTGATTACAAATATATCGACGGTGTACTGCTTAAAGCTTCGCTTGTCCATGACATTCTGGAAGATGTGCCGGAATTTAATCACAATATTCTGCTTTCTATAGATTTTGACAGCCATGCTGTTTACGGTCTTGTAATGGAAGTTTCCCGCCGTCATGGAGAAACAAAAGAAGAATTTTTGACACGTATAAGAGAAAAGGGTTCGGAAAAAGCCAAAATTTTAAAAGTCGCCGACCGTATTTCTAACATGATTTCTTTGGGTTTTGTAAACAACATGGAGTTTGTAGAACGTTATATAAATGAAACAGAAAAACATCTTTTACCTCTTGCAGAAGAAATCGATCAGAATATGTATATAGAATTAAAAGACCTTGTCTCCTCCAGACGTAAGTACCTTAACGACTATCTTAATTTAGAACGGTTTATCATTAATAACACAACGGAGGTTTAGCTATTTTACTGCAAAATATTAAATCTCCTGCGGATATAAAAAAATTAAGCCAGAAGGAATGCAGCCTGCTGGCTCATGAATTACGTGATATAATTGTTTCTACTGTTTCAAGTAATGGCGGACATTTAGCTTCTAATTTGGGAGTTATAGAATTAAGCATTGCGCTTCATCGTGTTTTTGATTCGCCTAATGATAAAATCGTGTGGGATGTAGGACATCAATGTTATGCACACAAACTCCTTACAGGACGCTTTTTAGATTTTTCTGCGCTTAGAATGAAAGACGGTATTGCCGGCTTCCCAAAACGAAGCGAAAGCGAACATGACTCATTTAATACAGGGCATTCTTCTACTTCGATTTCGGCAGCTCTGGGAATTCTTTCGGCAGACAGAATACAAGGCGGAATGAACCATGCAATCGCGGTAATCGGCGACGGCGCTCTGACAGGCGGACTTGCTTACGAAGCACTCTCCCATGCGGGACATCTTGGCTTGCCGTTAATTGTTGTTTTAAATGATAATAAAATGTCGATAAGCCGCAATGTCGGAGGACTTTCTAAATATTTAAGCCGTCTTTCTATGAAAGAAAAATACCAGACCTTTAGGCGTCATTTTGACGCGATGGCAAAAAAGATTCCTTTTTTTGGAGAAGCGTTTTTTAACATGATTGTCAGGTTAAAACGCGCTGTAAAAGCTGTATTTTATTTTGATAATTTTTTTGTAGATCTCGGCTTTGAATATGTCGGACCTATTAACGGACATAATATTCAGGCTCTTACTAATGTTTTTACAGATGTTAAAAAATTAAACCGCCCTGTTGTTATTCATATTAATACGCGTAAAGGCAAAGGTTACGGTTATGCAGAAGATGATCCAAAAAGCTATCATGGCGTAGCTTCTTTTTCTGTTGACGGAGGAATACCCGAAGCAGCAATCGGAGTTACAGTCGAAAAAAAAAGTTTTACAGAGGCGTTTTCTGATATCATTTTAGAATCAGCAAAAAAAGACAGCCGTGTCACTGCGATTACTGCCGCAATGCAAACCGGTACAGGTCTTTCGGCTTTTGCGCAAAATTTCCCAAGCCGTTTTTTTGATGTCGGCATTGCAGAAGGACATGCTGTCACTTTTGCTGCAGGTCTTGCCGCTCGGGGGCTGCTTCCTGTTGCGGCAATGTATTCTACATTTATACAACGCGCTGTTGATCAGGTGATACACGACTGCGCTTTGCAAAAACTCCCTGTAGTGTTTGCATTGGACAGAGCCGGATTTGTGGGAGCTGACGGCGAAACTCATCAAGGGCTTTTTGATATTTCGATTTTTCGCAGTACTCCTAATATGACGATATTTGCGCCTGCAAGCGAGAATGAAATGAGATTGATGTTTTACTGGGCATTAAGGAACGAAATAGAAGAACCTCACACAGAGGCACAAAGGCACAGAGAACACAGAGAGAGAGAAAAGAGAGATATTTCTGGACCAACTATTATAAGATACCCTAAAGCAAACTGCCCAAATGAAATTGAAGCGTTCTCTGCTCCTTTAGAAACAGGGCGGGGTGTTTTTGTTTCGAGGGGAAATAAAAACGAAGTTTGTCTTGCATTTACAGGCAGTCTCTACAGCGAAGCTGCCGGAGCAGCGGTTATACTTAAAGAAAAAAACATAGAAGCGGATTTGTATAACCTTAGATTCTTAAAACCTGTCGATGAAAACTATCTTGTTTCTATTTTAAATCAATATAAACTTGTTTGTTTTATAGAAGAAGGTATAAAAGACGGCGGTTTTGGTGAATATGCGGCTGCTCTTGCATTAAGCCATAATTGTTCAGCAAAAATAATTTTACTAGCTGCAGAAAGTAAATTTTTAGAAGAGGACAAAGCATTAGGTACCAGAGAAGAACTATTAACCATTAACAATCTTGACAGCAATGGCATAATAAATGCTGTTATTGGTCAATAAAACCGCAGTATTAATTTGCATTTAATATCTTAACCGAGCTGATCTTTTGTATTTTCTAATAATGTAGAAATAACGCCGCTGGCTTCATTTACTTCTCCTGCGCGCTTAGTAACATTCAAAGAAATCTGCTGCAATGTTTCCATTTCTTGATAAATTGTGCCGCTTTGTGTTTGTATCATTTCGGATTCATTTAATACATGAACAGTCATTTCTTTTATATGCTTTAGTGCGTTTAATATTTGAGCTCCTCCTTCGGCCTGTTTCGAAACAGCATTATCAACTTGGGTAAAAGATTTATCCATTTCTTTTATTTCCGTGAACATAGAATCCATTGCTTCTACAGTTTCACCGGAAAACTCCGTTACATGAGCTATTCTTTGTTCTATTTTTCTTATTTCTGCCGAAATCGCATCTGATTCTTTTGCTGATAATTCTGCCAGTTTTCGTATTTCGCTTGCTACAACAGCAAATCCTTTTCCGGATTCACCGGCATGAGCCGCTTCTATTGCCGCATTCATAGCAAGAATATTCGTATTTGCCGCAATCGCTGCAATAGATTTATTTGCATTTTGCAGAGTAGCGGATTGTTCTTTAATACTTTGAATTTCTTCTCCTAATTTTAATAACATTGACTGCCCTGAGGCAGAAGAATTGCTAAGAACGTCAGTAGCTTTACTTACATTTTCTACGATAGAACGAATAGAAGCAATATTGCCGACCATTTGTTCGATTGCAGAGGATGATTGGTTAATATGAGAGGCTTGCGTATGAACTGCACTATCTAAAGAATCTATAAACTTTACGATTTCTTTTACAGAATCCGAAGTCTGTGTCACAGATGTCATCTGAATATCAGTTTCTGACTTCATTGCATGCATATTGCCGTTAATAACTTCTAATTTATCAGAAGACTCGATAATTACGTCATTTAAGTGTTTACTGTTTACTGACATTTTCCAGATGTTATCATTAAGCGAATCGATTCCTTTTTTTAGACTATCACGAATTTTAATCAATGCCCGCTGTATATTACCTATCTCGTCATTTCTGAAATTTTTAATATCTGTTGTAAAATCCATTTCTGCCAATGCGCCTGCGACTTTTTCGATTTCGAGTAATGGTTTTATGGCATTAAATATAAACCGGTTAAAAATGACGAATATCAAAAATAAAACCAGCAGTATTGCAAAGAATAAAGTGGTCATACTTGAATTTAAATACATGGAAGGAGTAAATGGAAGAATTGCAACTATGTACCAGTTAAGACTAGGAATTTTTCCAACGGCATATTCAACATTATTTATATGAAAAATCTGAATTGTATCATTAGTTTTTATCCCTTTGGCAGCATCAATAATAGAAACTCCAACTGCTTCAAAATAATCTTCTAGACTTTTTTTCTCCAGAACCAGGCTTTGATCCTTTGCGCCTGTTATCTCAAATAAAGAATTAAAAAGATAAAAAGGCATGTCATCGTAAACATACGAATAAAGATCGTTAATAAATCCGGTGATATTAATGCCCGGTCCGACAATACCGATTGCCTCTCCTTCGTCAAAAACTAATGCGTTTATCCAAAGCAATGTCCGGTTAAGACCAATGTCATAACTAACATTAAAAGCATAAGGCTGATTCATACCAAGCGTTCTTGGATACCATGCAGAAGCGGCATTTTCCGGATCAAGAGTGTAAACATATTCGTCTCCAAAATGATATCTTTTTGTTTTATCGCTTATCCAGAAAATATTATTTCCTGTAAAAGCTCTCCTATATCCGGCAAATTCTTTTAGAGCGAGTTCTTCTAAAACTAAATCTTCGGGGTTTTTAAAATGCTGTATTAATAAAGGTGAATCTGCCATTTTAAGGGCAATGGCAATTTCTGTACCAACTAAATTTTCAAGATATGCTTGTTTGGTTTCGATTAGTCTTGATAACCTTTCTATTGCATTGGTACGAACAATTTGTGTCATAGAAATAAAGAAAACAATTGTCCCGGCAACCGCTATAATAGAAAAGAAAAAAATAGAAAAAACAAGAAACCTTCGTTTAATTGACGTTTTTGAACCAGACAGCTTGATTTTATTCATAGTACCTACCTTATTTAGTTTTAAAAACTACAAAAATATTAAAAAGAATTGGGTCAAGCATACGATGTTTAATAACATATTCATTCCACATTACTTTAATAGCTTCGCTTTGAGTTAACACTTTGCTATTAACACGGTTTATATCGGTAAGACTATCGAAAATATCGATTATTTCCAGTACCTTTGCCGGAAAGTAACTAAGAACTTCGCATTTAAGAAGGTTTTCTAGATCATACCCAATACAAAAATCCTGCGATTTTCCGGGATTGTTCTTTCTAAAATTTAATAAATAATTATAATAAACGCCGTAACTATTACTATTGTTGTAATAGTCGTGATGGTAACCTGTAATAATAGCCGCTTCTCTGCAGTAATTTGTTTTATTTGTAATAGAAGATATGCCGATTTTTACATGTTCTGCCGCTTTGCCTCGGATATAATTTGCTTCACCTTCATTGTATTCTATAGAAGAATCTTTTCCTATATCATGAATTAATAATCCCAATGCCCAGTTATAAAATAAATTAGGCTGAATACCGCGCATCCCTTTATAAAAAACTCTTTCCAATGTTATTTGACTAGGATCAAGATGCGGCAGTAAAGTTGCATAGAACGGAAAATATTTTTCTTTAAATTCTATCCGTAATCTGGCAACGGCATAAGATGAAGACATAAGTCTATTATAAAACTCAAAGAACGCAATGCCAGAAAGATATACTCTAATCATATGTTTTACAACAGGACACTCGCGTTTTTCCATCAGAGTGTTTATTAGTTCATTCTGAAAAAGATTTTCCATTTGAAAATACGAAGAAATCTTTACCATTTCTATTGTTGATTTTACAAGATTCTGCGTAAGACTTTTTGCATCATTATTTGGATACTGGATTGCACCCATTATTATATTTCTATTAATAATTGCCGTATCCCTGACAGCATTTACTAATACACCGGAAATTACCTTTGGATCTTTTGTTTTGTCTGCAATAAGTTTATTTAATAAATTAACATGATAATCTATATTAGTTACTTCTTCTGAATGTTTTAACTTTGAAACATTTGGAACATTTGGAGGATTTGGAACATTTGAATTATTCGTTTTATTTGCGGTAACCTGATTCAGCAAATCTAAATGAAAGCTTAAATCAGGTACTTCTTCTGAATTATTCATTAAAGCGCTGGTTTCCTGTACAACTTCCTGCGCAGGTTGCTGCGCTGTAAGCACAACTTCTTGTTTCGGCGCTTTTGGATGAATATTAACATCCCAATTAACAGGTTTAGTATTGGTTAATTCTTCAATTTTTTTTCTGCATTCTTCGGAAATAAAATAATTCCAGCTGTGTTCCTGCAGCCAAAAACGGCTTCCACTTCCGAAAAGTGAACTAAACGGCATATTGCGTTTTTTCTTTTGTTCATTATTTACGCATATAATCGGAATATCGCCCTGCATCAGAATTTCTATAATTTCTTTTTCTAAATTTTTGTTTTGTTCCAGAGAAAATAAGTTTTTCACAGAAAGAAGATTTTCATTATTTTTCATTACGATCATTTCCTCGTAATATAATTATAAAAAATAATCCGTACCAAAAGTGTACTAAAAATAATAAAAATGAAAGATTAAAATATTATTAAAAAAGCAAAAAACAAATCAACAACCCCGCCCTAAAGGGACGGGGTATGTTGTTCTTAAGAGGTATTTGCATTCGGGATTTAATACCTTTAATAAGCGCCATGAATCTCCCTCGCATAGCGAGTTCTTGGGTATTAAACCCCTCAGCACGAATAAAAATATTAATGTTTTATTAATATTTTTGGTATTTTTATTACAGCATTTGTTCCAATTTTTTCTTTACTAGATATTATTAATGTCCCGCCGCATTGTTCTTTTAGTCTTTGAGTTACATTATTAATGCCTATATGTGTCTTTGATTCTTCTGCAAAGTTGTCTGCGTTATACCCTGCTCCATCATCTGACACAGATACAATAAATTCATTGGCGGTCTCACTAACAGAGATTGTTATAGTACCGCCGCCTTCTTTTTGGCCAATTCCATGCTTAACTGCATTTTCTACTATTGGCTGTATAGAAAGCGGAGGCAGCATAAAACCTCCGGATTCAATATTATAGATAACGTTCAGAGCTTCTCTGTACATCGATTTTTCGAGACCTAGATATCCTTTTACATGTTCAATTTCTTTTTCTACACTTATCAATCCTTTGTCATTGAGTGATTCCATATTACTCCGCAGATACTTAGAAAAGTCCAGTGTCGCTTTTTTTGCTTTTTCCGGGTCTTCGTCACAAAGCTGGGCAATTGCAGAAAGAGCGTTATACAAAAAATGCGGCTGAATCTGCGAGAGCATGATAGAAACCTTACTCTTAGTCAATTCTAATTCTTTTTGCTTGATCTGCTGTGATAATTCGCTTTGTATACTTGCGTAATAAATCAAAATAGCAAGCGTTATAGAAAAATTTATTAATGTTAATCTCCATAAAAACAGCTCTATTAAAATAGCTGTTATAGGCAGAACCGCGTATGACAAAAGGGTTATGAATTCTCTTTTACTTAAAATTTTATTATAAGCGACAAGCAGACCTGTACCGATAGCAATGCAGCCAAATGAAAGAAACCGGCTAAACAGCAGCCATTTGTCAAGTTCTCTTAATACAATGTAGTGGCTTATATCTGTCATATAGTACATGGTAATAGGCACCAAAATGATTGTGCTTATAATATCAATTATGCATGTAGCAATTGCAATATACGCCGCATAAACAGCTGTTTTAGAAATCACTGTTCTCTCTTTAAGTATGGTTAATATTAATTCAATATAAAATATCAATATAACAGGTCCAAAAAGAGGAATTAAAATAACCAGCGATTTCATCAAAATCGTATTTTCCATAATAGCTTTGATGTCAAAAATGTTTTCTGTAATTATTACAAATAAACCTATAATATTTACAATAATAATACGGATAAAAATACGGCTGCGTTTTAACTCTCTGTACTCGCTTGTCACTGCAAAAAACAAAATAAGCAGACAAATAACAGCGTTTATAATATTTATTGTTATATCGATATAATCTGCCGAATACATTGTTATACCGCTCCGTTTAAGATTTTTCTAAAATTCCATTTTGAGCTCTCTGCCCAGCTGTATTGAGACATATATTCTCCCGCATAAGCATTTACGCATGCCGGATCGCCTTTCATAAATTCATAACTGTCGCAGATTATTTTATCAGAAACAATTGCAATGCTGTTTCGTTGTTTTATAATAATGTCATTAATACCAGCTGCTTTCAGCTTTCCGATTAAATCACTTATTAATTTACGTAAATATGCCTTTAAATTATCAGAGTCAGATTCATTTTCCCAAAGTACGGCGCAAAGCTCATTCATATTTACAGCCGCTCCTTTGCGGTTAATTAAATACGCAAGCAATTCCTTTGTTTTACTATAATCAAATTTTAGCGCTTTACCGTAAGAAAAAACTTCAAAGTTTCCAAAGGTCTGCGCATAAAACCTAGCGCTGCTTTTTTGATCGGGCTGATACCGCAAATTTTTTATTTCCTGTTCCACTGCTTCTTTTGTAACCGGCTTTAAAAGGTATCCGCTGGGATAAAGCCCAAACGCCTTAGCTGCATACTCGGAATAGGCAGTTGCAAAAATAATATTTATTTTGGGGTTATAATCCTTTAGCTCTTTTGCCAGCTCAAGGCCGTTCATACCCCACATTCTGATGTCCAAAAACGCGATATCACATTGATTATCTTTGGCAAACGCTAACAGCTCTGTTGGCTTACTGAACACAAAAATTTGGGCTGATGGCTGCGCCTCAGCAATCGAACTGACCAGCAGTTTCAGAGCCGATTCATTGTCGTCAATGGCAAGAATCTTCATTATGGTTATTTTACATTAATTTTTGATATAAATCACTAAAAAATAGCTAAAAGACCAAGATAACTAACAATGTTACAGATATACATTTTTTTGATTGCCTGATATAGTAAAGGTAATGGTCTGGTTACAATGGCTGTCTTCAATTTATGAGTTTATCCGCCCGGTTTTGGACGTTGCCCTGCTGGCATTTCTCCTTTATAAGGGTTATGAACTTTTAGAAAAAACACAGGCGCTTCCTCTTGTAAAAGGCGCGGGCTTTTTAGCGCTTGTTTACGGCATAGCGTTTCTTTTTAAACTTACCGCATTACAATGGGTGCTTACTATAATTGCACCAGGGCTTTTTATCGCGATTGCAATTGTGTTTCAGCCGGAACTAAGAAAAATATTCATGCGGCTTGGGCAGACTGATTTTTTTAGGCCTAACGCTACAGTCCAAATAGGAAAGCTTGACGCAGTTATAACTGCCGCAGAGCTTCTTTCCCAAAGACGCCGCGGAATGCTGATTGTCTTTCCGAGAAAGATTCATTTAAAAAACATTATAGAGACAGGAACAAGGATTAATGCCGAAATTTCTTCGAGTCTGATAATTTCTATATATGAATTTGACGGTCCCCTTCATGACGGCGCGATGGTTATTCAAAACGGCAAAATCGCAGCCGCTTCCTGCTTTCTGCCGCTTTCCGAAAGACAGGACATTCGCAAAAATTTCGGCACACGCCACCGCGCAAGCCTTGGAATGGCGGAACAATCCGACGCTGTGGTTCTAATTGTATCAGAAGAAACAGGGGCTATGTCGCTGGCTTACGATTCCAAGCTTTATTATGACTTAACAACGGCAGAAATTACCCGTAAATTAATGGAACTCCTTGACAAGGGAAGCAGAAAAGATTCTTCGCAGGCTCTGGAAGACAAAGATCCTTCGTCAGAAAACAGGGAGGTTCTTGTTGAATAGCGCAAAAATTATTGCAAAAATAACAGAAAAATGGCCGGTAAAAGTTCTCTCTTTGGCGGCTGCGATAATAATTTCTGTTTTTTACAGAATGAACAACCTCGAAACAAGATTTTTTACTGTCCCTCTTATCATTCAATCCAGCGAAACATTAATCCCTGCCGCATCATTTCCAAGCGCGGTAAGAATATCACTACGCGGCGAAGCTGACGGAATACAGCCGATTCTGGAAGAAGATATCGAAGCTTTTATAGATCTGGGAAGGTATACCTTAGAAGGAAATTACAGAGTGCCGGTACAGATCCGCAAAAGGGGCAGCGCGCTTGGCGTTGAACCTTTGGAAATTTCTGTGCTCCCGATTGAGATTCCTCTTTTACTCGAACAAATGGAAACAAAAAATATTAATGTATTTCCTGTTTTTTACGGAACTGTCGCTGACGGATTTGAGTTAACCTACCAATCTTTGATTCCCGGGAGCATAACTGTTACAGGACCCCGCAGTGTTTTAGAAAATCATATCGAGTTTTATACAGAAATTATTAATCTTGACAGACGGTATGATGATTTTTCTATTATGGTAAATATTGTTAATGACAACCATCTGATCTCTATTTTGGGAAACAGAATGCTTGAGTTCCGCGGTTCGATTAAAAGGATAGCGAGAGAAGAAGAGGAAAAAGAAGAAGAAAACGGAGAACTCCTGCAATGATTATCGGAGTTGGTATCGACATTGTCGAGGTAAAACGGATGGAACGCTGGCTTTTAAATGAAAGTCTATTAGAAAGGTATTTTCACAGCGACGAAATCTCGCTTGCTTTGTCCAGAAAAAACAGCGCGGCTTTAACCCTTGCCGCACGCTTTGCTGCAAAAGAAGCTTTTGGCAAAGCCCTCGGAACAGGGCTTTTAGATATTTCGCTTAAAGATATTGTGGTTTTAAACAATAATAACGGAAAACCGTATATAATGTTAAGTGATACGGCGCAAAAAGCGTTTGAAACATCAGGCGCAAACAGGATGCATATTTCTATGTCACACGAAAAAGAAAATGCAATCGCCATCATCATAATAGAAAGGGCATAATAATGAAAAGGAAAAAGAAGGAAGAAGAAGACAAAGATCTAAAAGTTACTTTTCAATCTAAAAAGGAATTTGAATGTCCTGTCTGTATTTCCAGGTTTCATAAAGAGGAACTTTTTTCTGGCGGAGGCAGGCTTATCGCGGGAAAATTAACCGAAGAACTCCATCGTCTTTATGAACCTTCTGCAAAGTACGGCGTAATTTTTCCTCTTGTTTACGAAGCAATTGTATGCCCCGAATGCTGGTTTTCTTCTATGGAAGCTGATTTTTCGCTTTTGCCGGTTGATAAAAGAGAAACAGCAAAAAATGATATTGATAAACGTATGAAAGAAACTCAGCTTATTTTTCCGAATGTAGAGTTTCATGAAAACAGAACTTTAATGGACGGAGCAGCTTCGCTCTATTTAACTCTGCGCTGTTATGACTACTATAATAAACAGACATCTCCGACAATTAAACAGGGTCTTGCCGCGATTAGGTGCGCTTGGCTTTTAGACGAACTTGATAAAAAATATCCCGGTCAGCATTATGACTGGGTTGCAATGCTCTTTAGAAAAAAATCTCAGTATTTGTACAACGAAGCGCTGTCACGCGAACAAAGCGGCAGGGAAACTCTTTCCGGCATAAAAGTATTTGGTCCTGATACCGATAAGAATTACTCGTACGAAGGAATGCTGTACATGTGCGCATATCTTAGGTATAAATACGGACCTGCTCATGATGAGGCAACAAGAACTACATCTTTAGAAGAAGCCCGCAGAACAATCGCAAAATTATTTGGTATGGGAAAATCTTCCAAGGATAAGCCGGGCGCGTTTTTGGAACATGCAAGAACTCTTTATGACACAATAAACAAAGAATTATCAGTATAATGAACAGAAACATAAAACTTATTATCGCGTACGACGGGACAGATTTTCATGGGTGGCAGAGGCAGAAAAACCGCCAAAATACAATTCAGGCTGTCATAGAAAAAGCTCTGGAAAAAATGCACGGACATCCTGTTAACCTTACAGGCTCCGGAAGAACAGACACCGGGGTTCATGCGGCAGGACAGACTGCAAATTTTTTTACAGATATAGACAGTATTCCGGCAGAACGGTTTTCCTTCGCGCTGAATTCGCTTCTTCCGCCGGATATTCGTATACTGGAATCAAGCGAGACAGACGAATCTTTTCATTCGAGATTCAGCGCAAAAACACGGCTTTACCGCTATCAATTTATCTGTCACTCAAGCATTACATCAGTAAAACCCCAAGATAACCGTTTTAATTTGCAGCTGCACAGATTCCCAAATATAGAACTTCTTAACGCCTACGGCAGAATTATTTTGGGCGAAACAGACTGCTCTATTTTTACAGGAGCCGGAGATATTACAAATATAACAGGCAAATCCAAAAACCGTTTTATTTACAAAGCTCACTTTTTTACAGAACATAATAAGCTGATTTTTGAAATAAGCGCCAACGCTTTTCTTAGAAATATGGTTCGCTCTGTAACCGGCACTTTTCTCTTTTATGAAGAAGCCAACCTTCAACCTGAAAAATTAAAGGAAATAATCTCCTCGGGCAGGCGTGATCTGGCAGGACCTACCCTTCCTCCTAACGGACTTTTTTTGTGGAAAGTTGAGTATTAAACACTTGACATTATCTTAAAAAATCCGCATTGTTCCCTATAGACAAAAAATCTGGTCGTTACAGGGAGGCTGGAAGGAATATATTGATAGGAAGCAATGTCGTCATCGACGGGATCAGTAAATCCTTTGGTGATTTTGAAGCGTTAAAGAATGTGAGCTTAGAAATCAAAAAGGGAGAGTTTTTTTCCCTTTTGGGACCGTCAGGCTGCGGAAAGACAACTTTGCTGCGCATTATTGCAGGCTTTGAACACCCGGATAAAGGAACACTCACCTTGGAAGGAGACGATGTGCTTTCTTTACCTCCTAACAGGCGTCCGACCAATACAGTTTTTCAGAGTTATGCTCTTTTCCCGCATTTATCAGTTTTCGAAAATGTTGCTTTTTCTCCAAGACTAAAAGGCTTTTCTTCCGCGCAGGTAAAAAGCAAGGTAGAACAATACCTTCAGCTTGTACGCCTCGAAGGACATGCGGATAAAAAACCAAATCAGCTTTCCGGCGGTATGAAGCAGCGTGTAGCTATAGCCCGCGCTCTTATTAATGAGCCAAGGGTGCTTCTGCTGGATGAGCCGCTTTCGGCATTAGACGCAAAATTGCGCCAGCATATGTTAATTGAGCTTGACCGTATTCACGATGAAATCGGCATTACATTTATTTATGTAACGCATGATCAGCAGGAAGCTCTTTCTGTTTCTGATCGTATTGCAATTATGAATCAGGGTGAAGTTTTACAGACTGATACTCCTCACGAAATCTACGAAAGCCCCGCTACTAATTTTGTCGCTAAATTTATCGGAGAGACAAATCTGTTTGACGGTATTATTAAAAAAGTAGAAAAAGTTGATATCGAAGGCGCTCCGGAATACCTTGCGGATGTTGATATTCCCGAACTAGGCATAATTAAAGTTACAGACATAGATGAGATTCATGCCGGACAAAAGGTAAGCTTTACTGTAAGGCCGGAAAAAATAGTTATCACAAAAGAAAAACCCAGCATGAAACGCGATGACATTAATCTTATTCAGGGCATTGTTGACGAACCTATATACTCCGGATTTCAGACAAAGTTCTATGTACAAACAGACAGAGCTATTATCCGTGTAATTAAACAGCACGCTAATTATTCCGACGAAGGACCGGATATCCGCTGGAAGGATTCCGTATATCTTTCTTGGAGCGCCGTTGACGGTTATATAGTAGAGGTAAAATCTTGAAACCGTTTCCCGAACCGGAGGTTCGCAGGAACTTAGGTCCGCTTTACTCATTCCCTATGGCGGTCTGGTTTACATTATTTTTCTTTGCGCCGATTGTAATTATTGTAATTTTTAGTTTTATGAAAAAGGGATTATACGGCGGCGTAGTAAATGAATTTTCGCTCGACGCTTACCGTTATCTTACAAATCCGGTTTTTCTTACAGTTGCGTTTAGAACATTGGTCACGTCAATTATCGCTACCGTAATTACGATTTTAATTGCGCTTCCCTGCGGTTACTGTATGGCGCGAAGCAAACACCAAACGCTGCTTCTTTTGCTTATAATAATCCCGTTTTGGACAAACTTTCTTATCAGAGTTTTTGCGTGGATGAATATCCTCGGTAACAATGGTTTTATAAATGTTACTCTAATGCGTTTTGGGATTATAAACGATTATTTGCCGTTATTGTATAATCAAAACGCGGTTATTCTTGTTTTGGTTTATATGTATCTGCCGTACGCGATACTGCCTTTATTTACTACAATCGATAAATTTGATTTTTCTTTATTAGAAGCTTCCCGTGATCTTGGAGCCAGCAAATTTACATCGATGATGAAAATTCTGCTTCCTAATATACGCGGCGGCATTTTTATTGCTGTGCTTTTTACATTTATACCTATCTTTGGCGCGTATGCTGTTCCGCTTCTTGTCGGCGGCATGGATTCGTATATGCTTGGAAACATAATAGCCGACCAGCTTTTAAAATCACGCAATTGGCCGCGCGCCGCCGCAATTTCTATGGTGCTTACAATTATAACTACAGTCGGCGTTATTCTAATGATGTATTTGCAGAAAAGAGAATCAGAAAGAAAAATTGACTCTAAACATTTGACGGAGGGAACGCATTGAAAAAAATCCTTGCGAGCAATTTTTTAACCTCTGTCAAACCTGTAAAGATGTTCGGCGAAGCGGCGCGGCATGCAAAGCGCGCTTACCGTCAGCGTTTTTCTATGTCTCAGACTGTCCTTGCTTTTGCTTTGATTTTCCTTTTTCTTCCTCTTGTGGTTCTTGTTGTCTATTCTTTTAACGAATCTTCCGGCATGACATGGACAAGATTTTCTTTTAGATGGTATGAACGCCTTTTTAATTCTAGAGAACTTTTGAGAGCTTTAAAAAACAGCCTTATTATCGCAGTATCTTCCGCTGTTACGGCGACTGTTATCGGTACGATCGGCGCAATAGGGGTGAGCTGGTATAAATTCAGATTAAAAAGCTACGTGCAGACAATTTCTTTTTTACCGATGATCCTGCCGGAAATTATTATCGGCGTATCACTTGCTGTATTTTTCTCCGGCATTGGAATCCCTCTTGGTCTTTTTACAATTTATGTTGCGCATACGACATTTAACCTGCCCTTTGTTTTTTTAATGGTAATCTCACGTCTAGAAGAATTTGACTTTTCTATTATTGAAGCGGCGGCAGACCTAGGCGCAAACGAAAGGGAGATTCTTTTAAAGGTTACTCTGCCGATCTGCAAGCCGGGTATTATATCCGGGCTTTTAACAGCGATAACATTATCATTAGAAGATTTTGTTATTACATTCTTTGTCGCAGGTCCCGGATCAACTACCCTGCCTATTTATATATATTCGGCAATCGCGAGAAGAGGCGGCATGACGCCTTTGATCAGCGCTCTTTCTGTAGTAATGATATTGGGAACTGTTTTACTTTGTGTTCTATTAAGGAAATTCCTTAAATATATAGCAGCAAAATAAATTTTTTAGGGGGTTTATGATGAAAAGGATTAACATCATTTTACTTTCGGTTTTGACGGTTTTTTTTATGACTGTCATTATTTCGTGTGATTCCAGAGAAAGATTATACATCTACAATTGGACAAGCTACACACCGGATTCTGTCATAGAAAAGTTCGAAAAAGAATTCAATGTCAGGGTAATATACGATGAGTTTACAACAAACGAAGAAATGTTCGCCAAGTTACATGCTACCCGCGGAGGAAGGGGCGGCTACGATGTCGTATTCCCTTCTAAAGATATTGTTCCTGCAATGATCAATGAAGGCATGCTTGCAAGGATAGATCATTCAAAAATCGAAAACCTGAGAAATATCGATCCTCAGGTTATTTCACTGATGGATTATGATCCTAACATGCAATACTCTGTTCCGTATTTTTACGGCGCAGCCGGCATTGCGGTTAATACTGCAAGGGTTCCCAACTTTGAACGCAGCTGGTCAATTTTTGCAAGACAGGATCTCCGCAACCGCATGACAATGCTTGACGATATGCGCGAAACAATGGGCGCGGCTCTTCTTTTTCTGGGACATTCCGCTAATACTATAAACCCTGCGCATATAAGAGAAGCAGAAGCTCTTCTTAATAATGTATGGAAGCCAAACCTTGTAAGATTCGATTCTGAAACATTCGGTATGGGATATGCTAACGGCGATTTCTGGGTAGTTCATGGTTTTCCGGAAAACATCTATGAGGAAATCATCGATGAGCCGCAAAAATTAAGAGAAATGGCTTTCTTTTTTCCGATAGAGGGCAGTCCGTCATATATCGATAATATGGTCATCCTAAGTAATGCCAGAAATACCGAATTGGCGCATAAATTCATCAATTTTATCCATAGACCTGATATTTATGCCGAATTTGTCGATGCTTTTGGGCTTCCGGCAACTGTTAACATACCTGCCAGAGCTCTAAAAACAGGCCATTCTTTTTATTCTGCCGAAGACTTGTTAAACACAGAATTAGTGCATGATGTAGGCGAACACCGAGCGCTTTACGACAGCACATGGGACAACTCAATCAGAGTAGGAAAATAAGGATTTTGGGGGTACGCGCTGCCTACCCCCTTTACATTTTTTTTGATTTTTGGTATAAAAGGATTAATGTGCCCTTTGGGCTTATATTGAAGGAAGGATAATATGTCACGGAGTTGTGATATTTGCGGAAAACATACCATCACAGGCAATAAAGTAAGCCATGCCAAGAATCGTACCCGCAGGGTATGGAAGCCCAATCTTTTGAATTTTAAAACCGAAGTAGGCGGGACAACAATGAAGCTTAAAATTTGCGCAAGGTGTCTTAAAAGCGACTACGTCACTAAAAAAGTCTAATAATGGCTTAAAAGCAGAAACCTGCCAATGCCAGATCCGGGTCTAATACAAGCTTTAGATTATATTCTCAATAAAAGCAATGAGGCTGGGATCGAAGCGCTGGCAGAAGCTGTAGTCAGACGGCGGCGCGATCTAACTGTCTTTAGCGCTGTCGGCACTATGCCTGACCCGCAGAAAATGGCAAAAGAAATAACTGCAAAAATAAATGACGGTGTCGGCGGCAGTATAGAAAGCATGAGAAAAACTGTTCAGGACATGATTATAAAACTGTTAAAACAGCATGCGCCCGAGCTAAATGATAAGCAGATAAATGAACTTTGTCAGGCATGGCTTCCTGACGGAATAGGAACCGAAAAGGGACTGCAAACAGGGCTTCCGCCCGATGTTTTGCTTTCTATGATTGAACAATTTGTTTCTTTCTCCCATGGCGAAATGAGAAAATCGGTGGACAAGGGTCTTCGCGAACAAATGGGCGCATGGCCGGAACGTTACTGGAACTCATTCCCTGGTGTAATACGTCAGATAATCACAGATTATTTAAAAAACAAAATATCAGAAAAAGAATACAAATCAAAAATCGCTGTTTCACTTGGAATTTAAACATTAATACATAAGAAATTTTACCACGGAGTACACGGAGTAACACAGAGGACAAGAACTCCGTGAAACTCTGTGTACTCTGTGGTTATCTCTTCTGATCAATACCTAAATTCTGAGTCGCCGATGAATTCGCGTAAGATACTTGTTCCCGGCACATACTGCGGCGGAATCGGCGTAAAGTTTTCGAGAAATGATAAAAGTCTTGCCGCTTCTGCGTATTCCCTTCTTCCGGGTTTAATTGCACGTAACAATGGATCGACAAAGTATTTAAATACAGAAAGTTCGTAATCGAGAGCGGAATTAAATGCCGCATCTGCAGAGTTCTGAAACGGGAAAATGTGCTTGCGCTCGCCTGCTTGTACTTTAGGCCACATTTTTATTGTTCCTGCCGCATCCATTCCCCTAAACCGCGAATCGCGCGTCATTCGCCTTAAAAGCCTGTTATCGCTTGTCGGGATCCGGTTATGGTCATCAAGATTAAGCTGTGTCAGCGCAGAAATATATATCTTAAACTTTGTACTGCGGTCAATGCTGTGCGTAAGAGCGTCATTTAGCCCATGTATACCTTCTACAATAAGAATATTATCGCTTTGCAGTTTAATTTTTCTGCCGCCGCCGGGTTTTCGGCTGCCTGTTTTAAATTCATAAACAGGAAGGGTAACTTCTTCTCCGCGGTATAATGCCTGCAATTGTTCGTTTAAATACGGAACATCAAGGGCTTCTAAACATTCATAGTCGGGTTCACCTTTTTCATCTTTTGGAGTATCTGCAGTTCCCCTGTAATAATCATCAAGGCTTATTGCAATCGGTTTTAAACCGGAGACCATAAGTTCTACTTCCAGCCGCTTTGCGCTTGTTGTTTTCCCTGAACTCGAAGGCCCTGCAATAAGAACCATTTTAATGCTATCGCGTTTTTCATAAATTTGACGCGCAATGTCTCCCATTTCCCGCGCCTGATGAGCCTCTGTAATCCTAATATATTCTTGAATTTTTCGTTCTGATATCCGCGAGTTTAATTCTCCTACAACCCGCACACCGATAATTTTTCCCCAGTTTTTGTATTCGTTATAAACTCTAAAAATCTGCGGTTCATCAGAAAACGGCTCGATAGTAGTTCCTTTCCCGATTCCAGGGAAACGAAGCAAAAAGCCGTCTTTATACGGCATAAGTTCAAAAGATTTAAGCATACCTGTACTTTCCAAAAGAGGCTGAACATACATATCAATATAGTCATGGCATTCATTAACTTTTATATACGAAGAACTTCTTTGCTCCAAAAGAAGAGCTGTATCTGTCTGATTATTCGATTTAAAATGCATAACTGCTTCTTCGTAAGCAAGATATTTAAATGTAATCGGCAGGTTTTCATTTACCAGCTTTTTCATTTCTTTTTCGAGTTTTTCTACATCTGACTTATCTATGTCATTGCGGGAACTCAAGGTGTAATAATAACTGTTACCCAAAGAATGTCCGACATATACACCGTCATTAGGAAATATTTTTTTGGCAGCTATAGCTAAGGCAAAAGAAAGGGTTCGCCTGTAGATCATAATCCCTTCCGGAGAATCTATAAGAACAGGTTCCAGCGAAGCGTTGACAAGCAGCGAAGTCCCAATTGGCCTAATTTCGTTGTTTTCCCTGACTGCGGCAATCTGTTCTGCGGGAAAGCCAAAATGTTCGATAAGGTCAGAGGCTTTTGTGCCATAGGCGCAGGAAATCGTTTTTTGTGAATTGTTAAAATGTATTTGAATATTGTTCATGAGTTAATTATAGCATGAAATCTTAAATTTTACCACGGTAACCTTCACCGAGCCGCAAAGCGGCGAAGGTTCCCCTCTGAAGTACACGGAGGAACACGGAGGGGAAAAGAGCTTTCGGATCAAAACTCCGTGAAACACTGTGTACTCTGTGGTTATTCTTCTTTTTTGCGTCCCAGATGTTTTTGTATTAGTTCCAGTTTAAGTTCGCGCAGCTTATCAGTTATCGAAACTTTGTAAACATGGGGGTTTAAGAGCCTTTTGTATGTTGAATCGAAACTCCCGATATCAGAAACTGCATGCGCTTTTATCTCTGTAAGCGGCGGCTGTTTGCCTGTTACTTCGCCGTTTTCTATTCGTTTTTTTAAAAGCTTCTCCGCGCTTCCGTCTATTGTGTGCAGAAAATGCCTATAGTCTGCGGATGGATGCCAAAATGTGTACCGCTGCCCTGCTTTTAACTCGTCGATACCCTCAGAAAAGGAGTCATCAATTCCTAAAATATCTGCGACTGCCTGTCCGTTTTTATCTCTTAAACGCCAAACTTGTTTTACGCCGGGGTTTGTTGTTTTTTCGGGATTATCCGAAAACTTCATTACAGGGATTTGCCCGTTACTTCCTGTAAGCGATGCTAGTTTATACACACCAGTAAATGCCGCTTCGCTTCCGCCTGTAACTAGTTTTGTTCCGACACCCCAGCTGTCAACAGGCGCGCCTTCTTTTACAAGCGTTTCGATTATATTTTCATCCAAATCATTTGACACTGTAATAAACGCTTTATTTAATCCTGCTTCGTCTAAAAGCCTCCGCACTTCTACAGAAAGATAATGAATATCGCCGGAATCTAAACGCACTCCGAAGATTTTACCTTGAGAGTAAAGTTTTTTTCCAACTTTAATTGCGTTATGTATCCCGCTTTTGAGAGTGTCATATGTATCGATTAAAAAAATTGTTCTGTCCGGGTATAAAGCGGCGTACGATTCAAAGGCTTCTTCTTCGCTGTCAAACGACATGATCCAAGAATGAGCCATTGTTCCCATAACAGGAATGCCATGCATTTTTCCGGCAAGTGTGTTGCTTGTTCCTGACGCTCCACCGATGTATGCAGCGCGCGAAGCCGAAACAGCTCCGTCAGGTCCCTGCGCGCGGCGAAGCCCAAACTCCATCACCTGCCCTTTTTTTGAAGCAAGCCAAACCCGGCAGGCTTTTGTAGCTATCAGTGTCTGAAAATTAATAATATTTAGAATCAAACCTTCGATTATTTGAGATTCGACAAGATTGCCTTCTACCCTGATTAACGGTTCCTGCGGAAAAACGACAGTACCTTCATCCATTGCCCAAAGCGTTCCGTTAAAACGAAAAGTTTTAAGATAGTCTAAAAAAGGAGATTCGAATACATTAAGGCTTTTTAAGTAATCTATATCTTCTATAGAAAAGGAAAAGTTTGACAGCCTTTGCAGAAGCGTTTCCAGCCCTGCAAATACCGAATACCCGGAACCAAAAGGCTGATGCCTAAAAAACATTTCGAATACAGCTCGTTCGTTTCGGTTATTTTTCCAGTAACCCTGCGCCATAGTAAGAGAATAAAAATCTGTAAAAATCGCTGAATTTTCCAAAACATTATTCCTTTTTAATAACCACGGAGTACACGGAGTAACACGGAGAAAGGAAAAGTTTTTGGATTATAACTCCGTGAAACTCTGTGTCCTCTGTGGTTAATTATTTCTCTTCTAGCCTAATACATCCAGGATTTCTTGGGAAGTATAAAATTGTATTCCATTGGACTTCATTGTCTCAATCGCTTTCTCGACAGAACCTTCGGGCTGTCCTACTCCGCGAATTGCGTCGCTTACAACAATCGTATTAAAGCCGAGTCTCCGGCAGTCCATTGCGCTGTAAAGAACACAATAATCCGTGGCAAGTCCGCCGATTATTACGGTTTCGATGTTAGTCTGTTTAATACAGCCTTCTAATCCTGTCGCTGTACAAGAATCATTTTCAAAAAACGCTGAGTAGGAATCAAGTTCCTGCCTAAAGCCTTTTCGGATTATTATTGATACATTGTTTAGATCAAGACCGGGATGAAAATCTGCGCCTTTTGTTCCTTTAACGCAATGAGGAGGCCATTGTGAAAAAGAAGAGTGTTCTGCAGGGTGCCAATCCTGTGTAGCGGCTGCACGGCCGCCTTTTTGCGAAAGAGCAGATGAAAGCGCATTTAAGGGAGCGACAACGGAATCGCCTTCATTCACAGCAAGCGCACCGCCCGGACAGAAATCATTCTGCACATCAACGATTAATAGTAATGTTTTAGCTGGGTTTATATTCATGGGTTCATGATAACACAAAATATTTATTATTAATAGGCGTTTAGAAAGGAAGAATTTTACCACAGAGTACACGGAGAAGAAATCAAGGTAAAGACAAGATTTCTTTCTTAAACCTCTTTTTTTTTATGTTCTCCGTGCCTTTGTGCCGCCGTGTGAGAAATTCTAAATATTTTTTATCTATACTTTTCCATACAGCAGTTCTGCCGCAGCTTTCAGATTTTCTTGTCCTGCCGCAGTGCCGACTACAATTACAGTAGGAAGCTCCGGCGGATTGGTGAGTTCGTAGACAGTATTGCTGATAAGTATTATTTTCTTACCCATTCTATAAAGTTCTACTATAAAATCATTGTACTTAAACGGACTTTTGTGATTATAGTAATTTGTAAATACAATTGTATCAGCTTCTTTAATTCTGGAATAAACTCTTTTTTTATCTGCTTTAGAAGGCGCTGCTGTTATCTCTACAGAATTTACATTTTGCGAAAACTTGCACATTTCTTCCCATAACATTCCCGGATGACAATAAAAATTGTTTGCTTCTAAATGAGTGTGATGAACTTGTTCTACGAGCAATACTTTTTCTTCCGGTTTAAGAGGCAGAAGCTTTTGATTATCTCTTAAAACAATTGTACATCTTTTTGCTGCTTCTTCTGCAGTTTTTATTATAAACTCATCATTAATTACAGAATCCGCTTTTAAAGGTTCTGTAATTCCGCCGTTTTCTATTAAACCCATGTCCCATCGCATAGAAAGCACGCGTTTAACAGAATCATCGATTATTTTCTCGCTTAATTTTTTAGATTTTACTGCTTCATAAACTTTTTGGATTATTTTAATACGAATCGGACTTTCGTCTCTCATAAGAATAAGATTACATCCTGCTGCAAGCATTTTTACGACTGCATCGCACATTTCATACTGTTTTAAAATACCTCCCATCATCATATTATCTGTCGTGATAACGCCATTAAACTTAAGTTCATCGCGCAGAAATTTTTGAATAAAAACAATTGACATTCCCGCAGGAATTGTATTAATTCCAAACGCAGGATAACATGAATGAGCTATCATTATCGCAGGTAAACCGGCATTTATTAATGCCTTATAGGGCAATATATGTTCTTTAATAAGAGTTTCATAATTTATATTAACAGAAGGAAGCCCCCAATGCGAATCAAATTCAGATTCTCCCCGTCCGGGAAAATGTTTTCCGGTTGCGATTATATTCGATTCCTGCAAACCTTTAAGTGTTGCTAAAGCGAATTTTGCAACATCGATTGGGTTATCTGCATATGCTCTGTGAGCAATTTCAGGATTCTTTGGATTGGTATTAACATCAAGGCATGGCGAATGAATCATGTTTATACCTAAAGCTTGCAGCTGCTTTCCGGTTGCCAAAGCGCAGCGATAAACCAAATCGGTATCTTTACTGGAAGCAAGAGCCATAGGTCCCGGGAAAAGTCTCTGCCCAAATAACATATCATCGTTTCCATTACCTTCCTGATCAACTGTAAAATGCAAAGGAATTCCCAAATCTCTTTCTAACGAATATGTTCTAAGCCTGTTAAGCACACTTGCGTATTCTCCCGGGGTCGCAGATGTGCATTTTTCAATAAACGAATAATCTCTGTTTTTTTCTGATGGTTTTATAATCGAACGCCGTGTACTTCTATTAGGCTTTTCCCCTGGTTTAATATCATTAAAAAGCGTAAGACATCTTATTCGGTTACTGACTCTTAAACCGCCGACATTATATTTTTTTATTAATTCTATAACATCGGGCGTAATTGAAGTTCCGCAAAAACCAAAAACCATTAGCTGCCCTATTTTTTGATGAATGTCCATCTTGCCCATTAAATCGCCTATCCATTTCTCTTTAATCATATTTTTACCCCTTTAAACCGCTGGTTGCGATTCCTTGCACAAAGAACCGCTGAAAAAATAAAAACACTATAAAAACCGGAAAGAGAGAGACAACTGAAGACGCCATCACAAGTCCGTATTCTGTAGAATACTGCCCAAGAAACATTCTGATACCCAAAGGAATAGTTCTTAAATTAATCGAATCAAAATATATCATCGGTCCCATAAAATCGTTCCAGATCGTTACAAAGCTAAAAATTACAAGCGCTGAGATAACCGGTTTAGAAAGAGGCAGAATAATTCGAAAATATATTCCGTATTCAGAAAGACCGTCTATTCTCGCTGCATCCAATAATTCGTCAGGTATTGATGTATAAAATTGCCGTATCAGAAATACGCCAAAAGCAATAAAACTTTGCATTAAAATATAACCTATGTGCGTATTAATTAATCCGAGCTTTCCCATCATTACATACTGAGGGAGCATATAAACCTGCCAAGGAATTGCGATGCTGGCTACATAAGTAAAGAATAATAAGTTTCTGCCTTTAAAATTACACTTAGCAAATCCGTAAGCTGCAAAACTCGATGTCAAAACCTGAATAAAAGTTATAATTAACGATAATTTAAAAGAATTAAATGTAAATAATGCAAAGTTAATTTTTTTCCATATCTGAACATAGTTCTCCCAAACCGGATTTAAAGGAATCCATCGAATTGGCAGGGAGAAAACATCTGTATCATACTTTAGTGACGAAGAAATCATCCAAATTAAAGGCAGAAGCGTAAATAATGTTACAATAACAAGAGCAGTATAAACTGCATATAACTTTATATAAGATTTTTCTCTTATCATTTATATATCCTATGACAGCTTTTTTTCCAGCTTAAACTGAAAAAATGCAAGAAACGCTACAATGACAAGAAGTATCATTGCTGACGCGCTTGTCTGCCCGTAATTAAAAGCAATAAAAGCTTTGTTATAAATATAATTGCTTATTAAAGTAGTGGCAGTTCCGGGACCGCCCTCAGTCAGAGCAAAAATTATATCGAATGATTTAAAACTGTTTACTGTAAGCATTAACACAACAAAAAATGTCGCAGGAGATAAAAGCGGAAATACAATCCGCCAAAAATATTTAAAGCCGGAAGCTCCGTCAATGCTGGCGGCCTCATGAAGTTCTTTAGGAATATTCTGCAGAGCCGCAAGGTATACTATCATGTAATAACCCATCGATCTCCAAATCGCTACGATGATGACTGCCGGTAACGCCCATTGCGTGCTGGCAAACCATCCGGGAGGATCTGTAACTCCAATTAAACGCAGAAAAGCATTAATTGGCCCCACATCTTTCATAAAAAGCAGGCGCCATACTACAGCGATAGAAACAATACTTGCAACATGAGGAAAAAATATAGCGCTGCGGAAAAAACCTCTGCCTTTTATTTTTTCGTTTAAAAGCACTGCCAATCCGAGAGACGCAAAAGCAGTAAAAAATACGCAAGAGATCGTATATATAAAGGTCCTGTTTATTGATTTTCTAAAGACACTTTCATTTAAAATCGCAATAAAGTTTTTAATACCGTTAAAACTCATAGCATTAAAACCGTCCCAGTACATAAAACTCAAAAGCATAGAAAAACATATCGGGATAAAAATAAAAATAAAAAAACCGATGAAATTAGGAAGAATAAATGAGTAACCCACAAGATTGTTTCTGACTGCGAGCGGCAATCTTTTTCTTTCTATAACACCGGTTTTTATATACATTATTTACCTTATTTACCTTGAATTTCTCTGGAACGTCTTGCCATGTTTTCTAGCCCTCTTTGAATAGAGATTTCTCCCAGCATAATCAAACTATGTTCTTCTCCAAGCATTTGGTTAATTTCTCCGACTTTAAGCTCCATTGGCCGATCCAATGCGATGTTCCTTACAGCCAGCGCTTGTGCAGAGCCTTCCGGCATTCCCGGAAGCGAAGCAATTACATTTAATGTTTCATCATTTGTTCTGCCGGGGAACTGACCGTATGATGCATATATTTTTGCACCCTCAATGCCTGTAATAAAACTAATAAATTTCCACGCAAGATCTTTATTACGCGAAGCTTGATTCATTGCTATAGGAGTTACCGAACCAACTGTCCATCCTCTTTCGGTATTAGAAGGATGAGGTAATGTAGAAATTCCCCAGCGGATATTAGATTCGTTATTTGCGATTCTTTCTATCACATTTGTAAAGAACCACGTTCCCATCGGCAGAGTCGCTGCGCTTCCGCGGAGAAATAAACTTGAATAGTGTAAACCTCCTGCACGCATTGTTCCGTAATCCATAATATGTCCCGACCTTTGCAATCGCAGAGCCATTTCATAGTATGGCCTAAAAAAAGAATATTCCGTTTCCATGATTGTGTGCCTGCCGTCTTGTATTCCCCAGTTTTGTACGCAAGCCTGCCAAGTATGAAGAAGTCCGCCGTATATTTTATTGTTTCCGCTTCCTGACGTAAGCCGTCCTGCCAGAATCTCCCATTCTGCCCATGTCATGTCATTAGAAGGGTATGGGATTCCCATGTTGTCAAAAATATCTTTGTTGTAGTATAAAACATAATACCCGGTACTTGCAGGCAGAGCTGTGAGTTTATTGTCAAAGATAAACCTATCTGCTACTCCATGGAAATCATTCAGATTAATTTTATCCTGTCTTACATAATTTGAAAGATCGGCGAGCTGCCCTCTGTTTGCGATACTCTTTGTCGTATCTCCGTCTTTAATCCAAAATACATCAACGTCACTGCCGCCGTTTAACATAACTGTAAGTCTTTGAGTATAATCAGCTGACGGAATATCGATTACTTCTATCGATATGTTGGGATAAGCCAGCTTAAACGCTTCGATAAGCGGAGTTACATATTGATGTGTTGTTACATCCCAATGCGCCACTTTAATAGATACTTGTTCTTCGTTTTTTTGACATGCCAAAAAAACACAAGATACTGAAATTAATAGAACACCTAAAACAAAATTTATTTTTCTCATAAAAATCTCCTTTGAATAAATATATAGATCATTATTCAAATCCTTTATGAGAAAATTGCGTTTTATAGGATTATTATTTATTTATTTTTTATAGAATAATAACCACAGAGTTCACGGAGAAAAAATAATAAGAAGAAAAAACTTCTTTCTTCAACTTTATTTTTCTTCTGTGCCTTTGTGCCTCTGTGTGATGAATTTTGTTAAATAATGCAATACTTTCTTGAATTATTATATTTACTCTTATTAAAGTATGGATATCAGGTTAAAAAAGGGTAAAAATATAAACCTTCCCAAATCCTCTTAATATTCTTTTATCCTTGACGGTTTTGGTATATTGTATTAATATTGAGTCATGAACGAAGATATTCGCTGGAAACAGCGGTTCCAGAACTATAAAAAGGCTCTTCTTACTATAAAAAAAGCCGTTGATCTTGCTAATACCCGGGAATTAAGTGATTTAGAAAAGCAGGGATTAATACAGGGGTTTGAATTTACATTTGAACTTGCATGGAATGTAATGAAAGATTACCTCGAAGAACAGGGTATAACAGATATTATTGGCAGTAAAAATGCAATTAGACACGCATTCAGTAATGACCTTATAAAAAATGGCGAGACATGGATGGAAATGGTTAATGCCCGCAATATTTCATCACATACGTATGATGAAGAAACTGCAGAAAGATTGTTTATCCAAATTAAAGAAGACTTTAATATTTTGTTTATAAACTTTGAAAAGAAGATGGAATCAATATAAAAGAAAATGCAATATGGATTATCCGATACTACTTTAACAGCTCTCAATTCAATTTTTATAAAATATTCTGGAATTAAACAAGTTATTCTTTATGGCAGCAGAGCAAAAGGAAAATACCGCACAGGTTCTGATATTGATTTGACTCTAAAAACAGACGGCACTTTTACTCACTCTAGTCTTCTTCATATCGGAAATGATTTTGACGATTCTGATCTGCCTTATTTTGTTGATGTCTCAATCTATGACAAACTTTCCAACCCCGATCTAAAAGCTCACATAGACAGGGTTGGAAAAGTATTATATTCGGCATGATAAAAAAAGGGCTGAAGACAGAAACCCATCTTCAACCCTATCCATTCTATGAAGAATAACCACAGAGGACACGGAGTAACACGGAGGTTTTTGAACGAAAATCTTACGTTCTCCGTGAAACTCCAAGCAACTTTAGTTGCAGTACTCCGTGGTAAAATTCTTATGTTTTATTCCGTAAAGACTCCTATCTTTCTAAACTTCTGATATCTCTTAGCTAAAAGATTATTAATATTTAAAACCAATACAAATTGACGGATTAAAACTCCATGAAGTTAAAAAACCTGATTTATTCTTTTCATTAAAATATCCAGCCAACTGCTAAACCAACATCAGGAAATCCCATAAAACCAGAAACAGTATCAGATGTAAAAAAACACACCACACGAGTATATGCTGTTAGATTTATCGAGCCAATACGAATTATTTCACAGCCAAAATCAACGGTGAATTTCCAAGGAAATTTTGCTGTTTTCCACAGAAATGTCATAGGAAACTCATATAATGGATATAACGTTACATGAAGCCTATTTAAAAAAACACCGTTTCTGTTTATTATACTGCCAAAAGTTATACCGGCACTGATATTTATAGAACTTAAATTACCATCTTCAAAATAAAATGAAAGTCCGCCGGAACCCATGAAGTAATAATCAGAAATCTCAATTATCGTTTTTCTAATTTCTATTGGAAAATTATACATTGTATAGCCGCTCTCTTTAGAGAAAGTATCCTGCCTGATAGTATCAAGAGTTCCTTCTCTAAAAGAGTTGTACAAAACATGTTTTCCGGAAACAAACTGAGCAAAAGACGGCGGATAAACAAGTAACTGCGTTTCTGCATTAAGCAGTGAAACATTTAGCAAGGCAAAAATAATAAAAATACATTTTTTCATTTTTAAACACCTTATTAACTTATTCTCTCAATTATGTTATTAAAGTAATAATGATACAAATATAAAAACTTGTATTATTTTAAAGAATTTTGTTAAATAATGCAATACTTTCTTGAATTATTTTAATTATTCTTATAAAAGTATGGATATCTGGCTTTAAAAAAAGGGCTGAAGACAGAAACCCGTCTTCAACCCTCTCATAAAAAGAAATAACCACAGAGGACACGGAGTAACACGGAGGTTTTAATGCTGGAAGCTTCGCTGCAAAAACGAAAATCTTTCGTTCTCCGTGAAACTCCAAGCAACTTTAGTTGCAGTACTCCGTGGTAAAACTCTTATGTTTTACTCCGTAAAGACTCCAATCTTTCTAAACTTCTGATATCTCTTAGCAAGAAGACTATTAATCTCTTCTTTTTTGAGCTTAGCGATTGTTTCTGTTAAGAACGCGCTTATGTTTGCTGCTGTTACGTTTACATCTTTCGCTGCTCCGCCTTCCGGTTCTGCGATGATTTTTTCGCAAATGCCAAAGCGTAAAAGATCTGCCGCTGTAATTTTCATAAGTTCTGCAGCTTCTCTTTCGCGTGAGCCGTCTTTCCATAATATGGAAGCAAAGCCCTTGGGCGAAATAACAGAATACAAAGCGTTTTCCAGCATTCCAAGCTCATCGCATACGCCAAGAGCCAATGCGCCGCCGGAGCCGCCTTCGCCGAGTACTACAGAAATTACAGGTGTTTTAAGCGTCATAAACTCAAGTAAGTTACGCGCAATAGCTTCACCCTGTCCTCGTTCTTCTGCTCCAACTCCGCAGAATGCACCGGGAGTATCAATAAAGCAGATAACAGGACGGCCGAATTTTTCGGCTTGTTTTGCAAGACGAAGAGCCTTTCGGTATCCTTCGGGGTGAGACATAGAAAAGTTAATTTTCTGCAAGCCTTCCATGTCTTTTGCTCTTACCTGCGAAATAACTGTTACAGGCATGTCGCCTAACAAACAGATACCGCCGAGCATCGCGGGGTCATCGCTAAAATAGCGGTCGCCATGGAACTCCATAAAATCCTTAAAAATTAAAGGAATATAATCGTGGATTGTAGGACGGCCTAATGTTTTAAGAAGGTTAAGTTTTTCTTGAATATCTAAAGGCATTACTTTCCTCCTTTGTAGCCGTGCAAGCGGATAATTTGCGCTAATACATCCGGCATATCTTTACGATGCGGAACTAAATCAATAAAGCCGTGTTCATAAACAAATTCCGATGTTTGGAATCTGTCAGGCAATACTGTGTTAATTGTATCCTGAATAACGCGCTTTCCTGCAAACCCCAAAGTAACTCCGGGCTCCGCAAGGATTACGTCACCTAACATCGCGAACGATGCAGTTACGCCGCCCGTTGTCGGGTCTGTAACTACAGAAATATAAAGCTGCCCTGCTTCTGTGTGTCTTGCAATTGCGCCCGAAGTTTTTGCCATCTGCATAAGGGAGATAATCCCTTCCTGCATACGCGCGCCGCCGGAAGCGGAAAAAACGATACATGGCAATTTGTTTGCTGTCGCATATTCAATCGCCCTTGTAATTTTTTCGCCAACTACGCTGCCCATACTAGCCATCATAAAATTACTGTCCATTATACCGATAACGGCAGGAAAGCCCTTAATAGTACATTTGCCGGTAACAACAGCTTCGCCGGTTCCGCAGGATTTCATTAATCCGTTAATTTTTTCTTCGTATTCGGGGAACTCAATCGGATTGCCCGACCTCATACCTGAATCGAACTCGTTAAAACTGCCTTCGTCTGCAGTAATGCTCAGCCTCTGCTGCCAGCCCAGTCTGGAATGATTACCGCATTTATCGCATACCCAGAGCTTTTTCTCTGCGTCGGATACGGAGGCTTGACATTGGGAACATGTTAAATCAGCCATAGGTCATGGTAGACAAAACAAGGGCTTTTGTCAAGGCAGGCAGACAGTTCCCGTATTTCTCACGCAAAGACTCCAAGCCGCAGAGAACACGGAGCGGATATTCGATATATACCTTTACTAAAGATACATTAGATAAAAAGATAGAAATCTTAGGATAAAAGTGAAGAATTCAAACAACAACTCTGCGATCTTGGCTATCTCTGTGCCTCTGCGAGAAATTCCTCATTAAATATTGACATTTTTTTTAATTTGGGATATTTTGTTAATAACGGCACTGTCGCATACCTAACTGTAGCCTATTGACACATATATATAGAAGATGTTACTATAAATCACTATTAAAAACTGGAGGTTGCTACCTGTATTTATACAAAATACGCCGTCTTAGCTCAGCTGGCAGAGCACTTGACTTGTAATCATGAGGTCTTCGGTTCGATTCCGAAAGACGGCTTTTTTTGGGGAGGAATATGAAAGTAAAAGCATGCGCCATATTCCTCATTTCTGTGCTTTTCTTTATTTTTCCTGTATCGCTCTTTGCCCAGCAAAGTGACCTTTATGGTTCGTGGGAACTAAATTCCAATGACTATGAAGATTTAAGTGAATATGGATATTCATCAATATGGAAAATTACCTTTTCTGCGTCTGCTGTATCCTTAAAAATAGAAGAATACAGTTATAATGAATTAGTTAATATTGATGAAAGAGAATTTCAAATTATCAAATGGCAGGCAATAGATAATTCTGAGGGAACTATAAGAGCGGCATTTCCAAACGGATTTTATCTAACATATATTACTAGTTTTGGATACGAAGAAGGACTTGAAGTATTTATTTCTGCGAATAAACAACAAATAATTGTTCCCGAAATGAATGAAGGCTACGACAAATTAGTGGTTTTTATCAAACAATAAAGCAATTGGAGATTAAAATGAAAATTAAATTGATTATGTTTATTTTTGCAATTACGCTTTTTTTTTCCGGTTCGTTTTCGATTTTTGCCCAGCAAAGCGATTTTTACGGTTCGTGGACAGGAAAAATATCCGATGATGATGAAACAGTTTATGTAAAAATTACTATTTCTGCATCAACAATGATAATGTCTATGGAACTATACGAAGACAACAAGATAATTGATACGGAGCTTTTAGAGGCGCGGATTGTCCGCTGGATAGCTTCTAATAATACCGACAGAACAACAAGAGCTGAATACCCAAACGGATTTGAAATTATATTAAACGCGTTTGGCGAAGAAGACTCTATCGAAATCTTTATATCCAGAGACAAACGCCAAATCACGATTCCCATACTAAACGAGGATTTTTACGAAATCATAGTGTTTAGAAAGCAATAAGCGCTCTGTGAGAGAAGGGACTGCTTTTCATTCAATTATTTGGTTTCTTTACGAGAGAAGGGACTTGCCTTCCAATCACTCTACGAGAGAAGGGACTTGAACCCTTAAACCTTACGGCACTAGATCCTAAGTCTAGCGTGTCTGCCAATTCCACCACTCTCGCTCTTTTAGCAGTTTTCTACAGTAAAGGTACCAATAGTTAGCCTGCCTGTCAATTGACCTATTTGCCGTTTTTTAGTAGTATGACTATGGGAGAATGTAAATACGGACCGCTAGCTCAGCTGGTAGAGCAGCAGACTCTTAATCTGCGGGTCGATGGTTCGATCCCATCGCGGTTCAAAGTGATTCAATCACTTAAAAAAATTCCGCGGTGGGAGCGAAGGGTTTAACCCGCCGATAGGAAAAGGCGCCACGGAGGGCGCCGGCAGGGTTAAACCCCGGCCTGTAATGAGCAAACAGGATGTTTGCGATTGAAAGGCGATCCCATCGCGGTTCAAAGGGGCGGTTCAGGAGGGAAATGTGGCAATTAACAAGGTAATAAAAAAGTTAGATAAATCGAATGTGCAGTTAAGCATTACTGTTCCCAAAGAGGATGTTAAGGCTCAGTACAATGACATGCTCAATGAATACTCCAAAAACATGCAATTACCCGGCTTTAGAAAGGGAAAAGTCCCCCGCGAAGTACTGGAACGCAAGTACGCTGACGCGCTAAAAGGTGAAGCTATGGGACGTATCATGGAATCTACCCTGCAGGACATCTTTAAAGAAGACAACCTGCCAAGAAGCGAAAAACCCCTCCCCTACGCTCACCCGGAACTTCAGGGAGAGCCGGATTTCGATATGGAAAAAGACCTTCAATTTTCTGTAATTTATGATGTTCTTCCAGAAGTTAAAATCAGCCAATGGAAGGGAATAAAAGTCGAACACCCATACGCCGAAGTCGATAAAAAAGACATCGAAAAAGAACTAGACGCCATCCGCGAAAGAAACGCCATTGTAATGGATCGCGATGACAGCGAAGCTGCCAAAAAAGGCGATGTTGTTACCATAGATTATCAAATTTATAACGAAGACGGCGAAACTCCGTCAAGTATTTCCCGAAAGGATTTTGCCTTTACCCTTGGATCGGCAGGAAATGTATATCAGTTTGATGACGAAATAACCGGCATGAAAAAAGGCAGTGTAAAAGATTTTAAGAAAAAGTTCGCCGATGATTTTTTTGAACCTACCCTTGCTGGCCAGACCAGAAAAGTGCAGATAACGCTCACAACGCTTAAAGAAAAAAAACTTCCTGATTTAGACGACGACTTGGCGCAGGATGTCGATGAAAAATTTAAGACTCTAGACGATCTTAAAAACAATATCAAAGAAAGACTCGAAAAACAGCTTGAGTTTCGCCTGAGAGAAAAAAAACTAAACGAACTTCTAAAAAAAATCATGGATAATACGCCTGTCATCCTTCCTGACTCGATGATTAACGCAGAAGTCGAAAGCCGCTGGCGGAGAATGGCGCGTTATTACAACACAAGCGTAGAATCGATTCAGCAGATGATGGCTATCGGTGATAAAGCTGCAGAATGGCGCGAAGGAGCGGTTAAAGCGCTTCATTCTAGGCTTATTATTGAGACTCTAATGGAAGAGCAAAAAATTGAAGCTTCTGATGATGATGTAGAAAAAGAATTTGAATCTATCGCCAGCGCAAACGGCGCGCAAATCGAAGATGTTAAAAAACATTATAACGAAGAAGCAATCTTCTATCTAAAAGAAGATATAAGAGAAAAAAAGATTACAGATATCATGCTGACAGAAAATAATTTTAAACCCGGTAAAAAGGAGAATTATCTGGATTTCATGTCAGATAATGGTTAAATTAATATTATGAGTGTAAAAATGAGCAATCTTGTACCTATTGTAGTCGAACAAACAGGAATGGGAGAACGTTCCTATGATATTTATTCCCGTCTTTTAAAAGATCGCATTGTGTTTTTAGACGGAGAAATCAATGATGTTTCTGCTGATTTGGTAGTTGCCCAGCTTTTATTTTTAGACGGACAAGATACCGAAAAAGATATTAATCTTTATGTTAACTCACCGGGCGGCTCAGTAACAGCGGGATTGGCAATTTATGATACGATTCAGCACGTTAAATCCGAAGTAACGACAATTTGCCTTGGACAGGCGGCAAGCATGGCGGCTCTAATTTTAACAGCAGGCGCAGCCGGAAAACGTATGATTCTGCCATCTGCGAGAGTTTTGATTCATCAGCCATGGGGCGGCGCTCAGGGACAGGCGCGCGACATTGGTATTCAATCTAAAGAAATTGTCCGCCTTAAAAAACTAATAATCGAATATTTCGCAAAACATTCCGGTAAAACTGTCGAACAGATTTCTTCCGATATGGAAAGAGATTTTTACATGTCCGCGCAGGATGCGGTTGAGTACGGTATTGCCGACTCCATACTAACGAGGGAAAAAAATGGCGCGTCTTCGTAACGGACCCGAAGTATTCGAAAGAGTCTGCTCTTTCTGCGGAAAAAGCGCCGACATGGCACGCCGTCTTATCGCAGGGCCGAATGATGTCTTTATCTGCGATGAATGTATAGAAGTCTGCCGTAAAATTCTTACAGAAGAAGAACATGAACTTACTACGCAGTTTACAGGCGATATTCCGACTCCAAAAGAAATAAAAGCTTACCTTGATCTTTTTGTCATCGGACAGGATAACGCAAAAAAAGCGCTTTCTGTCGCTGTTTATAATCATTACAAACGAATCGCAAATCCTTCTGCCGAAAAAGAAAAAGATATAGAAGAAGTAGAAATTGAAAAATCGAATGTTTTATTAATCGGACCTACAGGCACAGGAAAAACTCTGCTTGCAAAAATACTCGCAAAAAAATTAAAAGTTCCTTTTGCAATAGTTGATGCTACTACTCTTACAGAAGCGGGTTATGTCGGCGAAGATGTAGAAAATATTCTTTTAAAACTGATACAGAGCGCGGGCGGCAATATTTCCGCGGCAGAAAGAGGCATTGTATACATCGACGAAATCGATAAAATCGCGCGTAAAGGCGAAAATATTTCTATTACACGCGATGTCTCGGGCGAAGGCGTTCAGCAGGCATTGCTAAAAATAATCGAAGGCTCTATTGCTTCTGTTCCTCCGCAGGGCGGCAGAAAACATCCCAATCAGGAATTGATCCGCATTGACACAACAAATATTTTATTTATCTGCGGAGGCGCTTTTGTAGGACTCGATAAATTAATCTCCCGCCGTGTAGTTAAGCAGCCTCTTGGTTTTGGCGCAAAAACAGGAACCAGCGAAAAATCACTTAAAGAACTTTACGATTCACTGCACCCTGATGATTTAATTCAATTTGGTATGATACCTGAGTTTATCGGGCGTCTACCAATAACAGTAGGGCTGGAAGAATTAAAGCGCGAAGATTTAAAAAGAATAATAACCGAACCAAAAAATGCGATTGTCCGCCAGTATCAGGCGTCTTTGGCTTATGACAGCGTAAAACTTGAGTTTACAGAAAAAGCAATTGACGCAATAGCTGACATGGCAATAAAGCAAAAAACCGGAGCCCGCGGGCTTCGCGCGATTGTAGAAAGAATGATGACGGATATTATGTTTGATATTCCTTCGATAGCCGGCGATAAGCATGTAATAATTACTCATGATACTGTAGAAAAAGCCGAACCGCCGGAAATTATTTATCTTGAGCAAAAACAAAAGAGCGCATAGTGTGGGAAAAATTACAAAAGAAAAAAAGGGATTTATAAATACCCTCTTTTCTAAAAAAAAGAAATCAAAAAGCTCTCTTTTTTATGATTACAATAATACAGAAGAATTAATAACAGAAGATTTCCCTCTGCTTCCGCTTCGCGATCTTGTGCTTTTTCCGCAGACTGTTGTTCCGATTTTTATTACATATAAACCGGGTATCGCAGCCCTAGAAGAAGCGCTAAAGCACGATAACCGTCTTTTTGCCGCTTGTTTAAAAAAAAATGAGTTCCGTCTTTCTTCTGATGAACCTTATAAAATCGGCACTGTCGTAAGAATAATTTCTCATTTAAAGCTTCCCGATAATACTTTCCGCGTTGTGTTTCAGTGCGAGTATTCGGGTACTATAATTTCGTCTAATTACCATAATAATTATTCGCTTGTAAAGGTCGAACCGTTAAAAACAACAGGGCTAAGCGATCCTATCAGCCCAGAAGACATCGGTTTAATGCGCAGCGTTCAAAAATCTTTTACGCAATATTCGGAATACTCGGGCAAGATATCTCCCGATACGCTTGCTGCTGTAGAAAAATCAGAAGATCCTCAGCGTATCGCAAACCTTGTATGTAATGCTATAAATATTAAATCCGAAAAAAAAATAGAGCTGCTCTCCTTTTCTGATACAAAAGAAAGATTTCTTGCGATTCTGGAAATTTTAGAAAAGGAAAATGAAATCTTTGGTATTCAAAAAAATATTTCCGGCAAGGTACGCAGAAAAATGGACAAGCGTCACCGTGAATATATTTTGAATGAACAGCTCAGGGAAATTAACAAAGAACTCGGCAAAGATAAAATAGAAGATGAGTTTGCAATACTGGAAAAAAGAATCGCAGAAAAAAACCCTCCAAAAGAAGTAACAGAAAAATGCGAAAAAGAAATAAAACGCCTCAGAAAACTCCAGCCGCTTTCCCCGGAAGCAGGCGTACTAAGAGGTTATCTTGAATGGATAGCGGACCTTCCTTGGAGTAATTTTTCTCCGGAACCTGACAGCAAAGATACCTGCCTGCTTACAGAAGCAGAAAAAATTCTTGACTCAGACCATTTTGGTATGAAAAAAGCTAAAGACAGGATAATTGAGTTTATTGCAGTACAGCAGCTTTTAAGAAATGAAATTGTTAATAAGGAAAAAAATAATGATAAAACTGCAGATATTACAGAAACTAAAGAGACAATAATCGAGAATCTCGCTGTTAAAAATGAAAATCCGGAATCTTCTATTAACAATAATAAACAACTTCCTAATTCTATCAAAGGTCCTATTCTTTGCTTTGTGGGTCCGCCGGGAACAGGAAAAACTAGTCTTGGAAAATCTGTCGCCCGCGCGCTTGGGCGAAACTTTGTCCGTATCTCTCTTGGCGGTGTTCGTGACGAAGCGGAAATCCGCGGACATAGAAAAACATACGTAGGCGCGCTTCCCGGAAAAATAATACAGTCCATGAAAAAAGCCGGAACAGTTAACCCTGTCTTTTTATTAGACGAAATCGATAAACTTTCTCATGACTTTAGAGGTGACCCCGCTTCTGCGCTTTTAGAAGTTCTAGACCCTGAGCAGAACTCTACGTTTGTAGATCATTATTTAGAAGTTCAATACGATCTTTCTAAGGTAATGTTTTTAACAACAGCAAACTCTCTTCATTCGATTCCGTATCCCCTGCTAGACCGCATGGAAATTATCGAGGTTCCCGGTTACGGCGAAAATGAAAAATTAAGTATTGCAAAACAATTTTTGGTTCCTAAAGAACTTAGAGATAACGGCTTGGCTTCTGCAAAAATCACATTTAAAGATGAAACTTTAAAAGATATTATCCGTTATTGGACAATGGAATCAGGTGTTAGAAACCTTGAACGCGAAACAGCCCGTTGTATCAGGCGAATCGCGCGTGATGCTGTGAACAAAGGCTACGGCAAAAATAAGGCAATCAGCGAGTTTTCTAAAACTGTAAATCCTGACAATCTTGAAAAACTTCTTGGCAAGAAAAAATATAAACGCGATGTTGTCTACAGAGAAGCGCGTATCGGCGTAACATACGGGCTTGCATGGACAGAATACGGCGGAAACATTTTACCTGTAGAAACAATCCGCTATGACGGAAGCGGCGAACTTTTAATAACAGGAAATCTCGGCGATGTTATGAAAGAAAGCGCGCGTATTGCACTTTCGTACCTTCGCAGTACCAGCAGCAATTACAGCTTTGATGTAAAAGATTTGGCAAAATCTGATTTTCATATACATGTGCCCGAAGGCGCAATTCCAAAAGACGGTCCTTCCGCCGGCATTACTCTCGCTTCTTCTTTACTGTCCACATTATGCAAAGTTCCGCCGCTTCCGAGCATTGCAATGACAGGAGAGCTTACACTGACAGGACGCATTCTTCCGATCGGCGGTTTAAAAGAAAAACTTTTGGCAGCTGTAAGAAACGGCATGGAAAAAGTGCTGCTTCCAAAGGATAACGAAGATGACTGGAACGAACTTGACAAGGACATACGCGGCGCAATTACTGTTGAATTTGCAGAAACCGCGGCTGATATATTTAATATTTTATTCCCAAAAGATATTTTTAACAAAAAAAAGAGGTCAAAATGAAAATTGGAACATTAAAAGAAATTAAAAACCATGAATACCGCGTTGGTCTTACTCCAAATGCGGCAAGCGCGTATATCAGCGCCGGTCATTCTGTGATTGTAGAAAAAGGAGCCGGCGAAGGCTGCGGTTATTCGGATGACCAATACGCGGCAATCGGCGCAAAGATACTGCCAAAAGCCGAAGATGTATGGAAAGACGCCGAAATGATAATAAAAGTAAAAGAACCGCTGGAAAGCGAATACAGTCTTTTGCAAGAGAATCAAATTTTATATACTTACCTTCATTTAGCGCCGGATAGACCTCAGGTAGAAGCGCTTATAAAATCAAAGTGTATCGCTATTGCTTATGAGACTATCAGAGATCGCAAAGGACAGCTTCCTTGCCTTAAACCAATGAGTCAAATTGCAGGCCGTCTTGCGATACAGGTCGGCGCAAAATATCTGGAAAAACAAATGGGCGGCAGGGGTGTTTTACTTTCCGGCGTACCGGGAGTTCCCCATGCAGAAATTGTTGTACTTGGCGCGGGCGCTGTAGGTTCCAGCGCTGTAAAAATCGCAGTTGGAATGGGAGCTCATGTTACAGTAGTAGATATTGATAATGACAGACTCGAATATTTAGAAGATATTTACGGCAGTCAGATTGCTACTCTTTATTCGACGCAGGAAAACATCGATGAAATTCTTCCTAAGGCGGATTTAGTTATAGGAGCCGTTTTAATCCCGGGTTCATCCGCGCCAAAACTTATCAAAAACAAACATTTACCTACAATGAAAAAAGGATCTGTAATTGTAGATGTCGCAATTGATCAGGGCGGATGCAGCGAAGCAAGCCGTCAGACATATCACGACAATCCTGTTTTTATACAAGACGGCGTTGTCAATTATTGTGTCGGCAATATGCCGGGCGCTGTTTCGTACACGTCAACAAACGCACTTGGAAACACAACTTTACGCTACGGTCTTTCTATAGCAAAGAACGGCGCAGAAGCCGCGTTAAAAAACGATCCGGGTCTTTTAGAAGGATTAAATGTTTACAAGGGCAAAGTAACTTACGAAGGCGTAGCTGTTGCGCATAATTTAGCTTATACTCCGGCAATTGACGCGATTAAGTAATATTTAAATTACTATTTAACCGCCGTTATTTGCGCTTCTGCATGAGCCATATATCTTGTGTACGTAAAAACTGTAATTCTCCGCTCGCCGTTTGGAACAGCGGAAACGTTCATTGATATATCCGCCAAATTATTATTTTCGCTCTTTACAAATACTCCGTCAATGTATATATCTGCTTTAACTGTATTTGGCGAAATATTTAATTTTATATTTAGATTGCTGTCATTAAATTGCGCGGATATAATTGATAACGAAGGTTTTGCAATCTCCGCAGTTGTAAGCCTTCTTGTACCTGTAGGTTCGATTCCCCTGTAATCCTGTCTTACATCATCTACTTTTTTGTTGCCAAGCACTGTAATGTTTTGGGGATGTCCGTTTCCTGTTTTGCCTGCATCGGTTAAATACTTTAAGTATCCGATAGAAGCATAATCCCAATTCATTAAATTTGCGCCGACAATATCAAGCGCTAATGTGTCTCTAGAAGCGAGAATAACCCGCGCGTTTTTCTGCGCTTGAGATAACCGTGTAATAGTTACTCCTCTTGGGTTAAACGTTCTGCCTGCAATAGGACCTATATCTGTTCCCTGCAATCCGTCCATTATTGTAAAATGCGAAGGAAGAGCCGTATAATAATCTGCAATAAAGTTGTGAATACGCGGATCCGGCGAATGCGGGATTCTATTATTACGCCCGATTCGATCCATGACATTGCCATGCATATTTGCGTTACCGTATACATTCGGCGGTGTTGCGCCGATTGCCATGTTTTTAACGCCGCCTGTAGTACCTGTGCCCCAATGATTTTTTAAAACAGGAATATTTATAATTGCGTTTGCTTCCTGCATTCTTCTGTTTACCCAATAAGCTCCGTCGCCGTTATAAACTTTTACAGCTAATCCTGTCGGCCAGCTGTCTTTAAAGAGCCATTCATCAAGCTGTATTCTTTTAAGATTAGGATGAGGCGCAAAAGGATTTGTTGTCACATAACTTCCGCTGTCATTCTCCAGCGAAACAAACTCGTCTACTTCCGGAATGTTAGCAGAGGTATATCCGAGTTTTTGATAATGTTTTGCAGTAGTCTCTCTCGATGAAGCTTCCATTACCCAAATCTTGCCGGTAGGGCCAATTATTTCTCTTACAAGCTGAGCAGCCGCTCTTACAACACGCCAATCGGTGCAGACACCGTTAACAAACGGCGGTAAATCGGGACCAGTATACCCGGGTCTTGTTACATCATGGTAGAGCACCAAATTAGGTTTAAGTACGACCGTATCTCCGGTTTTTATAATTCCGTTTAATCCGCCCGCAATCTCTACAGCTTCGGAAACCATCTGTTTTATATCATTAAATGTAAGCTCCGAAGCAGACGCTTTTGGAGACTGCACAAGCGATACGATAGAGTTAGAATCAAAAGACAATGAAGCTGCCGCATTTGAATGATAAATAATACTGGAAGAATTATTTAGATTTGCTGCAGTTATAAAACCAATAGAGGTTATAATCATTACCAGCGGTATTATTTTTTTCATTATTTTATTCATATTATTCTCCATTGTTCCCCATTATTCTCTATAGGTAATCTCTTTAGATAATCTCTATAGAATTTTACCAGTTAGATCAAATCGATCTATTTTACTAAATGTAATTTTGCAAATACATTTGCGTTCATATACGCTCTGTTCTTGTTTGCGCCCGGAATAAAGACACTGCCCATGAAATATTCACGCTGATTGGAAGGTCCGGCATTACAGTAGGCAACTGCAAATCCCATTGTTTTTCCTTCGTATAATCTTACCGGCGGATAATTCGGGGGATTATGCCTCACTGGATGATTTTCGTCGAATACTTTCATTTCAACTTCCCAAGTATAAACATTACTTCTGTTTTCGTTGTTTCTGTTTCCAATCGCAAACCTTAAATGATTATTACGAAGTATATATCCATTCCTCGCTATATCCGCAGTTCCCGGAATTGGAGTTGACACATTAGGAAGGGGTGAAACATAATCTGCGACACTCACCCCGTCATAGCTCAAATGATATGCAAAAGCAGTATTGTTTGCTAAATGATTTCGTCCTAATCCTGATTCGTCAATAAACAGCTCAAGGCAGTCGTCTTGATACATGTCATTATATGGATCAGATATTCTTGTCAAACTTAAATATGTGTCAAGGATTTCGACCAAAAAATAAAGCCTTTCTTCTGTCCATACTATTTTGAATCTTCCCGAAAAAGTCCCTTCCGGCGGAGGAGTCAGATTAGATGAGCTCGCGTTTCCGCCGCCGAGCCAAACCTGATCAATCGGCATCCAACGCGCTCTTTCCCACACAGGATCGTTCCCTCTGCCGTCAATAACCGGAGCAGTTTGCGCAAAAGGAGCTTCGTAGTCATAGGGTCCAAGGACTTTTTCCCCGTTAGTATTTGAATTATTAGTTTCACATGCCATAAAACCCGCTAAAGAAATGATAAAAATTAAAATCAATATTTTCTTAATTGCACTCATTCAATATTATTGAGCTGTTATTATAAATAATCAAGCCATAAATAGATAAAAAACCTCTAGATTAGAGTCTTATTCTTATGAAAATGACGTGAAATAATCAAAAAAAAGCTTGGCAGCCGCGTTAAGCAATCTGCCAAGCCTTATAAAGTTAAAATGTTAGTTAAGGACTAACATAAGTCTTATTAGGATCCCACATTCCTTCTCTTGTTTCGCCTCTGATACTCGGTATCTGTAAAATCATACCGGGTAAAATTAAATGAGGATTGTTAGGATCAGGCATTGCCGACCTATTTGCGTCATAGAGAGTTCTCCATCTTGAAGGATCTCCGTAAACCCAAGGATAACCTGCAATTGTTGACAAGCTGTCTCCGGTGCTGGACCACGGTCTTACAGTGTACTGACTCGGAAGCGGCGAGGCTCCTGTTTGCGCTGCTGTAGTTCCCGTTGCGGCGGGAGTTGTGCCGGCGGCTGTGCCTGTTCCCCCTTGACCTGTTCCCGTTGCATTCGACATTAAATCACCATCAAGTAATAAATACGCACTCAATAAGTTAATTTCATCCCAGCCGGTATTGTAATAGCTGACATTGAGCCTTCCCGAAGATTCCATTGAGCGCCAAGTATCAAAGTTAGTAAGCCTTGATAAAGGAATAAAAATCCAACCGTCCTCCTTGCTAAAAGACGCAATATCATCAGCAGTAAAATTGTTGTCGCGCCATTCAGAAATCGTGTCAGATTGAATCTGTATCTGAATAATTACGCCGCCATGTGTCGGCAGAGGAGCCGCGACAAACAGTACAAGATATGTCGCCGCTTTTAGGACTTCTACAGGTACGGTTCCATTATTACCCCATTCATCTGTATAATCGGGAGTACCCCAGCCTCTTTGACGAGGAGCTGCGCCTGCCGCAAGTTCAGGAATAAACGGAAGACGATATTCATTATTACTTGCCAGATGTCCGACCGGTAATAAATGCTCACGTGCTTCTATAAGTTCGAATGTAAGAATGTCAAAATCAGCCCCGTCAGGATAAGGATTATTATCTCTTGTGTTTATATTTACGCCGTCGTTAACAAAGAAAAGTTCGACTACAAATTTTCCTGCCGGCATGCTTACAAGACCACTGCCTTGAATTAAACCAGCGCCTTCCCATCCGCTGCTTGGCACAGGAGTATTTGCAGGAACAATAAATTGTGCCAGTGTTTGCTGGTTTAAATCTCTAAGGAGAACCCTTTGAGCAACAGCTGTTGCATTGCTTGCTCCCAATCTTACTCTGTATCTTCCCGCCTGTTCAACATTGAGCTCATAGCGTATCCATTCGCCGATATGGGTTTTTGTAATGTGTCCTTTACTTACTCCTCTTCCGCCCGCGCCGTTAGCCGGAGCGAATGGTTCACTGCGGGGACCGCCGAAATTGTCATTGGCGAACTCCTGCTTGGTATGATGTGTAAAGTATCTTATTCTTGGTTCTGTACCCAAGACATATGTTCTTCCGTCATCCATCCAGTCAAGAAGATCGACTGTATTAATACCTTCTGCTTTTATCTCATGGACATAGACCCAAGGCATTGGAATACTGCTGACTCTGCTTTCGAATGCTGTAAATACAGCGTTAAGCGAAGCAAATACAGAATCTGTCTGCGCCTGCGTTGCGAGCCTGTTTTCGTTTACGATATACGCAGGATCATAAGCTCTCTTGAGTTCTGCTTTTGATCCAACAGGATACTGACCTGCCCATAAACCTTCTGTCGCTGTATCAAGTTTTTCTGCGACTCTAGTTATCAAAGCGTTCAGCGCTGTTTTATCTGTAGAAACTTCTAACTTGTAATACGCTTCGTAAAGCGCCATATACGCGTTATGCTCGGTGTTTCTATTTGACACAGCGGCAGTCTTTGCTCTGGCGATTTCCGCCTGAAAAGCAGCCCATCCTGGCTCAAGGATATCTCCGCGTTCGACTGCTTCACAGCCCGCAATCAAAGACTGCAGGTCTTGAAGGTTCGCGGTTTTTCTAAGCGTAATGCTGTCAGTTTTTTCGTTTGTATCGACACGGTATGTTTCTAGAATTAGATTAATGCCGTCTACCGTCATAATCGTATACTCTTGCACATTGAGTCTTCCCGGTGTGTACGCGACCCAATTCTGCATTTCCGGATCATAAAATTTTGTCCCTGCAGTTGACAGCGAAATATACAAAGTGCCTGTCGGCAGAATATACGCGCCGGCTGGATTTGCCTGTGTGATGTCCTGTTCTAAAACCGCAGGCATTTGATACTTTTGAATTTCGTCGCCTTTAATAAAAAACGATCTTGCATAGATATGATCGTGTCCGTTAAAGACTATATCAATGTTAAACTCATCAAGGAAAGGCGACCAGTCAGACTGCATCGCGGCAGAATCGCCGTAACCGGAGCCGGCGTGATCTCCAACGCCGTAAATATCATGATGAAAGTTAGCGACACGCCAAGCTGCGTTTGGATGAGAAGCTATTGCTCTTTGCATAAACGCTCTGTGGTCTTCTACATTTTTAATGCTTGAGTTAAGCGATATATAAAGAGTATTGCCGTAGCTAAAATAATAGTTCCAGCCGCTGAACGGATCTTGTCTGATAAATTGTCCGTTAGGCCACTGATAAATTAACGGCATATACGCAACTTGTTCGAGGTTCTGTCTCATAAAAGCGTCAAGATCATGATTGCCCGGAGCTGCCATTACTGGATAACTCCTAAGTTCTCTCGGCGCGAGATAACCTGTGTACTCGTTTATATCATTGGCATAATCAACAAGGTCGCCCGCGATTAAAATAAATGCCGCATCAGGCGCTCTTTCTACAGCAAGCCTTGCGGTATTCTGCCAAAAAGGAACATCTCTTTCGCCTGCGATTTGCGGATCGGATACAGCAATAATTCTATGAACGCCGTTTGGATTTTGAGTTTTAAAAGTGTAGATACGGCTCCATTCACTGCCGTTGCCGACACGGTATGCGTATTCGGTATTACTTTCCAATCCTGTTACAGTTACTTTGTTTGTATCAAATAAAGATGAACCGGCTCCGCTTGCGCCCCTAAATACATTTGGGTTTTCCGGCATTGCTCTGTTTACAAGTTCTGAACGCTTAACAAGCTGAAGTATCGATGTGTTAGTAAAACCTTTTGGAGTAAACCATGCAAAGCCCATCTGAGAAGGATTGGCTCCGGGAGCCAGAGAAATGTGCGTAAATATTGTTTCTGTTCCGCCGTCGCACGCGCAAGGTATTGATGTTATTAATACAACACTTTTAAAGATATCAAACTCTGCCGCCAGATTAACGCCGTTTACATTATTTCTTGGAGACGCGCCTCTGTTTCCGCCTGCTGTGCTTGCGTCATCGACATTATCTGTTGTAAAAATAATATAAATTGTACGAGCAGATACTCCCGTGGCTTCGTTAATTAAAAGTTCTTTTGGAAATTTTAAAGCCGCAGACTCAGCTCCTGACGGCAGCAGGTCGGATCTTACTACTCTGCCTGCCTCTTGGTTTTCCCTTGTCGCAAATGTAAAATCTGTTACTGCATTTGCGGCGCCGCTTAAATCTGTCCATGCGACAAGCCGTCTGCCGGAATTGTGCGCTACATTAAAGGGAATATTAAGTTCTGCTCCACCCGTTGTCAAAATTGCATTAATACTGTCTGCGCCAAGATTAAAGTTTAATCTTAATACATGGTTATCAGTTCCCAGCCGCGTTACATTCGCGCCGTCAGGGAATACTGCCCATTCAGAAAGCCTTACTTCTGCGTCACCGGGACATGGCGCAATAACCTTAGATACTAAGGATATTTTTTTAAAAATATCAAACTCTGCCGCAAGGTTAATGCCGTTTACATTGTTTCTTGGTGACGCGCCCCTGTTTCCGCCCGCCGTGCTTGCGTCATCAACATTGTCAGTTGTAAAAATAATATAAATCGCAGCTGCGGTTCTTCCCGCGGTTTCGCTGAGCAAAAGCTCCCTTGGAAACTTTAAAACTGCAGATTCTGCTCCTGATGGCAGCAAATCGGATCTTATTACTCTGCCTGCCTCTTGATTGGCACGTGTCGCAAAAGTAAAATCTTCGACTGCGTTGGCAGCTCCGCTTAAATTTGTCCATGCAACAAGACGCCTGCCGGAATTATGCGCGACATTAAAGGGAATCTCCAACTCTGCGCCCTCTGAGGCAACAATTACAGCTGCCGCAGCCGCACTAATATTAATATTTAGTTTTAATACATGGTTATCCGTTCCTATACGGCTTACATTTTGTCCGTCAGGAAAAACAGCCCATTCTGCAACAACGGTTTTTACTTCGATTTCACCGCCTTCGCCGGGCGCATGAGCCATTACTGTCATAGAAAAGACCGAGAACACCATTAAAAGTGTTAAAAACCTTTTTAAACTTTTCTTTACCATGTGCATAGATTTCCCTCTCAATAATTAAACTTCTCTCATTTTATCACACAAATATGAAGCAAGTAATCAAAGATCTCGTTATATAACTACATCTCTGCAAGTTTGCTTTCTGTCATCTTGGCAAGATTATTCATATCGCTTAAAAGCTTGCTCATTTTAGAGAGCATATCGGCATAACCGTCTTTTACTTCTATGCTTCCGTCTTTTATATTCTTAAGCGAAGAAGTTATACCGTTACTTTTGTGCGACATTTCGCCAAGGACAGAGATCATTTCTGTCATTGTCTGCGCAAAATCGTTTACTTCCGAAGACATAGAATTGATCATTACATTAGTATCATTCGACCGTTTTGCGGTTGTGTTAATGCCGCTGATAATATTTGATAAAGTCTGCGAAATATTTTGAGAGTTTGCTCTTGTACTTTCGGACAATTTGCGTATTTCATCTGCGACTACAGCAAAACCTCTGCCTGCTTCTCCGGCATGCGCAGCTTCGATTGCCGCATTCATCGCCAAAAGATTAGTGTTAGCTGCAATGGTAGAAATAATTTTGATCGCCTGAGCTATACCGTCAACAGACTGCGAAATGCTCTGCACCGACTGAATCGTTTCCTGCATGGACTGCTGGCCTTTTGCAGTGTCTTCTATAAGAGACTGAATCCTTTCCTGTTTCTGCTTTGAACGATCCGATGTGCTTTTTAGAGAGCCGGACATTTCTTCGGTGTTTTCCGAAGATTCTTTGACTGACTTTAAGTATTCGTCCATACGGCTGTCCATCGATTTAACAACTTCGTTAATACCGCCAATTATATCAAGAGCTACATCGACATGTTTATTGAGCTGATCATTTAATTCTTCTATTACCTTTTTTTCGTTCCCAAGCAGATTAAAGTTGTAATGGAGACAGTTATCCGGTTTATTAAGATTGTTATAGATAGCTTCTGCCATCGCTTTACAGGTTCCGTAACCGCAGGCTGTGCAATTCTTAATATCCTTGGTCTGATCCTTTTTCATTTTTTGGTATACTTCGCTTAACTGCATTTGATTGGGATACACAAAAGTATTGTTGCCTGACATGTCTATATAACCGCGATCATAGATACCTTTTTTCCAGTACTTTTTTATAACAGCATGGTATTTTTTATATGCTCGTTTGTCTTTTTCAGGTTTAAGACTTTCTTCGAGTTTGGCGCTGCGCTCATCGATTGGACTTCCTAATACGAGTTCTGAAAGTTTAACGTTTCCTGTTCCCGGTCCGCCGTTACAGCCTTTCTCGCAATTTAAACAGTCAACAAGAAGCGGAAGCTTTACATTAGAATTTATATGTTCAGAAATCCCGGTAAGATAGGGATAAATAGCATGAAGCCCTTCTGATTTATGAGTGCGACGTCTGATACCCGGAATAAAACGTTCAACAGTATCCAATAACCCCCCTGGAGAAGAAAAACGAACAGCGCGTTCAGCATTCTCACCTAAATACTCTACCTTTGGAAACGAAGCTAAATCTATTTTTGCGCTTTCAAAGTATTTTTTTAACGCTAACATAGTAACGTTGTAATCACCAAGTTTTGTTTCGTCAAATTCCCGCTTCTTTGCAGCGCAGGGAGAAATAACTGCTATTTTATAATTTCTGTATTTTGGATAATATTCCTTGATCATTTTAATTGAATGAAGCATTGGACTGTGCGCAGGCGCAAGGAATGGAATCAATTTAGGATGGTATATTTCGATAAAGCTGACAATAGCAGGACAAGGCTGAGCTATAACCAAACGGGGATTTTTTTCATTAATATATTCGAGGTATGAAACAACAGTAAGTTCTGCGCCGAAACTTACGTCAAAGATAGCTTCTATACCCAGCGACTTTAGCCAGCCGTTAAAATTTAGATACTGATTCGGAAAAACCGAAGCGATTGCCGGAGCGACAACGGCGGCTATTTTTTCACCCTTTTTTACGTCAGCCAGAAATTGTGATGTATCGTCAATAACATATCTAGCTTCATGCGTACAACAAGCGATACAGTTTCCGCAGCCGATACACATGTCGTGGTTGATGTTTAATTTTTCACCTGAGCCGTCGTTACAAAATTTAACGGGACAGGCGTCAATGCATGCATAGCAGTTAATGCATTTTTCAAGGTCAATTTGAATTACAGGAGCAAGTGAAACTTTAGCCATAAAAACTCCATCTAAATTTAATATTCTTATATTATGACATTTTTAATAATTTTTGTAAATATGATATTTATAATAATTTTTATTTTTTTCTTTATAAAATCTTGAATTGTGATATAATGTTATAAATTTAAATAAATATTCTATAAAATATAGGAGTTAATTAATGGAAAATACACCGAAAAAAAAGAAAAAAAGCCTGCTTTTTAAGTTATCTGTCATTTATTCCGGGTTATTAATTATTGCAATTTTAATTCTTTCTGTAATAAGCGTTCAATCTGTAGAAAATTCAAGCCACGAAGCCGCAATCATTATGGGCAGAAACAAGTTAAACGGCGACATGACATCTGTTGAATACATTCTGGAAAAAGAATACGGAAAATTAATTTATACTTCTAACGACCTTACAGACGAAGACGGTAATTCTTTAAAGCACGATTATATTATTATAGACCGGATATCAAAAAATCTTGGCGTACATGCTACGATATTTGTAAGGGAAAACAGAGACTTTCGCCGTTTAACAACAAGTATTATCGATGGCTCCGGAAACAGAGCGGTTGATACCCTGCTTGGCACTAACAGCGCTGCTTATAATCCTATTATGTCAGGAAACGATTTTATCGGAATTGCTCAAATACTCGGTCAAGACTACTATGCCATATACAGGCCGATAATCGCGCCTAATTCCAGAGATATTGTAGGCATTTTATTCATTGGAATAGAAATGACATCTATCGACGAATATATTATTAATTTTAGAACCAGGAAAATAGTAACAATTACGATTCAGGCTATTATAATTCTTTTAATTTCTATTTTTGTTAATCTAGTTTTCTGCCGAATGATTCTTCTTAAACCTATCCGCGCTGTAATAGATATGCTTATTCATCTGGAAGAAGGAGATCTTACACAACAAGTTGTAATATCGAGTTATGATGAAATCGGAGAAATGAAACAGCATATTAATACTACTGTAGGAAAAATTAAAGCATTGGTATTAAGTATTAAGGGCGAAGCTGATCTTTTATCCGGCATAGGAAGCGATCTTTCTTCTAATATGTCAGAAACAGCCGCTTCTATTAATCAAATTACAGCCAACATCCAAAGCATTAAAAGCAGGGTTATTAATCAGAGCGCAAGCGTTACAGAAACAAACGCAACTATGGAGCAGGTTACCGGAAACATCAGCAAACTAAACGGTCTTATAGAAGATCAAAGTTTATATGTATCTCAGGCATCCTCTGCCATCGAAGAAATGATAGCAAACATTGCGTCTGTTACAAATACACTTAGCAATAATACTGTTAATGTAAATAAACTAAAAGAAGCGTCAGAAGTAGGACGAAACGGTATTCAGGAAGTAGCGTCTGACATACAGGAAATTTCGCGGGAATCCGAAGGACTTTTGGAAATCAACTCTGTAATGGAAAATATCGCAAGTCAGACAAATCTTCTTTCTATGAATGCAGCAATCGAAGCCGCTCATGCAGGAGAAGCCGGAAAAGGATTTGCAGTAGTAGCGGATGAAATCCGTAAACTTGCCGAAAACTCCAGCGGACAGTCTAAAACGATTGGATCTGTTTTAAAAAAGATGAAAGAATCAGTTGACAAGATAAGCCGTTCAACAGAAAACGTGCTTCAAAAATTTGAAGCTATCGACTTAAGCGTAAAAACTGTAACACTGCAGGAACAAAACATCCTTAACGCAATGGAAGAACAGGGAACGGGCTCTAAACAAATACTTGACGGTATCAGCAGTGTCAACGAAGTTACTCGTCAGGTAAAAAGCGGCTCGCACGAAATGCAGGAAGGCTCAAGGGAAGTAATAAACGAAAGCAAAAACCTCGAAAAAGTTACACAGGAGATTACCCAGAGCATGAACGAAATGGCAAGCGGCGCGGAGCAAGTAAACGTCGCCGTACACCAAGTAAACGAAATCTGCATTAAAAACAGAGATGGTATCAACTTACTAATGAAAGAAGTCTCCAACTTTAAAGTTGAATAGGTTAAATGACAGAGGCTTCTAAATCATTACTCAGATTTTTAAATGGCTGTCAGGGAATTTCCTTGACAGCTTTTTTGTATTTTATTTAATTTTTATCTTGCTTTTTTAGTTGTAGGGTTTTATAATTATTACAGTGAAAAAGAGAAAAAGCGCAAACAATAAGCTCCCTCTTGTCTATGTATTGTTTTTTTTATCTTCGATAGCTATGTTAATTATCGTTGTGATATTTTCTATTTTTATAAAAGATATCGAAAAAGAAAGAATCAACAGCATCCAAAACCACTTGCGGGTTGCGGCTCAGCGCGCTTCGGTTTTTCTTACGGTGGATGAGCTGGAATTGTTCCATACGGCAGAAGATATGGAAAGACCCGAATGGGAAGAAATACGAACAAGGCTTAAGAAGTTTGCAGAAGAAACCGCAGTTCTTTATGTGTACTATTGGCGCTATGACGGCGGAGACTACATTCAGTACATTATTGATAACGACGATGACGAAGAATACATGGTAACGCCCGATCTCTTTTTTGCGCTTGAAGATGACCCTTTTACTGCTGATGCTGTTCTCAAAATTGAAGCAGGAGAAAGCTGGGTAACAGAACTGGGTGTCTATACATCATCTTGGGACGGTCTTCTTTCCGCTGTAGTGCCGGTGTTCAACAATGACGGCACGGTTTACTGCACAGCCGGAGTTGACATAAGCGATGAAATATTTATTACCATGCGCAAAAATATAAAGATGATGGAATCTGTGTTAATTTTTTCATTGTTTATTTCGATTTTTTCAGGATTCTTTGCTATACGCTCATATAGGAAAAAAGCCATTCAGAGCGCCAAAGATAGTTTATCTAAGAGCCATTTTCTTTCGACAATGAGCCATGAAATGCGCACTCCCCTAAACGCCATAATTGGTATGACGGTAATTGGAAAAAAAGCGGAAGACTTGGATAAAAAAGACATTGCATTTAACAAGATTGAAGATGCGTCATCTCATATGCTCGGTATAATTAATGATGTGCTTGATATGGCAAAAATTGAGGCAAACAAATTGGAACTCTCACCGATAGAATATAGTTTTGAGAAAATGCTGAATAAAGTAATTACAGTCGCTAGTTTTCGCGCAGAAGAAAAAAAGCAGATTCTGACCGTTAATATTGACAGCTCTGTACCGAAATTTATTATTGGAGACGATCAGCATTTAGCGCAAGTGATAACGAACCTATTATCCAATGCGGTAAAATTTACGCCGGAAAACGGCGAAATAAAATTATTGGTTTCTTTAGCTGGTGAATCCGGCGCATCTTGCAACGAAGTTTCCAGCAATGAATGTGAACTGCGTATCGAGGCAGCCGATAATGGAATTGGCATAGCTCCCGAACATCAGAAAAAGCTATTTGAAATGTTTGAACAAGCAGAAGACGGGACGACCCGTAAGTTTGGAGGCACAGGGCTGGGGCTTGCAATTTCGAAGCGTATTGTTGAGTTGATGGGCGGCAGGATTTGGGTCGAATCGGAGTTGGGCAAAGGCGCGCGTTTTATTTTTACTATTAAAGTTTTACGCAGTGAAAAAAACAACGATTACATAGCTCCCATCAAAACAGATAGTATTAAGGAAGAAAATTCTGGGGGTATGAATTATAGATTTCCCGGTAAAAGGATGTTAATTGCCGAGGACATAGAAATTAATAGAGAGGTACTTGTATCATTACTGGAAAATACCGGCTTGCTCATTGACATCGCTGAAAATGGCCAAGAAGCATTGAACAAGGTAATAGCGGATACTAACAAATATGATATTGTATTTATGGATGTTCAGATGCCTATTATGGATGGGCTTGAAGCAACCCGGCAAATACGCGCTCTTGAAAAACAGCTTATTGAAAAAAAATCCACGAGTTTCGCCAAAGGCGAAACTCGAAGGTATCCGCGACAGCGGATACCAATTATAGCGATTACTGCTAATGCTTATAAGGAAGATATAAAAAATTGCCTTAAAGCCGGCATGGATGATCATCTTAGCAAGCCGCTTGATACTGAAAAAATATTCAAGATTCTGCGTAATTATCTTGTTGCCACCTCGGAGAATTGAACTAAATTTCAAAGCTGTTATTTTTCTTGTATCTCTTGATAATATGTGGTCTGTAGTCTACACTATAAAAATGGTTGTGTTTTTACATAAAGAAGCAGAAAAATATTTAAATCGATTAAATCCAAAAGAGCAAGATCGAATTAATGACGCAATAGAAAAATTAGGAAGAGAGCCGCCCGAAGGTGATACAGAACCATTAACAGGGCAAAATGGGTTCAGAACAAGGGTGGGAAATTACAGGCTTTTGTGGCGAATCGATGAAAAAAATATACTTGTAACGCACATTGATCCAAGAGGTCAAGTCTACAAGAAAAAGAATAGGGGGAATAAAAGATGACGGCAGCAGTATTAAGAAAAGAATTACAAGGTTATATTGCAATAATGCCAGAGCGCAGATTAAAAGTGTTAAAACCACTATTATCAGAAATGGCGGAGCCGCTTTATATAACTGAACCTGCAAGCAAAAAAGAAATCGCCATGATTGAAGAAAGAGCAAAAGAATTTCCAAAAAATTTTGTCAAATTTAAAAAACGTGTAAAAGCATAAAAAACAAGAAATAGCGTACTTGTATTAAAAAAAGTGATTCAATAAAAAAGCTAAGTCCCTGTAAAACAAAGACTTAGCTCACTTGCTTCTTTGCCACCTCGGAGAATTGAACTCCAGACACGCAGATTTTCAGTCTGCTGCTCTACCAACTGAGCTAAGGTGGCTAAACAAACAGTGCCGCTTCAAAAAACAGCACTTGTTCCTGTAGAGAGCTGTAACAACCCCCCATAAGGACATTCCCAGTATGCCAAAAAAGGCTAAAAATGTCAATAGAAAAACTAGAATTTTATCCTTACATTGACTAAATACTTCAATTATGGCTAAATAGCCTTATAAAGCGGGGATATAGCTCAGTTGGTAGAGCGATTGGTTCGCAATCAATAGGCCAGGGGTTCGAATCCCCTTATCTCCATAATTTGAGATTAGTGGTATAATTAATAATACCCATTAATTAACAAAAGGCGGTTAATCGGGGATTCGAACCGAAGTGCCGTGCCTCGAAAAGGCGAAAGCCTTTGAGAGGTTGAGGCGCACGGATGCGCCGAAAGGCACGAAGGCGGGCTGGAGGGAGTTTGCAGGAAGCAAACGACTGGAAGCCGAATCCCCTTATCTCCATAGTATAAAATCGTAAACCGCCATTTTTGAAGAAAAAACATATGAAAAAAATGATATTTCTGCTGTGCGGCATTATTGCCGTCAGCACAGTTTTACATTCTCAATCCTCAACATGGTCTGTAACATTCAGTCCTGATGGAAGGCAAGTTGTCTCGGCAGGGAGCGGCGGAACAATGAAGTTCTGGGATGCAACTACAAGGCAGGAAACCCGTTCGTTTATTGGCGCTAATGCGCCTCAGACCCGGGCTTTTTAAGCGATGTGAACCAGCCAGCCTTTTGTATCAGGTAGTTTGCCGTATTGAATGCCCTTTATTGTATCGCGCATATCTGCTGTAAACTCCCCTACTTCGCCGTTGTTAAACTCTGCTTTTTTGCCCTTATTTGTAAGAGAAGTAAGAGGCGTAACGCCTGCGGCTGTTCCGCTGACAAAACATTCTTTTGCTTCGTCCATGGCTTCGTCTATCGATATTTTACGCTCGGATACTTTAATGCCCTTATCGCGGGCAAGTTCGATAATGCTGGCGCGGGTTATACCCGGCAGTATTGTATCACCTAACTCCGGTGTTACAAGTTCGCCGGATTTAAGATAAAAGAAAATGTTACACGATGAGCCTTCTTCGATATATTTGCGTTCTGTGGCATCAAGATAAACACATTCCATGTAACCGGCTTTTAAAGCTTCGGATTTAGCAAGCGCAGAAATTACATAGTTTGAACAAGCTTTTATCCAGCCGGTACCGTTCGGCGTTGCGCGGATTTTATCTGTAACAACAGCGTCCGACCTGCCTGCTTTAAAATAAGCGCTTACAGGAGTTGTAATCACAAAAACATAGGGCTCGCTTGAAAGGTTTACACCTATTCCGCCCTCGCCCATTGTAAATGGTCTTATGTAAACAGAGTCCGCTGTCATATAAGAATCTTTTTCCCAATCAGGGTTATATTTTAACGTAAAGCCAAGTTTGTCATTGCGCTTAACTGTCTCGGTAACTGCATCCAGAAACATTTTTTCCGGGAACTGAGGCATGCCCAATCCTGCCATGGAACGCGCAAAACGGGCGGCATTCTGGTCGGGCCTAAAAATGGCGAGTCCGCCGTCTTTTTGTGGGAGAGCTTTTAATCCTTCAAAACAGGCAAGGCCGTACTGGCTTGTATAATTGACGAGAGGCATATCCGCGTAACAGTTGCGGGAATTTTCAAGCTTAGATCGATCTTCATCGCTCATAGCAGCTTCTTCGCTCGGTGTTTTGTGGGGTTTTTCCAGATACTCTTCTGACCATTTTCCGTCCAGAAACTGTGAGCGGTACGTTATTGGATATGTGTTTAATGCAAATGCCATAAGTTCTCCTTATAAAAACTATACAGATTTTTATTTGGATATTCAAGAAGAAATATAAATATTTTCTGCGATATTCTGAACTTAGGGGCGCACAATACGGAAGCCGATGTCGTTGCTATTGACCGACGGACTAACCCTGCTCCTGGCAGCAGAACGAACAAATAAAGCTTCGCTGAACCAACCCCCTCCGCGTAATACACGATAAGTCCCATCAATTGCTCCAGTTGGATCTTCCATTTCAGCAAAGTTATAATCTCCAGACCAGTCCCAGCACCATTCAAAGACATTACCGTGCATATCAAATAATCCCCAATGGTTTGAATGAAAACTTCCTACTTCTGTTGTCATTCTTCTATTACGATTATAATTCGCACGACTCGGTGAAATAGAATTTCCGAAATTATACGCTGTTGTTGTTCCAGCACGGCATGCGTACTCCCATTCTGCTTCTGTCGGCAGCCTGTAACCATTTGCATTACGATTCCATGTTACTGTTGCACTTGTTATTGGATAACCTTCTGCAGGTATTCTATGGGTCATCGTATAAGCAGGAGTTAATCCTTCTCTTTGACTTTTTTTGATGCAATACTCTATCGCATCAAACCAACTAACTTTTTCTACAGGAAGATTATCACCTCTAAAGCGGCTGGGGTTTATTCTCATAATTTCCCGATATTCTTTTTGTGTAACAAGATATATCCCCATATAAAACGAGCTGATTGTTACCTGATGTTGTGTTTCATTTCTATTGCGTCTAAATTCATTTTCTGGGCTTCCCATTGTAAAGGTACCGCCGTTAATGCGCACCATTTGATTTTGCTGCGCAAAGACTGCAAAACTCCCAAAGAATAATAAAAAGAGAATTATTGCTTTTTTCATGGCGCCTCCTATGTACGGCGGATAATCCGATCCTAATTATATTTTAATTACCATTATTTGTTAATATACTGTTTTTTCTTAAATATGTGGTACACAGGGAAGAAAAAGATGCCCGATTTCGCGGTCAATCTTAAGAGCGGGAGCAATGTTTTTATATTATTTCATCTAAAGGTAATTCCTTCAATATATTAATCCAATCTCTTTTACTGTACATAAAGGTAATAAGATTTACAATATTATCATCCTCTTCAATACTATAAAACAATAAATAATTATTTACTTTTATTAACCTAATTCCTAAAACTGCTAATAATTTGTCGTTTACCAATGGTCTGGAATAAGGTTTTTCTTTTATATAATTTAATTGTTTATACAATTCCTTCATTAAATTTTCTGCAGCCATCGGTGCTTCCAGAGTGTCTTTTATATAAGAATAACATGAATCAATATCCTCATCTATTATTTTTGAAAATGAAAAATTGTACATTACAATCCAGCATATTGTTTAATTTTTGTCATCATTGTTTCTTCAGGAACAGTTTCACCATTTTTAATCTGAGTTAAACCTATTAAAATTTTTTGATATAATTCAAGTCTACCGTTAATTTCTTCGTATGTTTCAATACCCATAATAGCCAAATCTCCCTGACCATTTTTAGTAATAAATACAGGTTCCCTATAATTATGGCAAAATTCCGAAATTTCACTGTAATTATTTCGTAAATCTGCGCTTTTCCGTATTGCTGGCATAAAGCCCCCTTTTTAATATCTCTATAAAATATATCATTATTTTGATATGAAGTCAAGTCATTATTTAAACGAAAATTTACTCTATTTTGTTCTTTAAAATTTACCTTGAAACTTCGTCTCCGAACCTTTCGAAGGCTCGTTGGAAAGACCGCTCAAAAGCCAAATAAAACCACTAACACCACAAACCTTCGCTTTATATCCTTATTTAGAGATATATACGAAACTTACGTTGGAAAACTTTCGTTTATATTACTAAAATTGACTTGTATATGAATGCATAGAACTTTCGCCTATCGTTTAAGGTTGGCGACGTTTTGCCTGCCCGAATAAGCGAAACCGTAGGTTTTGCAGGGCAGGCAAAATGTGGTGGAGCAAAATGCCGCAGAGGGCGAAGCCCGAACGGCGTTTTGCGGA
>Ga0123356_10000248_pt1 | contig 61776 bp, 58 predicted proteins | sample TergutEmb28metaG_2_FD_92546 | JGI IMG/M metagenome (GOLD analysis project Ga0123356, IMG submission 92546) | Embiratermes neotenicus P3 segment gut microbial communities from Petit-Saut dam, French Guiana - Emb289 P3 | ecosystem: Host-associated > Arthropoda: Insects > Digestive system > Gut ...
AACGCGTTTAGCAGGGGCCTTAGCTCAGCTGGGAGAGCGCTTGGCTGGCAGCCAAGAGGTCAGGGGTTCGATCCCCCTAGGCTCCACCAAAACTTGATCAAGCAGGTGCAGTAATGTGCCTGCTTTGTTTTCTACACACCCGAGTCAGACGTACTCAGATTGGTCACCTCCAGCCAAGTGCTCCACATACTCCGCACGATACAATGGTTCATTGATAATAGCACCACTCTGTTTTCTCTCTCGCATAGAAAATTTGATGGCCTTCCCAATGCGGTACTTGTTTACGAAATGAGTCAGACTCTTACTATGCAGGTTGGTTGCAGACTTGACTTCAATGGGTATGGGCACTCCGTCAACTTCAATAACAAAGTCCAATTCCACTTTGGCATCATCGCTTGAGAAATAGAACAGCGAAAGGCTTGACGCTACTAGCTGTTGTGCAACATACTGTTCGGTATATGCTCCTTTGAACTCCGTGAGAACCTTATCTTCCTCAAGCACCAATCGAGGATCGAGGTTCGATAACGCTCCCAACAGGCCGACATCCAGGGTAAATAACTTGAAAGCACTCGGGTCTTCGTAATGCTTGAGAGGAGCTGCTACCTTATTTACTCTTTGAATCCTTAGGATTAGTCCTGCATCCACAAGCCACTGAATAGCTAACTCGAAATCCTTTGCTCTTGCACCTTTTTTTATAACTCCATAGAGGAACTTCTTGTTTTCTCGTGCCAGTTGTGAAGGCATGGAATTCCAGACCATTCTGATGCGCGGAACCACGTTTACTGGGGCATGTTTACTGTAATCACGCTCATAGTCCAACAATATTTGCTTTTGGATAGACCGTGCTTTATGATAATCGCCGTCGTTAGTAAAGCTTTGAACCACTTCCGGCATCCCGCCAAGAAATAAGTACTGCCTCAGTAGTTCAATAAAGCTGGAGTGGAAGCTACTGGTTGTTTCTGGATTGTCTCCTGCTAGTATTTCGGCAAAGTGATCGCTCTTGACTGCGCGGGTAAACTCACTGAATGTCATAGGATATAAATTCACTGAGTCAACTTTACCTACAGGAAATGACACCTCTTTGTGCAGCGCCAGGCCAAGCAAACTTCCCGCAACTGCAATATGATATTCGGAAGCTTGTTCACAAAAGTACTTCAAGGAGGACAAGGCCTTTGGCACCTCCTGTATCTCGTCTAAAACGATAAGGGTATCCTCAGGGTGGATACTAAATCCCACCTCAGCCTCCAGACCCGTAATCAGAGCTTTGGCGTCATTAGTGCTCTCGAACAACCTTTCCATTCGATGGTTATCGCTGAGAAGAACATAGGCAACATTTTTGTAATTTATTCGGCCAAATTCTTCTAACAACCAGGTCTTACCCACTTGCCGTGCGCCGTTAAGAATCAGTGGTTTGCGGTTTTTGTTGGCCTTCCATTTTAGAAGCCTGGCCATGGCGTCTCTTTTCATTTGACCTCCATTATCTCGTTTATAGACAGTATACAGCAGTTTTTCCGTGGTATTTATGAGTTAGCAATACAGATTTTCCTAGAATTAGGTATTTCAGTCTCTGTAAGCACATATTTTTCAGTGCAAGCCATGCGAGCTTCCTCATATGTCTTTTTGCATCGACCTTAACAGTCGTCCGCCAAAGTGATCTTTGTTTTTCTTCGTAGGAGTCGAGGTGTTATATACTTGTTCTATGAGCGATTTTGCTGTTGGTGTCAGAAGACGGCTAGCCTTAGCCCAAAAGAACTACTTGATAAGCGTATATGCGGCACCAATCAATATAGCTGTCATTAAACACTTTCTACTCTGGGAGTCGTTTACCCTATAGCTTAGCTGGCAGCACAGTCTATCCAGTAATCTACCCCCAAAGTGCCACCGGTTGGATGGCGCGGAAATTTGATAAACTGCACGTAGAACGTGGAGCTTAGGAGGATCGAAGTCAGAAAACAGTTGCCTTTTTGATTCTTCACCAGCACCTTAAGAAAGCCTCGTCAATATTTGCTGTCATTATTTCTACAATCTCTGTTAGATCTGTGTTGTTCCAGTCATCGAGCTCATTGCCGCAATAGGCATCTTTTGCAAGAGCCAATAGTGCAGTATTCTCTTGCGGCAGGCGTTCAATCACCCACTCTGCGGCTTGGCTCTTTGCCATGAACATACCGGTAGCAACAGTTGCCCAAATGCGTGCCAGTGTCAGCAGAACATTGCGCTCATCATTCTTCATTTGGCCGACCAAACCTGGAATGACATCTTTCAGTGCTTTGAACAAATCGCTTTTTGGGATAGGTGGAATCAGGTTAATTCTCTCGGTGCCCAACAATGTGACACTGTGCTGCTCTGCCTGCTTAAGGATTATTGTCAAGTCTGGGTCTTGCTTGACTTGGGGAATCCACCCGCTTTCAAAATCCTTCCGAAGCCATTCTCCGTATTGAAAAAGCACCCTTGGAGGATGTACCCAGGGGACAATATCGCTTAGCTTGACCACGCTAAGATCTAAGTGTCGTATTCCGTCTATATTTCCGATTCTGCCGGAGCTTCTCATTAGTTCGCTAGCTAGTGCTATAAGCACATCGTCTGGCAATGGCTCATTCACAACCGCCAAGACATCTATATCGCTGTCGCTTTTAAGGCCACCTAAAACTGCTGATCCATGTAGATACGCAGCTATCATACTCTCCCCGAAAATGTCATGGAGGATATCGAGCACGCAAAGTGCCTCTGCTGGAATACTATAAGCACTCATTGTTTACTTTCCATCTAAGATAAATCTTCATGTCTCAAATATCGTTACACTGACACATATATTAGCATTACACTTCACCATCTCTTATGGTAGATGACAAGTGCTGTTGTTGATGTGGGATTGTAGCCCAATTTCTTGGGCAGATAGTGTAGGATATCCACACTAGGGCTGGTCGAATTGGCCCGGGTCCTCCACAGGCGGGAAAAGCTTCCCGTCACTCTTTTGGCGTTGCGCATCAAGTCTGGACTTTTCAGCTCAACTGATATAAATTATACCTATTATTTATATCAGAAGGGTTAGCATGGTTTACGATATTAAGAAAGCGATCGAGCACAGAATTAGCGAGCTTGCTGAGGGAGATGTATTTGTTCCTGCAGATTTCTTCGATATAACCACTCCTGTCAATGTCAACAACATCTTGTCCAGACTATGCAAAGCTGGCACAATTCGTAGATGTTTCAGAGGTGTCTATGCTAAGCCCTACTTTAGCAGCGTGCTTGATAGAGAGCTCATGCCTAAACCAGATGACGTGATTGCAGCTATTGCTCGAAGACATCGTTGGACGATTGCCCCTTCTGGTGATACGGCATTAAACCGCATTGGACTATCAACTCAGATTCCAGCTGTTCTCGAATTTGTCAGCAGTGGGCCAGACAAAACATACAGCTATGGTGGTTTTATGATAAAACTACGTCACCGAGCTAATAAGGACATGATTGGCAACTCCCCTATCACCAGGGTTTTTATTCAGGCCATGAAGGCTCTCGGTAATGGCAGAGTGCTAGATGAGACAATGGTGGCACTAGCAGAAAAGCTATCAAGGGAGCAGATAGAGACAATAGTAGAGGAAACAGTTCACTCAGCAGCCTGGATAGCAAAAGTTGCCAGGCAAATAGAGGAAGCCATCAAATGATAGAGATTGCACAAAACAGCCAGCGGTCAAGAAGCGATCTATTTAGCGCTACTGCCTCAGAGCTAAATCTCAGCCCTGCCATCATCGAAAAAGACTATTGGATTTGCTGGATGCTTTCCTACCTGTTTGGTAAATCCAGTGTCTGCGAGCACATATGCTTTAAGGGCGGTACAAGTCTCTCCAAGGGGTATGATCTCATCAAGCGCATGTCTGAAGACATAGACATTGTTCTGGACTGGAGGCTACTGGGCTATGGGTTCTCTGAGCCGTGGGATGAAAGAAGTGGTAAGAAGCAGCGAGCTTTCATGGAAGGTATTCGTGACAGAGCAGCCAGATATCTCTCAGAAATATTCCTTCCTCAAATGAAAAATGATTTTGCGTCTAATGGACTGCGAGACTTTTCGCTCACTATTACTGCTACAGATTCGCAAACAATACGCTTCTTTTATCCGCAAGTATTTGCCGACGATGCACTTCTTCAGGAGATACGCCTAGAGGCCGGGGCTTTGTCAGCCTGGACTCCGTCCCAGCAAATATCCATTACACCTTATGCAGCCCAACTGTTCCCTCAAGCATTTAACACCTCCAACACCACGGCAAGAGCAATGAAGCCAGAACGTACTTTTTGGGAGAAGGTAACCATTCTTCACAAAGAAGCTTTCAGAGATGCGGGAGCAATTCCCAGCCGCTACTCTCGTCACTACTACGACATGTATGAGCTCTGCAACTCGTATGTCAAGGATGCAGCATTTGCCAGTGTCGACCTTTTGGGAACAGTGGTTGATTTTAAAAGTCGGTTTTTTCGCTCTGCATCAGCACATTATGAGCTAGCTAAGCCAGGAACACTAAGACTGATTCCGCCTGCTGATTCTATGGCCGCCCTAAGGCGTGACTACGCTTCAATGCAATCAATGATATACGGAGAGTGCCCAGAGTTTGAAACAATCATAGACTCACTCAGGCTCTTAGAAAATGAGATTAACCTGCTGTGATTAGTTTTATCCCTGCCAGCCATTCGGGGTTATTTCGATGCATCTTTGGTGTTGTCCCTGCCAGCCATCCGCCTGAAATTGCTCTTATTCGCCTTGAAGGCGGGTAAGATGCAAAAACAACTCGTGTTTGAAAACTTGTTGAACTTTTTGTTGTCGGACTTGGTGTGAGCAGGAGGGCGAAACAGCCTCCTGACAAGGGAAAGTTAGTAGCCTTTTTGGAGCTATCTATAGCAACACGTCCTGCGGTTCTTGTGCTGACCTTTCCTACTGCTTCCGTTTTGTCTTGAGCTTAGTCACTTCCGTGTCGCTGAAGCTGGTGACTACCAGTGCCCTGTTCGGCAGCTTCTTTGGTCTTGGCTTAGGTAGTGCGAGTGCCGTCAGCCATGACCCACGTTTTATCAAGCGTCTTGATGTATTTGATGACCTCGCGAGTCTTGATGGTTCTATTCATGCAACCTCCTATTGCACTAGCATAATTGACCTAGTCCCAGCTAGCTTGTTTGTTAGTCATTTCCTATTAGACTGACAGTTGATGTTTTGGAGAGCCAGTTTCTCTCCGCATTGCAGAGAGAATTGAAAGATCAGATGCCGAAATACAATGTCATAATCCCAACTGACATCAAACCGAGCCCATGGCCGCACGAAATCAGCGCAGCAGTAATTCTGTCAGAGTATTATCAGGCTGATGTCATGTTCTTAAAGCGCATAGTTAATGCCAAGTCAGCTGATGTGCTAATCAAGGGACGATATTGGGAAATAAAAAGTCCCACTGGTAAGGGGAAGAGAAATGTTCAGCACACTTTGTCTGCCGCACTAAAAACAATCTAGATGTATAGTCTTTGATGCAAGACGCTCAAAGATGCACATAAACAGAATCAGAAGTGAACTAAAAAAGCAGCTCAAAATGACAGCGTCTATCGAGCGGTTACTGATCAGACCAATTCGTCATTGCGGGCTTGACCCGCAATCTGAGACGCATTTTGGTTAGATTGCGGCTCGGAGGCCGCAATGACGGCCTACAGTCTGACTAGTGAATCGAGCGTCTTTTGTTGATTCAGACGCTCCCTTAGGTTCCAATAGTATTGTCAAACGTAACATAATATGTTACTTTATCCAATATGTATGTTACAAGAATACATAATACTCAGTCTCTGGACACCGTCAAGGCAACTGATGTTGCAAGTTGGCTGTTGTCTCATGGAATCACTGATATCACCACAGAAGAGCTCGCGGGCCTGATTGGTGTTCCAAAGAATCAAGTCCGCCAAAGAATGGCTCCTCTGGTAAAGCGATGTGAGATTGTCTCCCCTGCTCGTGGCTTGTGGATACCAGTTCCCTTTGAGTACCGTCAATGGGGTGCTCCTGAGACTGTGCACTATATCGACGCCATGATGAAACACCTCGAAACCGACTATTACATAGGATGGATGACGGCCGCATCGTTTTTCGGAGCAAGCCATCATGCACCTCAAGTATTTCAGGTCGCTACATCAAAGACGGTAAGCAATCGTATTATTGGACGCTCTGATATGAGATTCTTTCAAAGATCTAACGTGGGCATATTGCCAACTACTCGCATCAACACTCAGACTGGCACGGTAACGGTATCAACAAGAGCGGCTACCATGCTCAGTGCGGCCAGTGACATAAGCCTTGTCGCAGGTCTGGACAACGCTGCAAATATTATTATCGAACTCAGTGAAACTGATGAGCCTTTTCTTGAAGAAGTGGTAGCCTCTGCTCACCTATTTCCCATATCTGCGGTTCGCAGGCTTGGTTGGATATTGGAGAGTTTCACTTCAATAGACGGGCTAGAGGACTTGCGATTTCTCAGCAGTCAAAGTGATAAAAGGTTTTCTAAGCTTTCCGTGCATCATTCTTACAGTAATAAAGTAAGCAAGAATTGGTCTCTTGACATCAATGCAGAAGTTGAGCCAGACATATGATTCCAGCAGCGGTCATAACCAAATGGAGTGTTACTCATCCTTGGTCTACTCGAGAGCAGATCGAACAAGATCTCTTGCTTTCACAAGCCATGTGTGAAGTTTCGAATGACCAGTTGCTCGGATTCGAGCTGGTTTTAAGAGGGGGCACCGCCTTCCACAAGCTCTTTTTGCCCAAGCCTCATCGTTATTCCGAAGATCTTGACTACGTGCGAACAAGCGCTGGTGGAATTGGTGACATCATGAAGCGCTTAACCTCACTTGGTTCTGAGCTAGGATACATTGTGAGCACCAGGATGGGGCAATTCCCCAAGATTTTCTGGAAAACCACTGCTGAGTCGGGTTTACCATTAAGGATAAAGATAGAAATTAATACCTTCGAAAGATCGCCTTCCTTACCGCTTGCCTTGATAGAGCATACTGTAGACACGGATTGGTATTCCTCACGCGCCAGTATTAAGACCTTCCAAGTTGAGGAATTGGTCGCCACAAAACTGCGAGCGCTCTATCAGCGCTCAAAGGGAAGAGACCTATTTGATCTTTGGCTTGCCATTGTTACCATCGGCTTAGAGCCAAGCAAGATAATTAAGGCATATGAGCCTTATCGACCCGACAAGACGAGCTCCCAGCAGATGATAGAGAACCTTGAGGCAAAACTTAACAATATGCAATTTCTCAGTGACACTGATGGCCTAGTGATCTCTAACGACCATGAATATAACCCAGGAGCTGCTGCAAAGCTTGTCATCGAAAAACTCCTTACTGGTTTATAAGATACAGGGCATTCTGTAGTTAATGACGATGTGCCAACTGCTCTGTGCTTCAATTTTCCCTGCCAGCCATTCCGTTTTCGGAGCGGCATTTTTACTGCTTTACGATTGAATTTCGTTTTTTCATCGGTACGGTTTCATACCTTTTAACGATTCTACCTTTCGTGAAAAGGTGTAACCACCCACCGTGAAATTGTTTACCTATCGTGAAAAGGTGTAGCTTTTGCCGAAAATCACTTGTTCAGTTCCTTAAGCAAAGCCACGTTGGTGTCTATACCTTGCCGATGTTCTTCATCGGTCATGGACGGGTCTTTCCAGTCATAGAAAAGCTGGCAGGGCAACTCGGCACATTCGCCACAAGTTTTAAAGCCATTCTTGTTGACCGAGCAATCATAAATCGGACAACACTCCACGCCAAAGTTTTCTATGTAGAATGGTTTTCCGCAGTGTTGCTGGCAGCCGTTACCGCATTTTTCTTTCAGGGGACACGCGTCGCAGTTGATTCCGCATGGTGATAAGTTCATCGCTATTCTCCTTTTTCTTTCATTAATCAGCGGCAAAACGCTCATCCACTTGCGGCTAGTACGGTTTGTTGCACTTCCAATGGGTCGTTGCACTTCGGATGAGATTCAACCCGTGTGAGTAACGTTTGCTGAGGGAGATGTATTTGTCCCCGCAGATTTCTTCGATATAACCACGCCAGTTAATGTCAACACTATCTTGTCCAGACTATGCAAAGCTGGCGTAATTCGTAGATGTCTCAGAGGTGTCTATGCTAAGCCCTACTTCAGCAACGTGCTTGAAAGAGAGCTCATGCCCAAACCAGATGAGGTGATTGCAGCTATCGCACGAAGGCATTGTTGGACGATTGCCCCTTCTGGCGACACAGCTTTAAACCGTATTGGTCTATCAACTCAGATTCCCGCTGTTCTTGAATTTGTCAGCAGTGGGCTAGACAAAACATACAGCTATGGTGGTTTTACGATAAAACTACGCCACCGAGCTAAGAAGGACATGATTGGCAACTCCCCTATCACCAGGATTTTTATTCTGGCTATGAAGGCTCTCGGTAATGGCAGAGTGCTAGATGAGACAATGGTGGCGCTAGCAGAAAAGCTATCAAGGAAGCAGATAGAGACAATGGTAGAAGAAACAGTTCATTCAGCAGCCTGGATAGCAAAAGTTGCCAGGCAAATAGAGGAAGCCGTCAAATGATAGAGATTTCACAAAACAGCCAGCGGTCAAGAAGCGATCTGTTTAGCGCTACTGCCTCAGAGCTAAATCTAATCCGGCTTTTCTGCAAGGCGTTTTGCGGTTGGAAGAAAAACTCCCTCATTTTGATGGAGTTTTTCTTCCACTGTATCTAAACTCGGTCTACCGCTAATCAATTTGCCTGCTCGATAGTGCAAACCCACGTAGTAACTAAACTGCAAAGGCGGCAGATTGCGCCTCGAAATCTGATTAGATACGATGGAAATGAGGACTACAGATTAAATCGAATTGCTTTCCATAAGTGTCGTTTCCATAAGTGTCGATTCCCTGGGCACCACATCAGCGTGATACAATATCTTTGCTAAGCCAGCGTCGCCTCTCAACGATGCGCACATGGCGGGTGCTTCTTGTATCGTATATCGGGAGGTGACACTGTGATTGAAGGTAGCCCATGAGAATTATTGAACTCGTGTTGTTACTGCTGAACTGTGCGACATTGTTTTTCATGGTATTTAGAAGATTCTCCAAAGCTTTTAACAGATCGACAAAGGCTATTTGGATTGGAGGCGCAGCTCTCAACCTCATCGTCCTTCTGCTCCACATAGTCTTAGAGGGCCTACGTATACAGATGCTTTTCTCCTATGCTTTCGTTTTCGCTTTGGTGTCGGTAGCTGTAATAGTGACCTTGAAGAAGCCACGAGAAAAGGAGAAACCTAAACGCAGAAGAGTCGTAGTATTCAAAGGCATCGGCACAGGCTTTGTATTCTTAGCCTTAAGCCTCTCAGCAATCCTGGCCTCTTTGCTACCCGTTCCAACGCTGCCCACACCAACGGGCAACTATGCCGTAGGCGTGCAGCACCTTCACCTTGTTGACGAGAACCGTAACAACTCCTTCTTCACTGGTTCATTAGATAAACGCGAATTAATGGTCAAGATTTATTATCCTGCCGAGGATGAGGCCTCGCAGCCCTTTGTGCACTATTTCCGTGGCTCAAAAGAGTTAGCTGGGGCATACTTGAAAGAAAACGGTTTCCCTGGTGCATTCTTTCAGCAGCTGGCTTACGCCCAGACACATAGCAAGGAGAATCTACAGCTGGCTAGACAACACTCAAGCTATCCTGTAATCCTTTTTTCTCATGGATGGGGATTTTCCATAGAGCTATACACCTCTCTATGCGAAGGCCTGGCAAGCCATGGGTATATTGTTATTGCCATTGATCATACCTATTTGAATGGGGCGTCTCTGCTGCCTGATAGGATAGTGAGAACGAGTGAGGCGCCAATCTTTTCTGGGTCTTTACTCCCTGAAACCCTAAGAGGCATGGCGCAGACCATGACTGATGACTCAATCTTTGTCATAGATGTTTTAGAAAAACTGGATAGTGGCAACAGAGACTCCATTTTCCGTAACCGATTGGACCTGGACAACATAGGGATTGCTGGTCATTCACTGGGAGGAGCGGCTTCCTATAACCTTGCGATTAATGACAGCAGGATCCCGAGTAGGATCAACGCAGCCATAAACCTGGATGGTGACCCTCTATTCACTCCTGAACCCAACGCGGAATTGGCGCCAATCCTTATGCTAACCAATGGAGAAAACTGGGTAGTCAATCCAGATATCTTGATGCCCAAGCTTGAAGATATGCCAGAGGAATATTACGCTCTGATTCTTGAAGACTTTGGAGCCGAGGCTGTCTATAACGCTGAAAGGCAGAGGGAGGCACAAGTTATCCGTGAGCTCTCAGTTATTCTGGCGGACTCCCAAACATTGTTTTTTATCAAGGGTAGCCTACATTCGGCTTACTCAGATTTAGGCTTTTGTTTAGGCAAACCGCTGGAACAGCTCTTTGGAATAGGAACAACAGGCCCAGCTAAAACTCTGGAGATTACACAGGCCCTGATGCTTGCATACTTTGACCAACATTTGAAAGGCCAACCAGGAAGCTCCTTGGACACCCTCGTAGAGACTTACTCAGAATTACAGCGAGTCAAACTGTAATAGCAGGTTTGAATTCATTTCCAGGTACTTTTACTACAATCGTCTCAGAACGAGTCTTGTTGAAGTACCTATTCTTCAGAGAACACCTCCATTGGTTCTATAAGTCAACAATATCCTCACCCGTTACTGATCAGACCCAATTCGTCATTGCGGGCTTGACCCGCAATCTGAGAGGCATTTTGGTTAGATTGCGGCTCGGAGGCCGCAATGACGGACTACAGTCTGACCTTCACCCAAAATAATCTCTGACATTGTGGTAGGCAGATTGACATTGTGCGCACAATAGCGTTATCGTTACGAACAACAGGATGCTTTGCAAGGAGGTCTGTGATGACAATCACAAATATCAATATCCGGACCGACAGTGAGCTGAAGGGAAAGGCTCAGTCCATTCTTATCGATTTGGGGCTGGATATGTCCACGGCAATCAATATCTATCTTAGGCAGATTGTTTACAAGGAGTCAATTCCATTCAGTATTGACAGGGAGCTGAGGCCAAGCTCGACAACCGAAAGAAGGCTTTGCGTGGGAGTCTGCGCGATAAAGTCTGGATGTCAGACGATTTCGATGCGCCTTTAGAGGATATGCGAGGCTACATGTGAGTAATTATCTACTTGATACTCATGCTTTGATCTGGCATCTGGAGGACTCAGCAAGTCTCTCTTCTGCCGCAAACGAAGACACAAGCTGATTGCAACTTGAGTAATGTACATTAACAAGGTAAGGATCATTAACTTGCTCCAAGAACTAAGCCCCTATTTGTGAGACAGGCGTCTACCTATGACTGAGAGCACTTCCCGCGAGTACTACTTGTTGGCACTGAAGGTCTTTTTAGCCTCGGTGCCCTTTCCGGTGCTAGGTTTAATTCTTGTAGCAGTCTTCAAGTTTGGGCAGATGCGCTCCTTCCTTGCTTCAATTGTAGCGCCCGTTGAGGGCAGCGTTGCTTTAGTGATCATACTGGGAGTCATAAGCGGAGCGGCTATCTCATTACTACTAATTGCGCTTGTTGTCGTTGCTAAAGTGGAGCTTCCGAAAAATGAGGGCACTGAACTCCTTGAGAAACTCGTTGTACGTCCAGCTGGCATAGCCACCATGGCTTTTTGCGGAGGAGTTTTTGAGGAGTTCTTTTTTAGAGGAGTGTTGATTGGCCTGTTTATCGGGCACTCGTTGCCTGTTGACTGGCTGATTATTATAGCGAGCTCAGCGCTTTTTTGGGCTGTCCACATTCCTCAGTACAAAGGTGCCCCGGTTGTTCTTGCTGGCGTTGCAGTGATTGGAATTACCTTTGCTCTTATGTTTTATCTCACGGGCACAATCGTGCCTTCAATGATTGCGCACGCCCTCTACAATACCTGTGCAGGAATCTTCCTTTCTCGAAAGCTCAAAAGAAACCTTGAGGAAGACTTGCCTCTTTAAACAAGAAGCCGCCCCTGTTTTGCTGGTGTCCTACTGCCTTTCTCGCTGCGCTCACTCTGAACGCATGCCATTGAGCCTGGCGAGAATAGCTGCTATTTGCAGAGGAGGCTCGATGAATCCTTCTCTCACCCAGAGGCTGATAACGCTCAGGCTACCGTTTTCATAGTAGCAATGGATATAATTGAGCTCAGCCTCAGACACACCAGGAAACCCTCTCTCACAGAGTGCGGCAGCATATTTACGGTTGATTGCCAGGCATTTGGACAGAAAGGAGCTGTTGTTGCTGGAAAAGAATATCTGGGTGAGCTCCCGCGCCCCTAAGAGACTGGTCAGAAGATCGCGCCAGAAGCCACTGTCTTTGGAGTAATCATAGCCTTGACTGGCAATCTTTGTGCTTAGTTGCTGCTCAAGCTGATTCAGAAACTCGTTTTCCATGCAACTCATTAGATCGTAGGGATCTTGATAATAGAGATAGAAGGTGCTTCTGCTTATATCTGCAAGCTCACAGATTCGAGTTACTGTTATCTTGCTCAGAGAGCTCTCCTGCAACAGCTCGATAAATACCGACTGAATGACCTGCCTGGTGTAGCGAGCTTTGCGGTTTTCTTTACGCGGCCCGGCGGCGCCACTAATCTGTGTTGGTGACTTCTGCGTAAGCGTCAGCGACGATGAATCCTCGAGTTGTCTGTTGCTCATGTGATGCCTTTCTGGGAAACTTTTCTGGACAATCAGACTGCATGTGTCCACTTATGCACAAATGAAACAAGATTGCTTATTGAGAAATGGTTTCATAATTCGTACTATCCAATACGAGAAGAGATTAACACATGTACAGAGATGTACATGTGTCTAAGTAAGAGCGAAAGGTTAAGTATGAGAGTATTTTACTTTACTGGCACAGGAAACAGCCTGCAGGTGGCACGAGCAATTGGAGAAGGTGGCGAGCTCGTCTCGATACCTCTGTTTTTACGAGAGCATCAGATTGAGATTGGCGTAGCAATCAAAGAGCTGGCTTCTAGCATGGCTCCAGCAGATGCAGCTACTGCCATCAGGACAAACGGTGATACGATGACCGGCAAAAGGATTATCATCAAGGATGATGCCGTAGGCCTTGTGTTTCCCACGTATTACTGGGAGGTGCCCGCAATTGTGGTTGAGTTCCTTGAAAAAGTGAAGATTGAGAGTGATTACTTTTTTGTTCTCACCACTCGGGGAGTTGCCTCTGTTACCCTCAAGTCGAACCTACGTCAAATAGCTCGGAGGAATGGACATTGCCTTTCATACTACAGTCAGATCAGCATGCCCGATAACTTCCTACCGCTATGTAACATGACCAATCAAAAAAAGCGTTTTACCGCAAGCGTGCTGGCTCAAAGCATTGGGCTAAGGGTGACCGATGTTCGAGCAAGAAAAAGCAATGTGAGGGGGCCAACGGCTCCAGGCTTCTTGGTGTCAGCTGGATCTAGTATCATTCGTGCCTTTACTGGTGGAACCAAACCAGCCTCTGAGAGCTTTTTAGTGGATGCCAACTGCACAGGTTGCGGCATCTGTGCCAAAGCATGCTCTGCTCAAAGCATCAAGATTGTTGAAGATATGCCTGTATTCAGCAGTACCTGCAACGACTGCTTAGCCTGCGTGCACCTCTGCACCACAGGAGCTCTACACATGCGCAAAGAAAAAACTTCTGAGCGATACCTCAACCCCACCATCAAAAAAGACGATATTATTGAAGCTCACAGCCCGCAGAGGCTGCCGGTGCGTTAATATCTACCGGGCCTCATTAACGTACTATGACCTCCAGCGGTGTGGCTAATTCTGTCGTGTGCGAAAAGAGGGGCTTGAGGTAGACTACATCATGGGGATAATCCCACAAAACGATACGAGTTGTGAAAAACCCGGGTGTTGTCACATACTCTCTGCGTGTTTCGTCATATTCTGGGACTTCGCCGTAGTTAGAATAGCCAAAGTGCTCATCGCCGTTCTCGTCAAAGTAATACCAATCAAATAATTGATAACTGACATCACGCTCCCGTTCTATTGAAGAAAATGTCAGCTCCCATGAATTGCCACTTCGTACGACCTGTCTAAGCTCAACCCCTTCTGGCAGCCTGTCGGAGGTGCCTTTGGCCAGATCGATCCTGCATTGCTCCATCTCTTTACTAAGCCACTCGGCACCAGTAATAAACATGGTGAAATTGTGGCTCTCAAAGAAAAACGCACTGTCGAGGAGGTAGGATTCCATCATGGGTGAATCTACCGAACCAAAGGAAAATGTACCGTTGGAGGGCTGGTCAAACCTGACGCCCTTATCATCTATAAAGTAAAACTTCAAGCTTATGAGCCATGCCGCATTCTTTTCATCTGCTGTAAGGTTCACCTTCATATGAGTTGGATAAATCTCGACTGTCGTAACGGTAAGGCTTTGCCCATCCAGGACTATGTCTTGATCAAGCGTGAGTATCCGGCCTTGTTGCGTAAACTCAGGATCAAAGTTGAGCGTAAATGAGAATACTGCTATTACTGGAGGCGAGCTCATCTCATGTAGTTCATCGGCAGCTCTAAGAGGCTCGACTTTATCACTGCCTCTCTCTCCATTTACAATACACTCAAGGATTAAGCCGTTCGGCATATTGTAATCGAAAAAATCTACAACAAACTGACGGAGCTCGATGTTATCTGGAGTAAAACCTCCTGTTCCAATCGCATACCCCTCAAATTCTTCTCCGTCCAAGGTGAGAATCTCAGGAAAGCCATACATGTCGGAATATTCCTGGGACCGAAGTGTGTAGAAGATATTGAGCTGTCTTTGATCTACAATGACATACTCGACTCGCATGGTCACACCGTTATCGGTCTGCTCCAGACCGATGACCTGAGCATAGTCATTTTCAACCGCCTTGCTTAATGAGGGTGACAACGAAACTGCATCAGCAAGCTCTCGAAGTATTGGAATCTGTCCCATCGCGTATGCAAAAGTAGGTGACAGGTTAACCATTACAACAAAGACAAGAAAGGCTGCCGCTATACTGCTTACGGGCACGGTCAAGAATCTGCGGTTGCGGCGCATCTTTCTTGCTCTTGTTTGAGCAAGCGAAACAACATGATCAAGCATAGGTGGGGCATTATCAAGTCTAGTGAGATAGTTGTGATATTCAAGGTTTCTATCCATTCCCTATTCCTCCTCTGAAAGCTTGAGTTTAAGTAGGCTTAATGCTCGTCTTTGGCGTGTAGCAACTGTTCCTTGGGGTATTTCGAGGCTTTTTGCGGTTTCTGCAACTGTGAGATCCGTAAAATACCTGAGGATTATGACGTCCTTAAGGTCTTGTGGTAAGCGATTGATTGCTTCTTCGAGCGGGAGCGTATCCAGTACGCCTTCAGCTGCATCCCCTGCTGCATCCGTTGCCATTTCTGAAATGTCCTCAAGAGCTTGCTCACGCTTCATGCGGCGAAGCTCTTGCTTGCACACGTTTATCAGGATTCTGGTAACCCAAGTTTCACAAAACTCCGCTTGCCGCAGCTTTTTTAAGGACATAAACCCACGATAGATGGCTTCACCAACTGCATCAAGAGCCATATCCTCGCTTCCCAGATAAACAAATGCTGTGCGATAGAGCTGCTTCTTTATCTTCTCCGTCCGAGCGGCAAACTCGTTTTTGTTCATCAAGCTCTCATCCTTTTCTATTGAACCTTCACTATAAACTCGATTCTACGTATTAGATTCACTAGCAAGGCGTTTTTATTTGCCAAGAGGAATTATCTCTATTTTTCTGCGAAGGTGGAGACGGGGGTCGTAACAGACAGAGGGACGAGGCTAGTGTCCCAAGTCACCCTGTGGCGTTTGGGACACTAGCCCCGTCCCTCTGTCTGTTACGACCCCGCTGTCAACTGCCCTGTCAACTCTGCCTTCGTGTCTATGCGCAATCAGGTTTTGTCATCATGTTCGAGGGTAAAGAAGCTGGGAGAGTTAGGAGTAACTTTTCTTTGAGAAAAGGCAATGGCAGTATCTTCAATGGTAGCAATGCTTGCAACAACACAGACGACTGCCGCTGGTATATCAAGCCCAATATCAAGGATGTGAACCACGGGGATGATGAGAACCAAGAGCAAGGCACTGGTCTTATCAAGAATGGTGTGAGTAATGACTCCTGAGTGGCGCTTAGTGCTTATGACACCTGAGCTAACCTTGACTACCAAAATTACTGCTATCCACACGACCAGCCAGATAGGCACCATAAAGCACCTGAACATCGTTATGAGAATGGCAATTGCAAAGACAAAGTCCCCCACTGTGTCCAGCATAGCACCCGTCTTACTTTCGAGTTTTTGCTTCCTTGCAATCACTCCGTCAAAAATGTCAGAAAAAATACAGTAGACGTAGACAACGTAAAACGACACTGACAAGGGTTCGAGAAGCAAAAGCAGCAGCGAAAGGACTATACGGGATATGGAAAGTATGTTAGGTATCATTTTGATATTAATGGCGCTTACCGCTTTCTTCTCTGTACTGTTTGTTTCTACCTCAACGAACACCGTTGATGTTGCGCCGAGGTGTAGATAACAAAGATTGGCTTGGTGCTCTTTAAGTATAGCCTAATCGTCTCAGTTGTCCCCTCAAGGACAACAGGCATAACCAAAAATGCTGCCCAAAAGGCTTCAGCGACACTGAGGGAGCTAAAAGGGACGACTTATGCGTGCCCTTGTCCCCATAAAATAGCCTCCTCAATGTTTGTTGTCATTATCTCTATAATCTCCGTTAAGTCTGCGTTGCTCCAGTCATCGGGCTCGTTGTCGCAATATGCATTTTTTGCGAGGGTCAGTGGCGCGGTATGCTCTTGCGGCAGGCGTGCAATCACCCACTCTGCAGCTTGATTTATTACCTTCCACCTAAGATCAATTCTTCTATCATAAATATCGTTAGAGTTTATATTAGCATTTGCATTTCGCTATCTCTTACGGTGGGTAGAGATAACAGAGAAAGCTCCCTGTCTGGTAATATGATTGGAGCCATCCCCTGCCAGATATTGGAGGTATTAATGAGTAGTTCAAAAACGAGGGAAGCTTGCCTGGCAGAGCTACGGAATCTTTTAAGCAAACCGAATTATGGAGGTAGCTTGCCTGCTCATGAAAAAGTTGTTGAGCTCACCTCGTATATGGACACACACTTTCAAACACAATTCAACGTTAGCCTTGTTAGTAGTGGAAAATGGATTGGGCCTAGCTGCGATGATTGTGATGATTACGAGTGCAGCGAATCCCAGTTTGTCAGTTGCGAAATGGGCAGCTATTATGTTGAAAGCTACCTTACTCGTTTAGATAAGGACATTGGATTTGGCGGATTGGCAAAGATGCTAGACGAATTCGAGAGAAATGAGTGCTGATACAGAAGTCAGATAAAACAGAAGGCGGTTTCCTGTCTTATCTGACTTGTCCTGTCTTATCGTGGCCAGTTGTACAATAGGGCGCACGTTGGTAAATCTGATGCTTAGTCGTCAAAGTCTCCGTCGGGGCCTTCATTGACTACCAGCAATTGAGCCTTCTCGAAAATCTTATCCGAAGTCCACTCGTCAAGGCTCTCTATTTGCTCACTCTTGGGGCCGAGGTCATAAGATCCAGCATCCAGGATACTTTCAATAGCCAATGTGGCGGTATCGGCTCCGTTAAACACCTCGCTGATCATCAGATAGGCAAAGTCCTTAACGTCTGCAATCATTCGCTCTTGTACCGCAGCAGACTGGTTGAGAAGCTGGATTTCAAAGGGCAGGCAGAGCTTCTTGTAGTTGCCGCCACTCCAGTCATTTGCCTTGGCATAGGCTCTCATCTCGCTCCACAGCGCTTCGGTTGCGCCTTTTTCGGAAAGCTTGATGAACTCTTTATCCTCGTTGAGCTCGGCGTTTCCAAACTCATTTACGCTAACCCCCCACGAAATCATCATGAGAGCGGTAGCAACGTTAGCTTTGGTCGTATTTGTTTGAGCAGCAATCTGACGCAGCTTGTCGAAGCTGTTTCCAGAAGTGCCGTGTTGGGCACCATCTACCTTATAGGGCTCAAGAGCCTTGTGGATATCGGCAGTCAGATCAATTTGGATGCCACCGCCAGATGCCTCAATGCCGTGCGTCGTTCCATTGTTTAAGGCTATCCACTCGGGATGTATGCCATGGGCGTTAAGTCCCTGAACAAGGAAAAGGGCTTCTTCTACCGTCGAAAGGCCCTCTTTGCCTTTAATCTCTCCTACTTCTACCTCAAGACCAGCCCAAGATGGAACATATTGAGCCAGCTCTATGCAGGCAAGCAGATTCTCAGCGTCGGGCAAATGTGACGCATCAATGGCAATAGAAGTGATTCCAGCCTTAAACATCTTTGGGATTTCTATTTTTGCCTTTTCGATGTCTTCATCGCCTTTGATGGTGTAGTGATCGGCATGAATCGCAACAGGTATGGTAATGTCCAGTCGATTGCATATAGTGTTGACCACAGAAGCAATGTTCCAGAAATTTACTCCACAATAACTGGACTCCGACTTGGCAATCTCAATTATTAATCCAGCGTTTGCTTTTTGCGCTGCCAACAGTGCACCGCTTATGGCAAAGCTGTTGCGACCGTTTGCCGCCATGGCAATGGCCTTTCCTTTTGCAGACATAGCACGGTCGATGACCTTGCCGCTCACTATCAGCGCCCTTGAGTCGGGAAACAGTTCCGCGATATTGGGGGCGCGTCCTATCTGTAGAGCCTTTTCGAAATCGGTTGAATTTGACATAAGCAGTCCTCTCACTATAGGGTCTCAACAGGCACATGAAAATACCTTTCGTAGGTAGGCGCTGTAATATCACGCATATGAACTTGTAATATTACTTGCCTCTTCCAGTATAGCGAAAATATGTCCCTTTGCGAGAAATTGATACTTATGTAACTTGAGTAGCACTTTTTTTGCGGCAAGAGGTAGATATCAGGTGTTTTCTGTAAAAGATTACGCCAAAAATGATGCTTAGCGCACTCATTAGTAGTTATAGCTGCTGCGCAATACTACTGGATCCAGTCCGTTCTTTCGCTCAGGTCAAAAGAGTCAATTATGGTATAGCTCACATTTTTAGCTTCGAAACTTGACTTGAACAGCGAAATGCTACTCACCTCTATTGTGCGCTGAGGGGCAGTTAAAACCATCGGCATTGAAGCACTGACTCCCCGTGCAATGGTGATGTGAGGGTGGTAAGCCCGCTTTTCAATGTCAAAGCCAGCGCTGCGATACAGGCTGTCGAGCTCATTTTGCAGCCTGAGTAGTGCTGTGTTTTCTTGGATGCCCACCCACCAGGTGCGACCCCTGGGTTGCTTAAAGCTACCAATCCCTTCAAGCGCCAACTCAAAGGGCGCATGAAAGCTGCTTGGTAGGTGAAGAATATCGCACGCTTCATTAATGCGTTTGGTTTCTCCGATAAAGAGCAGGGTGAGGTGAAAGTTCTGGAGGGGCACCAGACGTGCCTGCTCTGCCTGGTGCCTCAGGCTGGTGGCCATGTGCCAGAGCTCTTCTTTAAGCTCTCCGGGTAAGTCTATGGCAATAAAGAGTCGCATTTCTGTATTATACTCAATAGAGAATTTTTAGGCAGCAAACGATGGAGGTAGCTTGCGATGGAGATAGCTCATCAAATCCTACCGAGCTCTCTTTTCCGATAGTCAGACCGACACATACTACTGCTGTTACACCTGGTAGTACAAAACGGCGAGTTGCGTGCGGTTTTTGAGTTCCAATTTGGTGAGTATTGTGCTTACATAGTTGCGCACCGTTCCCTCGCTGATGTAAAGGGTGCTGGCTATCTCCTTGTTATCAAACCCCTTTGCTACGAGCTCAAATATCTCATACTCCCGCTCACTCAAAACAGAGAGCTCTGTTGCAGAAGACCTCTCTTTGCCCTGCTGCTTATATGCCAGTGGTTTTTCAGCTCCTCTGTTTATCAGGCTGCCCATGTGTTCGAGCACTTCATTGCCAATAACACTTTGACCTGCAAGAACCGAGCGCAGAGCCGGTGCAATGGTAGAGACCTCCTGTTTAACGAGATAGCCCTTTGCTCCCATTTTTAACGCACTTGCCAGATACTCCTCGTCTGCAAAGGTGGTCAGGAAGACAATTCGAGCGTTGTGATGCTGCGCAAGGATTACCTCAGCGGCATCGAGCCCGTTTGTATCGAGCATCTGAATATCCAGCAATAGGATATCAGGCTGCAAGTCCTCGTAGAGCGCCTGCGCTTCTGCGCCATCGCTGCCCATCCCCACTACCTCAATATCTACTTCAGAGCTCAAAATGGTATTGAGAGAGTGAGCAACAAAGCTATCATCATCTACAATTACAATGCGCATTGGCGCTCCTCTTTGACAACCTCTTCTTTTGGGATGGTAACCAGCACTTTGAAGCCCTTGTCGAAACTTGTTCTGAGTGTTCCACCAAGGGCACGTGTACGCTCCTCCATACTAACGAGTCCCATACCGCCTGCTTTGCCAACCTTGACCCTTGAAGGAGGGCAACTGCCGTTATCGCGCACAACAAGTTGGTAGAGCCCAGGAAACTCAATGATAGATACCACTACCGTGGTGGCGTTGCTATGCCTCTGCGTGTTAGAGAGCGCCTCACGAACTATGGAAAGAACCGCTGCACTAACCCTAAAGGGCGGCTCAGCGCTGCGATACTCCAGCTCTATTACCAATCCCTCATCTTCCAGGGCGAGCGCTTCAAGCTGGGCTTGAAGATTTGATGCTTCCTCGTGCAAGTTGTGGACACTTTTGCGTACAGTCTCAAAGGCACTGTCGAGCGTGCTGCCCACATGCTCAAGCTCGGCGGTGAGCTGTGTGTCGCTTGCGTGTACCACTGCCAAAGCCTTTATTTGCAGAATACTGCGCGTGAGCAAATGCCCTACGTTGTCATGTATTTCTCGAGCTATACGGCTGCGCTCATTGAGGGTTGCAAGCTCGCGCTCTAAATCATGACGCTCAAGCAGGTCGCGATTGCGTAACTCCAGCTCGTAGGATGCTTTTGCAAGCTTGTCTCTCTCATCATAGGAGCTTACCTGCTGTTTTGCTATCAGCATGGTGCGCCATGAAAGCAAGCAGCCCAGAAAACAAAAACCGCTTGCTGCAATGAGAATGAAGATCTCAGTGTCAAGACGCCATGGAAACACTAGTAGTAAGATCAATGTGGCCAACCAAGAAGCCCTGATCCCAAGCGGACGCAACCTCATGAGATCGCCAGCAGCCAAAGGCAAAAACACAACGATGCTGGGAGCAAAGAGTGCTGCAGCGCAGTAAAGAAGCGGGCAACTAACCTGTAACCAAAACGGAGCTTTAGGCAACTCGAAGAGCGCAGTGAGGCTCACAGCCACCAGCATGCCAATAATTAATGAGGTGGTAACGCCAGAGAGCAGCATCAACCCCAAACAAAGCAAGAAGACAATAACCTTGTTAAGCAGATAATCTATAGCAGGATTATACGATAAAGCTCTTATAGAGCAGGAACCAGCTTAACAATTGTCAAAGAAACAATGAATGCAACAAGTGCTGACGCGGCTCCATAGATTAACTCACCAACACTATGGCGCCCCAGCCGCAAGGAAGACCAGGCCACCGCAACGGCAACCAATATGCAGGGTATAATGCCGTAGATCCCCGCAAAATACACAGGAAACACCAAAGGGCCCATGGTGCCACAGGCATGCCCACTTGCTCGTATCTTGAGCACCTTGTTAAAGAAAAGAAGTGTTAAAACCGAAAGCAAATAGGTAAGAAAGATGAGAAGAAGCCCGCTGCTCACCTGGCTAAAGATGCCATAAAGCACTGCGCCGCTGTAACCTGTCAGGCTCAGCACAAGGGCCAGGTTGCGCTGGCCTTCTCTCCCTCTTGTCCTAAACTTGGGCACCAGGTAAGAAATGGGGTAAGCAAGCAGGGGGATCAATACCAAAAACGTAAGGGCTAACACTAGCTCAAGAGGCAAGGCTATTACCGCCCTGCTATACAGGTAGAGAAAGACCAAAAGTGCGGCAACTAATATCGGGGGAACGGTTAAAACACGCAAGACTAACGCCAGCTTGTCAACAATTGTTTGCTTTTTTTCTTCCTGCTTCATTTGCTCTACCTCTGCTGAATCTGATAGTATTTCTCTGATTGTTTTTGTTACGGCTTTACCTAGTTTTGTTTACTATATCATATGGACTAGAATAACATAGGTAACAGTTTAGTGGAGGTATGTATGAACACCACTGGCTCTGAGGAAAGAGGGTCACAGCTCGCAAGTCTCGCCTTACCGAGGTATAGCAGTCTGCCTTCTTTTGGGATATACGTCGACCAGCTTGTATCTTTGGTCAATGACATCGTTGGCTCCTTTGCCATGCCAGAAGAAAAGACTCTTACTGCCTCAATGGTCAATAATTATGTCAAGCATGGGGTCATCCCCAAGCCCATAAGCAAAAAGTACACGCGTGATCATATAGCCTGCTTGATAGTAGTGTGTATTCTCAAAAAAGTGTTTAGCATTCCTGAGATTACCCTGTTGATTCGTATGCACATTGCTCATCTTACAACAGAGCAAGCTTTTGATACTTTTGCTGAGTCGCTTGAAAACAGCGTTGCCTTAATGTTGTATGGCAAAACCGTCAACCCAATTAAAGAGCAGGCAGAAACTATTGAAAATGGCTTGCTCATAGAAAGAGCAGTTTTGACTGTTTCCAGCAAACTTTTTGTGCAATTAAACATGGCTACCGAGGCAGCCAAAACTACGAGTAAAGATAGCGATACTCCCAAACAAAAGCGCAAGAAGGCTTGAGGTTGCAAAGAATAGTGAGCTTGATGCATGGGGTTATCATGTGACATTTGTCATGGGTGAAGGTTTTGTATTGATGACGCTGCTCACTGTTGCGCTTTATCTTGTCGTGTCACAATAATCAAAGCCTGCTATGCAGCCTCAGTTTACACAGACTACAGGCTTGCCAGGACTATAAGGACACTCATAAAAAAGGGAGCTACCAATGAACGTTGTAAAGGTGAGTAATCTCGTTAAGCGATACAAAGAGCTCGTAGCTCTCGATCACTTTTCTTTGACCATTGAGCAGGGAGAGATCTTTGGGCTTTTGGGGCCCAATGGCTCAGGTAAGACCACGGTCATCAACTGTCTGCTTCAACTTCTCACCTATGACAAAGGCTCAATCAAGCTCTTTGGCGAGGACATGAAACCTTCTCGCTATGACCTCAAGCGACGCATAGGAATTGTGCCACAGAATATCGCGGTATTTGCCCAGCTTACGGTTTATGAGAACATTGACTACTTCTGCTCTCTTTACGTAGGCGACAAAAAAGAGCGTAAGAGGCTCGTTGAAGAGGCCATTGAGTTTGTAGGACTGGAAGACTATCAACGCTTTAGACCCCGTAAGCTCTCGGGAGGGCTCATCAGGCGCCTTAATATTGCCTGTGGCATTGCCCATAAACCGGAGCTCATTATCTTTGATGAACCAACCGTAGCAGTTGACCCTCAAAGTCGCAATTCAATTCTAGAGGGAATCCAGCGCCTGAACAGAGAGGGCTCAACGGTGGTCTACACCAGTCATTACATGGAAGAGGTAGAGCAAATCTGCACCCGTATCATGATTATGGACAAAGGCCAGGCGCTTGCCACGGGCACCAATACCGAACTCAAGAATATGGTGGACATTGGCGAGCGTGTAGAGATTGAACTCTCGGGAGAAAGCGATTTGACCGAGGCTCTGCAACTTGTACACGGACTGCCTCTTGTGACCTCTGCCTCTCTGGAGGGAACAGCACTCAAGCTTATATGCGCCCGCGGAGCCCATTCCCTCTCAAGCGTACTCGGCGCACTCTCAGAGGCATCCCTCACCTATGGCAGAGTCTTTTCTGAGCCTCCCACCCTCAATGATGTCTTCCTAGAGATAACCGGCAAGGAATTGAGGGATTAGCGTGCTTACTACCTTTGTCACAACGCTTAAAACCTTGGTGCGAAACCGCGAGGTTTTGCTGTGGGCAGTGGCCTTTCCCCTGGTGTTGTCCACGCTTTTTGTTGCCATGTTTTCGAACCTGGATGAGGTGCACCGGCTTGAACCTATACCGGTAGTGATTGTGGATGATGAAAACTACCAGGCAGTTGAAGCTTTTGCCCTCATGATAGAACTCCTCGCCAGCGATGAGGCTAACGAAGGCTCCCCCCTGTTGGTTCCTACCTTTGTTGCCAGCGAGGCCGCAGCACTCGAAGCTCTCGAAGCAGAAGTCTATCAGGGTTACATCATGCTCAGCAAAGAGGGCGCGCCTCATTTCATTATGGATCCTCGTCGTAGTAATGCTTTAGGAAATCCTTCGCAAACGGTCATCTTGATGGTGCTCGATCAGTACTTGCAAAATACAGAGATCGTCAATGCGTTTATTCAAGAAAATCCTGCCTTGTTCGCAGACCCGTCTTTCTTAGGCAAGCTAGATGAGCTCCTGGGCGGCAACAACGAACTCAGCTTTACGGAGCGTATCTCCGTTACCGCTAACCCACCGAGCGGCTCACTGCGCTACTTCTATGCAGTACTCGCCTTTTCGTCCATCATGATGGCGACCTTTGCCCTCGTTGCAGTGGACACAGCACTGGGCAACACCTCGCCGCTGGGCGCACGAAGGAGCGTAGGCGGACAGTCTAAGATCCGCCTGCTTGCCCCTACCCTGACCGCTGCCTGGCTTTTAAGCTTTGGCTGTGTGCTTGTAGGCTTTGCCTACCTGCGCTTTGTCTTTGGTGTTGACTTTGGCGGCAAGGAGGCTGCCGTGGTGCTGACTCTGGCAGTGAGCGCTCTTGCAGCAACCTTTCTGGGAGCTTTCTTTGGCTCGCTCTCAATTCCTACTGGCAAAAAAGTGGTTTTGTGGCCTTTGCTTCATGCTTGCTTTCGCTCTTTGCTGGACTATACGGACCCTTTAGCCAGGACTTGGGAGACCTGGTGGCTCGAGAGCTGCCTCTGCTCTCCGCCATCAATCCGGTGCGTCAGGTGGCAGACGCCTTCTTCTCGCTCTATTACTATGACGGCTACACAGAGTTGGCTGGTCACTTGTTGGCACTACTGGCTCTCTCAGTCTTCCTCTTTGTCATTGCCGCGCTAATTATGAGGAGGCAACGCTATGCAAGTATTTAAGACTACTTTACGCATCATCTTTAGGTCGCCGCTCTACCTTTTGCTTTACATTGTCTTTTTTGGCTGCCTTGGATTGATTCTTGTTTCCTCTGTATCAAGCTCAATGGCAACACAGCACGACTCAGGAGACCGTAGCGATCAACGTCCTTCTGTAGCCATTATTGATCGTGACCAAAGCGTCGTGTCGGTAGGATTTGGCGAGTTTTTAGCCGACCGCTCCACACTTATTGACTTGAGGGACGACGTGAGAGAGCTCCAACTGGCTACCGCTCAAAACCTTGCAAGCTATATTGTCATCGTACCCGAAGGCTTTGGAGAGGGCTTTCTTGAGGCAGCACACTCAAATAGCGCTCCTCCTCGGCTCGAGACGGTGGTCAACTATGCCGAGGACGACGGCGTAGTGATGGACTTGCTGGTTAAGCGCTACTTGCAGGCGCTCTACCTTACCATTGCTCTTGCCCCTGACGCTGCCCTTGCTGAAGTTCTCGACACTACTGCCGCTGCAACAAGCCTGCAAGCGGAGCTTTCGGTAGCTGCCCTGCCTGACCAACCAACCACCGGTTGGCAGGAAGTCTTTTACTTCCTGTGGATTGCGTATCCCCTTTCTCTAGGCTTAATTGTGCTCACTGGTGTCATGTTTGCCACCTTTAGAACGGGTGAGCTCAAGCGCAGAAACCTCTGCTCTCCCCTCTCCTCCTCAAGGATGAACCTGCAGATTGCACTTGGTGGAGTATCACTTATCTTCATGACCTGGGGATTCTTGATGTTGCTTTCGCTTTTGCCTATAGTGGACGGCTTGAGTAAACTGCTAGTCAACCCCCTCTCCTTTGCTCTTTTGTGTTTTGCCACACTTGTCTATGCCCTGGTGCCCTTTAGCATAGGCTTCTTGCTGAGCCAGCTGGGCCTCAAGGAGATGGCCCTCAACGGAGCCGCCAATATCATCAGCTTGGCGTTTTGCTTCCTCTCGGGCATCTTTATGGGTGGTATATCTATGCTCGGTGAACCCATGCAGGTCATAGGACAGTTCATACCCACCTACTGGTATAGCGAGGCAATCATGAGTCTCGCGCAAGGCGGCTTGAGCAGCGAGGTGCTCGTGTCTTACTTTACGAACCTGGGAGTTGTAGTGCTCTTTGCGCTTGCCATCTTCTCGGTTGCCCTACTTGCTGGCAGGCGCGAGGTGCAGGGCACCGATGCAGGGGGCAACACGGCAGCCGAAGCAATCGTTTAGAGATTAAACTCGGGAATCGTTCCTACAATCTGTGTAGTATTTGTTCTAAACCAGTCAAAAGGATCTGCGAGAGTCTTGAAAACCCGGCTCTGGGCTGCCAGCTCTTCTGTGTAGTCTTGCAGGGTATAAAGCGCAAAGAACGCCTCTTCAGAATGGTTGATGAGAGGAGTCCACTGGATGTTTTCTATTCTCACGCCTGTTGCATCTTTGACAAAGTCGCAAGAAAGCATCCCGCCAAGCTCATTGAGCTGGTAAGGAATCTCATGATTACTGAGAAAATTTCCCAGTGAGTAGGCCACCAGGGTCTTATTGCCCGTGGCTCCCTCTACCCACGCAACCGGTCCAATAACATGCGTGTGGGAGCCTAAGATGACGTCTGCTCCAGCGTCAGCAATAACTTGCGCATAGTACTGCTGCGTCTCATCAGCTTCTGCATAGTATTCGGTACCCCAGTGCATGGCTACAAGCACCACATCGCTGAGCTCGCGTGCCCTTGCAATGTCGCTTCGTATCTTGTCCTCGTGCATATAGTTAACCGCATATGCCGGAATTTGCGACTCCTCATATCCATTAATGCCATAGGTATAGCTCAGCAAAGAAAACACTATGCCATTTTTCTCAATGGTACTTATGGAATCGGCACTTTCTTGACTACGAGCTGTTCCGGTAAAGAGGACGTCTTTTTCTTCCCAGAGACTGGCCGAGTGGGTAAGCGCATCGTAGCCCCAGTCAAAGGAATGATTGGTGGCAGAAGAAATCAGGTTAAACCCTGTATCCTCTATGGCATCAACCATGGCCTCGGTAGTGTTAAAAGAAGGCCAGCCCCGTGGCCCAATTCCGTCTCCTCCTGCATGAACCTCAAAGCAGACGTAGGCCAGGTCTGCCGCCTGAATATATGGTTTGAGTGGTTGAAATATCGGGCGATAATCGTATAGGCCATCTCCTATCTCACCAGCGCAGGCATCGCCATAATTGCCTATTGATATTTCGGGCAGATTGTCGCCCACTGCCACGAAGGAAACAATGCTCTCGGTTGGCGCAGCTACTGACTGAGCATCTTGACGAGATTCGCCCTCTATCACATTAGTGATTTCTGGCATTGAAAGTAGGTTTACCAAAGCAAAGACGGCGATTCCTGCAGCTACCAGCAAAGCGCCAGCAAAGAGAAGGGTGAATCTCTTTGAGGGTCTTTTTGCCTGGCGAGGTCTTTGATGGGGAGTTTGAGTCCGAAAAGATAGTTCTTGCACGTCAGTTCTTGGCACAGGTGCCGGCCTGGCAGTCTTGGGGCACTCTGCTGCCTTTTTATGCTTGGGGATATACGGTATGCTCATAGCGCCACGGTTTCGTTAGTCTGCTCATCGGATTTAATACTATGAGCACATTCTACCCTACATGTGTAAGCTCTACCTGCCTCGGCACACAAAAATGCCTCCCCTCATGAGTAGAGAGGAGGCTTGTGTCATGCCGATTACGGGGACTCTAGTCTCCGAGAGCCTTGAGCTTTGCATCGACTTCTTCGAGCATCGCTGGGCTCAACTGACCTCCAGACATAGATACAATCTTGGTCAGCGACAAACCACCGGCCAGTTTAAGCCTGGTGTCTGTTTTTGCTCCGGGAACATACTGTTCAATGATGGCAGCAGCCTCTGGATTGGCCATTACGTCCTTGAGCTTCGAGTCCTTCGATAAACCCATTTCTTACTCCTTTCGTAGGCAACACCCTCTAATTGGTGTTGATATGGCAACAGGAACCCCCCTCGACGCGCTCCCCTCTGCGCCAGGCATAAACTGAGAGCTTTTGTAGCTGAGCGTAACCTGTTCTGTTGTAGCCATATTACCACTTTACACGTGCTTGAGAAGAGGAAATAGCACAAGAAGTTAGCTCAATTGCATGAGCTGGGCTCTGAGACTTGCGTTTTGAGAGTCGGTGGTAAAGGGCAAGGAGGTTTTAAGTGGCGTGTCGCCATTGCGCTCCAAGATTAATATAACTGGATCGCTGCCAGGATAGTTTTTAAGAAGGCGCGAGAGCTCATCAGAAAGTGTCTGATTGAAGAGTGAGGCTTGAAAGCTTATCTCAAAGGGTCGAGGCTCGCGCTCCTCATTCTCGGTGAGACGAATCTCTTTGATGGAATTGACTTTGACCTGGGCTCCACGATCTGATGACTCATATATCCCTGTAACCCTCACCACAGCGTCTTCTACCAAGGCGTCCCTATTGCTCTCGTAGGGCCGGGGAAACAAGATCATCTCCATGCTTCCTTCAAGGTCTTCCAGTATAAAGCGAGCCATGCGATCGCCTCTTTTGGTAACCATAGGGGCAACAGAGAGAATCATTCCTGCCAGTGTAATTGGCTTATCTTGAGGCACGCGCATTTTGCCGCTGCCGCCGTTGCCATTATTTTGTGAATCTCCCGCAAGGCCCAGCGAGTCGTTTTGGTTATCGTCTCTGTCGGTCTCAGAATCCTGAATAAGTTGCCCGATCGTGTATTCAGCAGCATTTGCCAACGAGCGCGTATAAGGCCGTAGGGGATGATCGGAGACGTACATGTTGAGAATCTCTTTTTCTAAGGCAAGCTTTTCTTTTCTCTCCCACTCCACACCATCAGGCGGCGGAATCTCTTCTACGAATCCTGCATCTTCGGCAGCATCTCCCAAAAGATCAAACATCGAGACCTGACCATCAGTCTTGTCCTTTCTTCTTTGGGTAGCCACCTCGAGCACTTTTTCTACGTCCAGTATTCTAAACAGATGTCGCCGTGTGTAGCCTGTAGAATCAAAGGCACCCGACTTAATGAGCGCCTCTATCGCTCGCTTGTTAACCAAAGTATTGGGAATACGAAAAACAAAATCGTGGAGAGAGTTGAATCTGCCCCCACGCTCGCGCTCGGCAATTATTTCTCTTGCTGCATGCTCACCCACGCCGCGGATGCCAGCGAGTCCAAACCTGATTGACCCTTCTATGGGGGTAAACTCCAGGCCTGAGGAATTAACATCGGGAGGCAGAATCTCAATGCCCTCTTTTCGACAGGTAGCAATGTACTTGGTAAGCGAATCATTGCTCTTGAGGTTTGAAGAAAGCACTGCAGCCATAAATTCCACGGGATAATGTGCCTTGAACCAGGCAGTCTGCATCACGAGCACCGCGTAGGCGGCGGAATGTGACTTGTTAAAGGCGTACTCGGCAAACTTTTCGACATCATCCCAAATCTGTTGAGCCAGTTTTCTGCTATACCCATTGCGCTCGGCACCGTTAAGCCAATGCTCGGCCATCGATTCTGTGACTCCATCTTGCCACGTACGCTGCTCGTGCATCATATCAAAAATTTTCTTGGCCACCGCTTTTCTTACGACATCGCTCTCGCCGGCAGAAAAGCCGCTCATTGCCATGGATATCTGCATGACCTGCTCTTGATAGACAATGGCACCATAGGTCTCTTCCAGTATAGGAGCCAGCCTGTCGTCATAGTAAATTACCTTTGTCTTTCCAGTTTTTCTGTTGACAAAGTCGTTAACCATTCCGGAATTGAGAGGCCCTGGTCTAAAAAGAGCAATAGTAGCCACAATGTCCGAATAGCGATCTGGCTTCATACGCCTGAGCAGCGCCGTCATTCCGGGCGACTCCACTTGAAAAACGCCTGCGGTATCTCCACGTTGCAAGAGCTCAAAAACCTTGGGGTCATCATGAGGTATGGTGTTGATATCTACATCCCTGCCATAATTGGCCTTGACATAGTCTCGTGCACGCATGAGCACGTTGAGGGTTCTCAGTCCAAGAAAGTCCATTTTCAGCAAGCCAAGGTTTGCGTTATGCTCACCATCAAACTGGGTGATGATTACTTCTCCCTTGGTATCATTTTTTATGGGAACATGCTCGTCAATAGGATCTCGGCAAATGATGACCGCACTTGCGTGCACTCCCTCACCACGAATACTGCCCTCTAACATGAGTGCTGCATCTACCACCTGTTTTGCCTCTTCATTGCCACTGATGAGCTCAAGTAAATCGGGGCTTTTTTGCGCTTTGTACTTTTGATTGGTGGCTCTGCCCAGGTTTGCCTTGAGATTTGCCTCAGGTCCGCCCTGAATAGTCTTTGATATTTTTTGAGCCAAGGGGATGGGCTTGTCCAATATGCGCGCGGCGTCATTAACGGCAGCCTTGGCCTTCATGGTTGAGTAGGTAATTACATGGGCAACTTTTTCTGAGCCGTAGAGCTCGCGTAGATGTTCAATTACCCTGAAGCGTCCGTCTTCGTCAAAGTCTATGTCGATGTCGGGCATCTCAATGCGCTCTGGCGAGAGAAAGCGCTCAAACATGAGACCATTGGAGAGCGGATCCAAATTGGTTATTCCCAGCGCATAGCTGATAATGGAGCCCGCTGCGCTGCCTCTGCCAGGCCCTACACCCACTCCGTTTTTTCTTGCCCAGTCAACAAATTCTGCCACAACCAAAAAGTAGGCCGGAAAGCCCTGACTGCAGATAACTTGGTACTCATACTCATAGCGCTCCATAACCTCAGAAGACAGCGGGCTGCCGTAGCGCAGCTCAAGTCCCTCAAGCGAAAGCCTTGCGAGCAAGGAGTCGTTGGTTTCGCCCTCTGGCAACTCTACCTCGGGCAGGATGTAATCATCGGGCAGCTTGACATTGCATTTACTGGCTATCTCGACCGTGGTATCGCAGGCCTCTGGAAACTCAGCAAGCACACGCCTCATTTCCTCTTCTGTTTTGAGGTAGAACTGATCGCAGCCAAAGCGCAGACGGTCTTCTTCGTTAACCCTTGCCCCGGTTTGTATGCAGAGCATGTAGTCTTGAGCCACGCTGTCTGACTTTTTCAAGTAATGAATATCATTGGTGGCAACCGTTTTGAGTCCGATTTCTTCTGCAAGATCCCTCAAGAGAAAATTGAGATCCTTTTGGGTTATGCCGCCCTCGGTAACCGAGAGGCCCTGATCTTGCAGCTCAATATAAAAATCACCCGCGTCAAAAACCGAAGATAGCTCTATAACCCACTTTTTTGCATCTTCTTGCCTGTTCATGATGAGCATCTGAGGGACAATGCCCTTTAGGCAGCCGCTGGTACCAATAAGACCCCCCTGGTAGCGCTTAAGCATCGAGAGGGTTACTCGAGGTTTATAATAAAAGTTTTCAACCGCAGCTTCAGAGCAAATTTTGAGAAGGTTTTGGTAGCCTTGCAGATCTTTTGCCAACAAGAGCAAGTGGTAGAGTTCTGGCTTACGATCGCGACTCAAACTCTCGTCTGGAGTAAAGTAAATCTCGCAGCCTATGATAGGCTTGATGCCCGCTTCGTTACAGGCATCTACAAATGCCGGAACACCCAGCAGATAGCCGTGATCGGTGAGGGCAATGGCTTCCATGCCCAGCTCGCGAGCTTGGCGCGCCATCTCAGAAACCTTGGTTTGACCATCCAAGAGAGAGTATTCGGTATGATTGTGTAGGTGTACAAAAGCCATGTTCTGATGATACCAACTAAGACATCAAGCTTTCATCGCTTTCTTGATGCTTTTAAAGACATCTTCAGGGCTTTGTATGCCGTCTATCTCAATCAGCAAGTCGGCACCGCGGTAATAGTCAATGAGGGGTGCTGTTGATTTGGTATAAACATCAAGGCGGTTGCGCACAATATCTGGATTATCATCATCACGCTGGCACATCTCGCCAGCGCATAAGGGACAAGCCTCATCACCCTTGCTGCCTATGTACCCACAGGCCTTGCAAAGCCTTCTGCTGCACAAACGCTCGATTATGACCTCAGGAGACACTTCAACCGCTATGGCATAGTCGATGTTGCGCCCAAGCTCTTCCAGCTCGCTAGCAAGTGCTACCGCCTGTGTGGCTGTGCGCGGAAAGCCATCGAGAATGAAGCCTCTTTCGGCATCCTCTTCTTTGAGGCGCTCCTTGACAAGTCCAATGACCACTGAATCAGGCACCAGCTCGCCGGCATCCATAAAACTCTTTGCCTCCAAACCCAATGGCGTACCAGCCTTGACCGATGCACGCAATATGTTGCCCGTAGAAATGTGAGCGATGTCAAAGGCGTCTACCAGCTTTTCTGCCTGTGTGCCTTTACCAGCTCCGGGAGCTCCAAGTAATACAATGTTCATGCGAACCTCCAAGCAGTTAGATTACTTAAAAAAGCCTTCATAATGGTGTTGCTTTAACTGACTTTCTACCTTGCTCATGGTGTCCAAGGCTACACCAACCATAATCAAGATGGAGGTGCCGCCAAAGGCGGTGATGAGCGGGTTGCCGGTAAAACTGAAAATAATCGAGGGGATTACTGCTATCAAGGCAATGTAGATACCACCAGGCAAGGTGATTCTATTGAGCACATTCTTGATGTACTGCACGGTATTAACACCTGGGCGTACACCAGGAATGAAGCCTCCTTGCTTGCGCAAGTTGTCTGCCGTGTCTTGCGGATTAAATACCATGGAGGTATAAAAGAAGCAGAAAAACACGATGAGACCAAACATCAAAGCCCAGTTGAGCGGGCCTGATGCCAGCAAGTCAGAAAAGCCCGTGAGCCAGCTGACACCAAAGAACACTGCCAGCTGAGCAGGAAAGAACAGGAGTGATGTGGCAAAGATGATGGGGATGACGCCAGCGCCGTTGACCTTAAGGGGAATATAGGTTGACTGTCCGCCCATGACACGCCTGCCCTGAATACGCTTGGCGTAATTAATGGGGATGCGCCTTTGTGCACGCTCAATTAGCACGATGCCAGGGATTACTGCAAGAACCACCACAACGATTAATACCGCCACCCAGACACCCTGAGTTTGTGCACTCTGTAGAGCCACAGATGGTAGACCTGCAATAATATTTGCAAAGATGATGAGCGACATACCATTACCTACACCACGCTGGGTAATCAGCTCACCCATCCACATGATAAAGCCTACGCCAGCTACCAAGGTGAGCACGATAACCAAACTGGTGATGATGACAGGAATCTCACTCGTCAACACAACTCCATAATCTTTGCTCTGGAACAAGAAAAGATAGCCTATGGCGTTAATCAATCCCAAGCCCAAACAGAGATAGCGGGTGATTTGTGTGATCTTTTTTCTGCCCGACTCGCCCTCACGTGCCATACGTTGCAGCGAGGGGATAACACCCTGCATCAACTGCATGATAATGGATGCAGTAATGTAGGGCATGATTCCCAAGGCAAATACCGAGAAATTTTCAAGCGCGCTGCCGCTAAAGATGTTGAGCATCACCATGGCAGGGTTTGATGGGTCGCTGAACTTATCGGTGAGCGCACCCAAGGGAACACCAGGCACTGGAATATGTGAACCCAGACGATAAAGTGCAATAATCGACAGGGTAAAGAAGATCTTCCTGCGAAGATCCCGTACGCGAAACGCGTTGAGGAGTGCACTTAACAAGGTGCCTCTACCTTTCCTCCTGCAGCTACGATTTTCTCGGCTGCGTTGACTGACACTTTATCTACCTTAACCGTAAGGCTCTTGGTGAGTTGACCACTCCCTAAAACCTTTACCAGTATAGTATGCTTCTTAATGATTCCTTTTGCAACAAGAGCCTCGTTATCTACCACGTCTCCGTTTTGAAAATTTGCCTCAAGTCTGTCGACATTGACCGGCGCATATTCGACGCGATTGATATTCTTAAAACCCGGAAGCTTGGGCAATCGGCGAGCAAGCGGGGTTTGACCGCCCTCAAAACCGGCACCTTTTCCTCCGCCTGCACGAGACTTCTGTCCATCGTGACCGCGTCCAGATGTCTTACCATGGCCACTACCGTGCCCGCGGCCCACACGCTTACGATTCCTGGTGGATCCGGGAGCCGGAGCCAAATCATGTAACTGCATTTAGATCTCCTCTACCTTTACAAGGTGCTTGACCTTAAAAATCATTCCGCGCACAGCATCGTTATCAACGTGATCTATGCTGCGTCCAATCCTACCCAATCCAAGTGCACGCAAGGTTGCGCCCTGATCGGCTTTAAACCCGATGCTGCTCTTGACTTGTGTAACCCTGAGGCTCTTCTTGGCCTTTTTTGTTTTTGCTGCTGGCATGATTACTCCTTCCAGCCATAAATCTGAGCTACCGAAATATTCCTTCTGGCAGCAACCTGGCCAGGTGAAGAAAGTGACTTGAGACCCTCAGCCGTAGCCTTGACGATATTCATGGCATTATTGGTACCAAGGCTTTTTGAGAGAACGTCCTTTACTCCGGCCAGCTCCAAAACTGCACGCACCGGGCCGCCTGCAATAACTCCCGTACCGGGTGTTGCTGGCTTAAGCAATACTTTGCCAGCACCAAAGACTCCCAATGCCTCATGAGGCAAGGTGCCTTCCTTGGTGAGGGGCACTGCAAACATATTTTTCTTAGCAGCCTCTACGCCCTTTTTGATGGCGATTGGCACTTCTTGGCTTTTGCCCATACCCACGCCTACATTTCCATTGCCGTCTCCTACTACCACGAGAGCCGTGAGAGCAAAGCGACGACCACCCTTAACTACCTTGGATACACGGTTGATATACACCACGCGCTCCTGCAGTTCAGGCGTTTGGATTTCTTTTGGATTATTCCGAGCCATTCATTTCCTCCTAGAATTGCAGTCCGGCTTCGCGGGCACCTTCTGCCAAAGCCTTAACGCGTCCATGATATAGGTGGCCACCGCGGTCAAACACTACCTTGGTGACATTTGCCTGCTTGGCGGCCTCGCCCAGTAGCTTGCCGACAGCTTCAGCGCCTTCGACCGTGGCTCCCTTTTTGCCGTCCTTCTTGAACTCGGCAGAAAGCGAACTGGCGCTTGCAAGTGTTTTGCCCGTGTCATCATCGATGACCTGAGCATATATATGAGAAACCGAGCGCGTCACGCGAAGACGGGGGCACTCTGCTGTGCCGTGAATCTTTCCACGAACCCTTCGCTGGCGACGAGCCAAGCTTGCAGCTTTAGCCTTTGACTTACGTTTGTCCATTTCTTTAACTCCTTACAGTCATATTTAGACGCGGTTCTACCCTGCAGAGGCAGCCTTGCCCAGTTTACGGCGGATGTGCTCGCCCTTATAGCGAATTCCCTTGCCCTTATAGGGCTCTGGCTTGCGCTTCTTGCGGATATCGGCGGCAATCTGTCCAACCTTTTGCTTGTCAATGCCCTTGACTATGATCTGTGTCTGAGAGGGCAGCTCAAAGGTAATACCCTCAGGGGCTTTAACGACTACGGGATGCGAATATCCCAGCAAGAGCTCCAGATCCGAGCCAGTGAGTGAGGCACGATAGCCAACTCCCACTATTTCAAGTGTCTTGGAAAAGCCCTCGCTTACACCAACCACCATATTGGAAAGCAGCGTGCGAGACAGCCCAAAACGCGCTGCTGCATCGCGAGTGTCCTCGGTCTTTTCGACTCTCAACTCAGCGCCTTCTTGCAAAATGCGCACTTCAGGCAAAAACTCATGGCACAGCTGACCCATGGAACCCTTGACGGTAACCAGCTGCCCGTCAATCTTAACTTCAACGCCAGCTGGGACAGCTACCGGTTGCTTACCTATACGACTCATTTCCTTAGTCCTCCAATTTTTCTATCTACCAAATATAGGCAATGACTTCGCCGCCAACGCCGGCCTTGCGCGCATCGCGGTCGGCCATAACGCCTTTAGACGTAGAGATAACGGCGGTTCCAAGACCACCGAGCACGCGAGGCAAATCATCCTTGCCAGCATAGACGCGAAGTCCTGGCTTGGAGATCCTCTTTAGGCCACGGATGGTCTTGGCGCGCTTATCTCCGTACTTAAGTGTTATCTCCAGGCTGCCTACCGGCTCACCGGGAGTTACTTCGTATGATTGAATATAGCCCTCCTCCTTGAGGATGCGAGCGATTTCGGTAAGTTTTTTACTCGAAGGCATCGACACTGTGTCTTTGCTGGCCGAGTTTGCATTGCGTACTCTGGTGAGCATATCTGCAATGGGATCTGTCATTGTCATTGAGATTCCTTCTTTCTCTCGATGCGGCCCCAGATGCCGGTTTGCCTTTGCCCATAGCGCGGCACGTTGACACCTTGGTGGCTGGCAGGCAAGTGGCCTACCAACTGGCCTTACGGATACCGGGCAATTCGCCGCGACTGGCCAGCTCGCGCAGGCAGATGCGGCAGACCCCAAACTGCCTATAATAGGCACGTGGACGTCCACATCTGACACAGCGATTATGCTGTCGAGTGGAGAATTTTGGTTGGCGCTTTGCCTTGGCGATCATTGACTTCTTTGCCACAACACTACCTTTCGCTAGTTTCTCTTAAAGGGAAATTTGAGAGCGTCAAAGAGCGCTCTGGCTTGATCGTCGGTCTCGGCAGAGGTGACGATGGTTATATCCATACCGCGAGTGCGGTCAATCTTGTCATAGTCTATCTCGGTAAAAACAAGTTGCTCGGTAATGCCCAGCGTATAATTGCCGCGTCCATCAAAGCTGTCAAAGGGAATACCTCTGAAGTCACGGATACGAGGAATTGCCGTAGAAAGCAGTCTGTCAAGAAACTCCCACATGCGCTCGCCTCGAAGGGTGACCTTTGCCCCAATGGGCATACCAGCACGTAGCTTAAAGTTTGCGATTGATCGCTTGGCGCGACAAATCTTGGGTTGTTGCCCCGTAATAGTGCGCAGGTCTTGCACAGCAGCATCAATTTGCTTATTGTCTTGCACAGCAGCACCTACGCCCATATTGACAACGATCTTTTCAATCGTGGGCACCTGGTTTACATTGCCAAGCTCCAACTGCTCTTTGAGAGCAGGCACAATCTCGCTCTTATACTTTTCTTTTAGTCTTGCGGTCACTTTCTTATCCTCTCAAACTCTGAGTGTCTATTAGTTGCCAGAGCTTTGAAGGTGCTACCAAGGGCGTACTCGTTGTACGCGAGGTAGAGCCTCTTGCTCAGATGGCAATAGAGCCGCTCAGTCGATGTCCTTCCCGCATTTTTTGCAGTTTCTAACTTTTTTGTCGTTTTTCGACTTAACGCTTACACGAGTGGCCTCTTTGCAACTGGGGCATACGAGCATCACCGTTGAGACATGCACGGGCATCTCAAGAGAAATGATGCCGCCCTGTGGATTGTCGCGTGTGGGGCGCTGCGCTTTCTTGGCCACTGCAACTTTTTCCACCACAACCTTGCGGCTCTCGGGTATCGCACGCATGACCGCACCAGTGGCACCTTTGTCCTTGCCACTGACGACCTTAACGGTGTCACCTTTTTTTATTCGCATTTTGTTATTGCTCATCGATACACTCTTTCCGATAATTGTTAACTCTCGCTCTTTAACTCTTACTTCCGCCCTTTGGATCCTGCAACATTCGGCTGCGCCGAACGCACAAGGCGACAGAGGGCATCTCTTACTTCCACCCTCTAGCTCTTACAGCATTCGTTTGCAACAAACGTGCAAGATGACAGAGGGGCATTTCTTACTTCTTACAAGGTCTCCGGTGCAAGCGATACGATCTTCATGTAACGCTTATCCCTGAGCTCGCGGGCAACAGGTCCAAAGATACGGGTTCCCCGAGGAGAACCACTGTCATCGATAACCACAGCAGCATTCTGATCAAATTTGATGTAGCTGCCATCTTTACGATGAACCTCTTTTTTTACTCTTACAATGACGCATTTAACGATCTCGCCTTTTTTAACGTTGCCGTTAGGAGTTGCCTCCTTGACTGTGCAGATGACCACGTCGCCCACACTGGCATAACGACGCTTGGAGCCTCCGAGCACCTTGATGCACTGCACCTTACGCGCACCAGAATTATCGGCAATTGTCATGTAGGATTCAGCTTGAATCATAAGTCTCTCACTCCTCTGCCTACTTGGCTTTTTCGATGATCTCGGTAAGACGCCATCTCTTAAGTTTTGAGAGGGGGCGGGTCTCCATAATTTGTACGACATCTCCAACACTGGTGTCATTGTTCTCATCATGCGCGTGGTATCGGGTGGTACGGGTCACCATTTTGCCATACACCGCATGCTGCTTACGTGTCTTGATCTCGACTACACAGGTTTTGTCACCTGCGGCTGAAACTACAACGCCTTGACGCACCTTGCGGTTATTGCGCTCTAAAACTTCTATCATCTGACCTCTAACCTACCTTTGCAATGCCAAGCTCACGGCTACGTTTTTCGGTACGAACACGTGCTATGTGCTTCTTAACTTGACGGATGCGATCTGTGTTATCCAGGTGACTGGTAGCCATCTGAAACCGCAAATTAAACAATTCGGCTCGACCTTCGTTGAGCTGAATCTGCAAATCGTCGTTGGAGAGCTCTCTAATTTCTCTTGCCTTCATCTCATGCCTCCACGTCTTGATTCTCGCGCGAAACTATTTTGCATTTAATAGGAAGCTTTTGAATTGCCAGGTTCAATGCCTCTACCGCAATCTCGCGATCCACGTCGGCAACCTCAAACATGATGCGACCTGGTTTAACAACTGCAACCCACTCTTCTGGGTTACCCTTACCAGAGCCCATGCGGGTCTCTGCAGGTTTTTTGGTTATTGGCTTGTCTGGAAATATGTTGATCCAAACTCGTCCGCCACGTTTCATATGACGAGTCATGGCAACACGAGCAGCTTCTATCTGGCGATTGGTAATCCAGTGTGGCTGCAGTGCCTGTATGCCATACTCTCCAAAGTTGAGCGTTGTGCCTCCTTTGGCCTTGCCTTTCATTGACCCGCGTTGCACCTTACGGTGCTTGACACGTTTAGGAATAAGCATTATCTTCTCCCTCCTTCATTACGGCGAGGGCGCTGCGGACGCGCGGAACCTTCAAGTGCTGGCTCGGGAGTGGGTTGGCCCGGAAGTCTCTCGCCGTGGTAAACCCATACCTTAACGCCAATGGATCCCATGGTAGTGGCCGCAGTGGCAAATCCATAATCTATCTTTGCGCGCATGGTGTGCAGCGGTACGCGACCCTCGCGATACCACTCGCGCCTGCTCATCTCTGCTCCGCCTAAGCGACCAGAGCACTGAATACGGATACCCTTGGCACCACTCTTGCGAGCGCTCTGTACCGCCTTGCGCATGGCTCGGCGGAAGGCCACGCGGCCTTCAAGCTGCTCAGCAACGCTTTGCGCTATAAGAACAGCGTCCAGCTCTGGGCGCTTAACTTCAATAACATCAACGGCGCAATGCCCATTGGCAATCTCGTCTAACTCCTTGCGCAGCTCATCAATCTCCGCGCCTTTCTTTCCAATGACAATGCCAGGGCGAGCAGTAGTGATTACCACCTTGATTTTATCGCCAGCGCGTTCTATTTCTACCCTGGAGACAGCTGCGCGCTCAAGACGCTTGTCCAAAAACTTACGCAATTCCAAATCGTTGGTGAGATTCTCTGCGTAATTCTTGTCGGCAAACCAGCGGCTTCGCCAGTTTTCGGTTATACCCAGACGAAAACCAGTGGGGTATACTTTTTGTCCCATAATCAGGCCTCCTCTCGGGTTCCAACAATTACCGTAATATGACTCGTGCGCTTGAGAATGGGAGTAGCCATACCCTTTGCTCGAGGACGAATTCGTTTGAGCGTAGGACCTTCATCGGCATAAGTCTTACGTATTACCAGATTTTCTGCTTTGACACCCTCGCGCTCTGCATTGGCGATAGCGCTATTGAGGCACTTCTCGATAACCTCAGAGATGTTGCGATCAGAAAACGCCAAGATCTCACGTGCACGAATGACCTCTTTACCGCGAATCATGTTTAAGACCATACGCGCCTTGCGTGGCGACACCCGCACATAGCGGGCTTGTGCTCTTGCTTCCATTACTACTTGCCTTTCTTGTCGCCCGCGTGACCACGGAAGGTACGTGTTACGGCAAACTCGCCGAGCTTGTGCCCTACCATGGATTCGGTAACGTAGACAGCCACGTGCTTACGGCCATCATGTACAGCTATCGTATGCCCTACCATCTCGGGAAAGATAGTAGATGCTCTACTCCATGTCTTTACAACCCGCTTCTCTCCCTCTTCATTCATCTTATTGATGCGGCCGAGGAGTCGTGGCTCAACATAGGGTCCTTTTTTCAAACTTCTACTCATACAGTGTTCTTTCTCTCAAACTCTTTCTAACCTTGTCATCTTGCTCGTTTAGCAAAGCCGTGTTTTGCAACTACTGCGTTTCTTGCCACTAGATCCTGCTACATTCGCTCTAAGCCAAAAGGCGCAGGATGACAAAAGAACGAGTTCCTCTGCTACTTCTTGCGACGTCTGATAATAAGCCTGCTTGAGGCCTTCTTCTTATTGCGCGTGCGGTGTCCCTTGGTTGGAACTCCCCACGGGCTCACAGGGTGACGCCCAGCAGACTTATTCTTACCTTCGCCACCACCGTGTGGGTGATCTACAGGGTTCATGACTGTACCGCGCACCGTGGGGCGTACACCCAACCAACGCTTACGACCAGCCTTACCAATCTTGATGTTGGAGTGCTCGGCGTTGCCTACCTCCCCTACCGTTGCACGACAGGTAGCCAAAACACGACGCATTTCGTGAGAGGGCATTCTGATAATGGCGTACTTGCCTTCCTTGCCCATCAACTGAATAGATGAGCCGGCACTACGAGCCAATGCTGCGCCTTTTCCAGGTTGGAGCTCAACAGCATGCACCAAGGTACCTACCGGAATATCTCCAAGCTGCAATGTGCAACCGGGCTTGATATCGCTCTCTGAGCCTGAGGTGACAACGTCGCCCACCTTAAGTCCGCGAGGGTGCAAGATGTAGGCTTTGGCACCGTCGGCATAGTGCAAAAGCGCAATGCGTGCAGAGCGGTTAGGATCATACTCAACAGAAGCTACCTTGGCAGGTACGCCATCTTTCGTGCGCTTGAAATCTATAATGCGATACTTGCGCTTGTGCCCACCACCCTGATGACGAGTAGTGATACGCCCGTAGTTGTTGCGACCCGCCTTTTTAGGCAACGGACGCAGGAGCGACTTCTCTGGAGTCGTAGAGGTAATCTCACTAAAGTCCGAGACACTCTGAAAGCGACGCCCAGGGCTGGTAGGTTTATATTGCTTGACAGCCATTTCTTTTCTCTCTATTCCTTAGCCGGCTTTCTGTGATTGGCATCTTGCCATTCAAACTGTGGCTCTTCCTCAGTCATGTATCTGATATACACTCCTTTCGGCATCGCCTCAGTTTTCATGTCAATCTACTCGCTCACAGAAACCCTTTCTTTCTCACGGCTTTCTGTGATCGGCATCTTGCCATTCAATGCCCACAGAAACCCTTTCCTTGCTTACTGTCCGTTACACGCCAAAGGCCTCGATGGTTTCGCCCGCAACGAGCGTTACTATCGCCTTTTTCCAAGTGCGGGTTTTGCCCTTGGCGTAACGTACACGCTTGGGCTTGGCCTTTACCTTCATGGTGTTGACGTTAAGTACATGTACGTCAAAAATACTCTCAATGGCATCGCGAATCTCAATCTTGTTGGCCGTCTTGGCCACCTCAAAAGTGTAGCGATTGTCATTTAAAAGATCATACGAACGCTCAGAAATAATCGGTCGTATGATGATGGTACGTGGGTCTTTCATTACTGAAGCACCTCCTCTATGCGCTTTAGGGATGCGCTGGTAAACACAAGCGTGCCGTTGTCGAGGAAGTCGCGAGTATTGGACTCCGACACGGCAATGATTCGCACACGGGGAATATTTCTAAAAGAGAGAAAGGCGTTAATGTTGTTATCGGGCAACACAATGGTAACGCGACCTTCAATCTCCAAAGCCTTAAGCACAGCCACTGCCTCTTTAGTGGAGGGCTTTTCAAATTCCAGGTCATCAATGACCCTGAGTTGCTTGGCGGCAAGCTTGGCAGAGAGCGCGCTCTTCATTGCCAACTTGACCTCCTTGCGATTTACCTTGATTTCATACGAACGGGGATGAGGTCCAAATACCACGCCGCCGCCTTTATAGTGTGGGGCACGAATGGTTCCCTGACGAGCACGACCGGTTCCCTTTTGACGAAACGGTTTGCGTCCTCCGCCAGATACCTCGCCACGAGTCTTTGTGTTATGAGTACCGCTGCGCATTGCTGCTTGTTGAGCGCGCACAACGTGATGCATAATATGAACATTGGGCTCCACGGCAAAAATTGCGTCGTCCACCTTAGTGGTGCCGAGCTTTTTGCCCTTTGTATCTGTAATGTTAATAGTTGCCATTGCAGTCTCTCTATCTTTCCTACTAGTTTCCCTAGGCGGTGCGCACGCGCAATATAGCGCCCTTGCCGCCTGGAACAGCACCTTTTACCAAGAGCAGGTTTTGCTCCACGTCTACCTTGACGACCTCCAGATTCTTTACGGTAACCTTCTCGGCACCCATATGACCTGGCATTCTCTTACCTTTGAAAATACGACTGGGGGTGGCACACTGTCCAACGGAACCAGGCGCACGATGAAAGTGCGATCCGTGTCCACCAGGGCCACCGCTAAAGTTATGGCGCTTGATGGTGCCGGCAAAGCCCTTGCCCTTGGAGATGCCGCTGATGTGCACCTTGTTAGTCTCAGCAAAAGCCTCAAGATTTATCTCTTGTCCCAGCTCAAAGCTCGAAACATCATCTACGTGCACCTCACTCAGGTACTTTCGGGGCGCAGCATCTGCCAGTTTAAAGTGACCAGCCATAGGTTTATTGAGCTTCTTTTCCTTGAGCTCACCAAAGCCAATTTGAATGGCGTTGTAACCCTCTTTTTCATCGGTCTTTATCTGGGTGACCACACAGGGACCGGCCTCAATGACCGTAACTGGGATGAGCCTGTCATCTTCTGTCCACACCTGGGTCATGCCGACCTTTTTTCCTATAATCGTATTACACATCGTTTTACTCCTCTGCTGCTGTGCTTGCGCTTACAGCTTCAGCTCAATATCAACGCCTGCCGGAAGATCAAGGCGCATCAGCGAATCTACGGTATTGGGTGTTGGCTCAAGAATATCAATGAGACGTTTGTGCGTACGCATCTCAAACTGTTCTCTGGAGTCCTTGTCCTTGTGAGGAGAGCGCACCACACAATAGAGATTGCGCTCGGTAGGAAGAGGTACCGGTCCAGAAATAGAAGCGCCGGTCTTTTGCGCTGTATCCACAATGAGTTTAGTGGACTGATCTACGATCTCGTGATCGTAACCCTTGAGACGGATTCTGATTTTTTGACTCTTTGCCATTAGGCGTTACCTCCAGCCTTGCTGATAATCTCTTCTGAAACGGACTTGGGGATAGGCTCATAAGATGAGAACTGCATGGTGTACGAAGCGCGACCCTGCGTGGATGAACGTAAATCGGTTGCGTAACCAAACATTTCTGAAAGGGGCACCATGGCATTGACCTGCTGGGCATTGCCGCGGCTGTCCATACCTTGAATTTGCCCGCGACGACTTGAGAGGTTTCCCATGACATCGCCCAGGTAGTCTTCGGGGGTCTCAACTTCGACGCTCATCACTGGCTCAAGCAGCAAGGCATCAGATCGACGTAGTGCCTCCTTGATGGCCATACTTCCAGCAATTTTAAAGGCGGCCTCAGAGGAGTCCACCTCATGAAAGGAGCCGTCGACCAGCTCGACGCCAATATCCACTACCGGGTATCCGGCCAGCGTGCCGCTTGCCAGCGCTTCTTGTATACCCCTGTCAACCGGGGTGATATATTCCTTGGGGATGATGCCGCCAACGATTTTGTTGTTGAATTCATAGCCCTCGCCTGGAGCACGCTTGACCAAGTTGATGACAACGTGACCGTACTGACCACGTCCACCGCTTTGGCGAACAAATTTGCCTTCAACGCTGCCGACGTCCTTGCCAGCGGTCTCGCGGTAGGCAACCTGGGGCTTACCAACGTTTGCCTCTATCCTAAACTCTCTGAGGAGGCGGTCAACTATGATTTCCAGATGGAGCTCGCCCATGCCGGCAATAACCGTTTGACCCGTCTCCTGATTGGTGGCAACCTTAAAGGTGGGGTCTTCCTCGGCCAGTTTTTGCAAAGCTACAGCCAGCTTATCTTGCTCTGCCTTGGTCTTAGGCTCAATGGCAATGTCGATAACCGGATCAGGAAACTCCATGCTCTCAAGGATGACCAGTGCGTTTTCTGCACAAAGTGTATCACCGGTGGAAGTGTCCTTGAGTCCTACCGCAGCGACGATGTCGCCAGCGGAACAAGCACTGATGTCTTCTCTGGAGTTAGAGTGCATCTCGAGCAGACGGCCAATACGCTCCTTTTTATCCTTGGTGGCATTGACCACGTAGGATCCAGCTTCGAGCCTACCCGAATATACGCGGAAGTAGGTCAGCTTACCTACAAAGGGGTCGGTCATTACCTTGAACGCAAGTGCCGCAAAGGGCTCCTTTGCGTCGGAGGCGCGCTCTACCTCGGCGCCAGTCTTAACGTCGATGCCGGTAATGGCAGGAACGTCAAGTGGGCTGGGTAGGTAATTGATAATGGCGTCCAGCAGTTCTTGAATGCCCTTGTTCTTAAAGGAGGCACCGCAGACAACCGGAGTAATTTCGCAGGCAATGGTGCCTTTGCGAAGCGCTGCAACCACTTGTTCGTTGGTGTAGCTCTCTCCCTCTAAAAATGCCATCATGAGTTCGTCATCAAATTCTGCTGCAGCCTCAACCAGCTCATTGCGCAGACGCTTGGCGTCCTCCAGCAGTTTTTCGGGAATCTCGGCCTGCTCTGGATAAATAAAGCCCTTGTCGTCCTCGTTAAAGAGCTCTGCCTTCATGGCAATGAGGTCGATAATGCCTTCAAAAAAGCTCTCAGAGCCAATGGGCATTTGCAGAGGCACGGTGCGTGCATCAAGACGATCATTCATCTGGGCAAGCACTGCAAAGAAGTCCGCGCCTATCCTGTCCATCTTGTTGACATAGGCAATGTGAGGCACCTGGTAGCGACGCGCTTGACGCCACACTGTCTCGCTTTGCGGCTGTACGCCTCCAACGGAGCAAAACACCGCCACCGTTCCGTCGAGCACACGTAGCGAGCGCTCCACCTCGGCGGTAAAGTCGACGTGACCCGGCGTATCAATAATCTGAATGCGTGAGTCTTTCCAAAAGCAGGTGGTGGCAGCTGAGGTAATGGTGATACCGCGCTCTCTTTCCTGCTCCATCCAGTCCATCGTAGCAGCACCTTCGTGCACCTCGCCAATTTTATGGCTCTTGCCGGTGTAGTAGAGGATGCGCTCGGTGGTGGTGGTTTTACCAGCATCAATATGAGCCATGATGCCGATATTGCGTGTATGTTCTAGTGATATCTTAGACATGAGTAGTTACTTGCTTCTCTTTCTTCAATTACCAGCGGTAGTGGGAGAAGGCCCTATTGGCCTCTGCCATCTTAAATATGTCCTCACGCTTCTTAACCGAAGAGCCGGTATTATTTGAAGCATCAAGAATCTCTGAAGCCAGACGTTCTGACATGGTTTTTTCCTTGCGCTTGCGCGAAAAGTCTACAATCCAGCGAATAGCCAGTGTGGTAGCACGGCGGGTGTTAACCTCCATGGGAACCTGATAGGTAGCACCACCTACACGCTTAGGCTTGACCTCAAGCGTGGGGCGAACGTTGTCCATTGCCTTTTTAAAGACAGAGAGCGGATCTTGCCCACTTTTTTCTTCGACAATGGTAAAAGCACCGTAGACGATACTCTCGGCTACAGACTTCTTGCCATCCCAGAGAATCTTGTTGATAAGCTGGGTTACCAAGCGGTTGTTGTATGTTGCATCGGGAGCTATCTCCCTGCGTTCGGCAGCTGCTCTACGTGGCATGCGTGCTCCTTCTTTCTCTTGCTTCCAAAATCATCTTGCTTCACTTGCTTACTTGCTTTGCCTTGCTATAAGCGCCTTTTTTCTCTCGGCTACATAACCTTTATGCGAGGACGGCGCAATGTGCTTGTTATTACATGAGCACGCCCTCTAGTGCTCTCGTAGCACCTAAGGGCGTAAATTCGTGTCTATTTGGGCTTCTTGGCTCCGTATCGACTTCTGGCCTGCTTACGGTCATTAACAGGGGCACAGTCCAGTGCAGCTCGAATGACCTTGTAGCGTACACCTGGCAAATCCTTAACACGTCCACCGCGGATGAGCACCATAGAGTGCTCTTGCAAATTGTGGCCTATGCCAGGAATATAAGCGCTGACTTCCATTCCATTAACGAGGCGTACACGGCATACCTTACGGAGGGCCGAATTAGGCTTCTTTGGTGTAGTGGTGTAGACGCGTGTGCACACGCCGCGTTTTTGAGGGTTACCTTTAAGGGCCGGGGTTTTCTTCTTGTCCACGACCTTTTTGCGGCTCTTGCGCACCAGTTGGTTAATAGTCGGCAAAATGCTCTCCTTCTTTTGCAATCTTGAGTTCTTGTTTGAGATACTCGAATCGCAGGTTCTTTCAAATCTAATCTGCACAATTTTTGCGAGAAATCACACAGAAAACTGCACGCCTAAAAAGGCGCGGGTGAGAATACTATCAGTCTCTTGTGTGCTTGTCAAACGCCACGCCACCGGGCGTATCCATTACCACCCTCCTGTAAGTTCGCTGGCCACACACCTGTCTCCCTACAGCGTTAGCTCAAAGAGTGGTTCCTGCAACATTCATATACCCCGCCAAACGCGCAGGACAAGGCCGCAGGGCCTGGCTATACCCCACTGTCGCGTTCGCTCGAAGAGCGAATGTTGCAGGGCCTACTTGCATTATTGGCAGACCTGTAGGAGGTCCTGCAACATTTAAAACGCTACAGAACGACAGATGTGCGACCTGTAACTGGTGCTTCGCTATTCTCTTTGAGTAGTAACAAGTTGCATATCATGATGTAAAATGCTAAACTGTTGGCAGATTGATTTGGGTAAAGTTTGCGGGAGTAAGACAGATAATAACGAGGTAACAGTTTGCTGGTTCTCGGGTTGATATTGAACTGCAAAGCTGTTTGGGTGCTAAGTATATGATGGGAGAGGGGGGCTACAATGAAGACTCATTTGATTGGGCGTAAAGCAGTAGCACACTGTAGTAGCCACGTAAGTAATATTATAAGAAAAAAGACTATTCAGCCGGGTGCCTTGCTGGCACTTTTTCTTAGCTTGCTGCTGATTGCAGGGCCTTTGACAGATGCTTTTATAGCCTCGGTTGAGGCTGCGGATCTTGTCGCGCTTGAATATAGCGAGGAGCTGGCTGAGCAAGCGGATGAAGCGCCGAAGAGCGAGCCTGCCGATGAGCCAGATGAAACTTTGGAACTGATAACTGATGATAAGCCGAGTGAAGGTGAAGCTGAATCAGCTGTAATCGATGATGTGGGTGCAAGCGATGAGCAGGGTTGGGTACCAGAGGAAGCTCCGGAGCTTTCATTGAGTGAGGCTACGCAACCAGCGCCAGATTCGATTGAAGTGCTGACCCCTGGAGCACTCGTAGAGCCAGATACTAACGCCGAGCCACAGGAAGGAATTGTTCCTACTTCTGAGCCTGGCATTATTATGCCCTTGGAGGTAAGCGACTTGTGGAACCTTGGACACTTCCAAAGCAACTTTATTATCAAGGATTCCGGCAATAACACCATTCCCATTGACACAGGTGAATTCACCTACAACACCCTCTACAAGTACGAAGTGTATTTTACTGCCCCTCAATACATTGATGAAACCATAACCAAGCCCGCCTATAACTCTGAAAGTTGGCTTGTCTACAGCCTGCCCGAAGGTGTTGAAATCCTTAACTCAGGAGACGGAATTATCTATTTGGGCGGAGATCCGACAAAACAAATAGGCGTCTATGAAATCGTTTCTGCCTCTCAGGGAAACCTAATAAGAGTGCATTTTGATGATGTTTCTGTATACGGCACTACGATTACACAAACACCAGGAACCAATCTGCTCGATCATGACTACTCAAACTTGTCGTTCATGGTTGGTTTTGATGCCCGATTCGTCAAAGTTCAGGGCGGCGATGAATTCCTCTTTGGCACTGACACAACGATAACCGTTGTAGATAAAGACGGCGGCGCGAGCGTGCTCAAAGATGACGGAAGGACTCCATGGGCAAGTGGCTACCATTCTGACACCAGGACTGTTGACTACACAATCACTGTTACCGCTAATGACGGCCCCATAACAATATCTCACATTGTGGATACGATTTTGCGAGAAACCGGCTCAGGAACCGCCTCGTTGGAAGATATTTTCTCTGGTAAGTCCCTATCCAGCTTCGTAACGAACATGGCAATCAGCAACAACGGAGTGCCCATTCCTTCGAGCGCCTATTCGGTTGATTGGACAGCTGACAAAAAGGGCTTTGATATTCAGTTTAACAGCGACGTGCTTGTTGTTGAGGGTCAGTCGCTTGTCATCACCTATACCTTCAATTTTAACGAAATCATCAATGTATATGGCAATGCGTCCACCTCATATCTTAACTACTGGATTAATATCAAAAATGTGGCTGAAGTCTACGGCTCATACCAGGAGCCCGAAGAAAAAATCGGAGAGGCTACGGTCACCACTCCTGTAGCCGGTACCTTCAGCGAAAAACGCGGAACCTATGACTCCGATACTAATACCATCACTTGGACTGCTCACCTGGGAGACTACAGCAGAAACATCAATGGCTGGGTCATCACCGACACCCTGGGGCCTGGCATGGATCCAAATGGCAGTGTGAGCATCAAGCTGTTTGGCGCAGACAAGGCCGAGATTACCGCACCTTGGACTCCTGTCGTAAACCCCTCTCTCACCACCAATGGCTTTAACCTGACCATTCCGGCAGGTGGCGTCAATGGCAAAGATGTTTATAGAGTAGAAATCACCTACACCGTAGAGGTAACCTCCACCAGTACTATTGATGAAACCGTGGTCAACGATTTAAGGTTTGTGCACGGCACGATAGACGGCACAGTAAGAGGTGAGGTCGGCATAAGGCGCGGAGAAGCTGCAATCAACAAAACTGGCAAGTTTGTCTTGCCTGGAGACCCAGGTTTTATTAATGATTCCGATTTTAGCGAAGGCTACGTAGAGTGGGAGATTATCTACACCATACCTGCAAAACCACGAGGTAATGGAGGGGAGCCCCTCGACATGGTGGTCTACTTTGAGGACACCAGCTTTACAAACGCCTGGCAACGCCTTGAAGAGATTGGCGCACTGGACAGAAGGTACTTTGAAATCACCTGCAGCGACCCAAGCTTTACTCCAGTCATCAGCGGCCCTGGTAGAAATATGACCCTGGTGCAAAGTCAGGAGCAGTACACGCCGCATTGGGCCTTGTACTTTGGGGCAGACGAAAAAACCAACCGCTGGGAGCAGCGCGAGGCCAGCTTCTCTCCCTTTGACGACGGAGCTGATCTCATTGTGAAGTATCGGGTTCCCTTGGATCTCTTGGTAATGGTTGGCTCGACTCAAGTGAAGCTCGGAGACTATATGAAGTCGGTTCCCAATAGCCTGAGCACCGACTACCGTCCTACGATGATTAATTCGGCATGGATGTACTATATTATTGATGGAAGCACCCAATATCGATACCACGAGCCTTGGCTGTACTGGCCTGTGCATAAGTTCGCTAGCGTGGTAGGCGACCGAATTGACTATACGGTTTGGGTAAGGATGGCTGATCTCAGTGCAGCAAATGGCATGTTTGTTGACAGCTTTGACGGCAGCATTCTTGAATATGTGCCTTTTACCTTTAGAGCTTCGGGTATTCAAGGGGCGTACTGCGGGCCTTATGCTCCTGGTGTTATTCCGGTAGTTGACCTGTTGCAGCAAAACGGCATCTCTTCTGATGGCTGCACCTTGAGTTACAACATCTTTGATATGAACCTCTATTGGAATGGCTCACAGGCCAGCTATACCGGCTTGCCGCCTACCGGCGTTGAAAATTTTCCTCACGCAAGGTATGACCCTGCAACGAGCCCCAGCTGGCTGGGTGACTGGATTACGGTTGTTAAATACTCCCTCAAATTGAAAGAAGGGGTGGAGCTGGGAGAGTACGAAGTAACTAATACGGCTTCGGTTGGCAAGTTCAGCAGTACTCACACCGGCAGTGTGGGAGCCAAACCGGTAACTAAGACTATTCTCGTTAATGCTGGTGGAACTGCCACAGCCGAGATTGTGATTAACCCGTTGGGTCAGAAGGTTCTCGGCTCCGAAGCCTCTTCTGGAGTCTACCGCAGCGAAGACGTTATGAGCTCTAATCTGGCCTATATCTCCGGCACGCTTCAGTTTTGGACACGTGACAAACTTGTGCCGGGCAGCCCTTGGACGCAGGTAACTCCTGTACTGGCTGCGCATAGCGAAGAAGAAGAGGCTGTTGCCTGGACTTATACAATCATCGATGCGCAACGCCTGAACTTCTGGTTTCCTGATGAGGAGCCGGTTCGCATCACCTATAGACTAAGGGGTCTAGCGACCCAAGACGAAACCTTCACCAACACAATCACGGTTATGTCTTACGAGGCACAGGACTCTCTTGAAGGCTTTGAAGTGGGCGACACCGAAGGAAAGGCCGATCTTGAGGTGCTGGATCTGTTGATAGCAAAACTGGACTCAGAAACCGGTGAGCCCATCCCTGAAGCCGTAGATTTTGCGCTCTACATAGACATGCACTACTCTAATTTTTCCGCAGAAACCATAGCGCAGGCTGAAGCGCACGGGTATCCGAGCAGCTTTATCCTGGGAGACACCATCTTCTACTACGTGGAGGATGGTACGACCGAAGAAGGCTTCCTTAGCTTTCATAAGGAGCTGTACTCTCAGTTCCCCAACCTTGTGTATGCCTTGTACGAGAGAGAGGCTCCGCCGGGATATGAGGGGCCAGAGATTGATAGTCCGCTTGAAGAGCATCTCACGCTCTTTTACTTCCAATACCCCGATCTAACGACTGAGCTGAAGTTTACCAGCCTGGGATTTGAACTTTATGACTCCAATGGCGTCGTTGAAGTGTTTAACACTCCTGAAGAGATTATTGAGCCTGACTCTACATCTTGGACACCTGTCGTTGCCAAGAGTGCCGTTGGCAAAGACATGAGTGCCAATCAGTTTGGTTTTGCTCTTTATGCATCTGATGTAAGTGGCCTTAAGGGCACTCTTTTAGACAGTGCCACTAATGGAAGTGCGGGAAGTTTTTCTACGGTAAGCTTTGGTGTTATTACCTATGATGAAGTAGATACGCATTACTACTTGGTTGAAGAGAGTACTTTAAGTGGAGATGGCTGGACGACCAGTACACAAAGCTACCTTATACGGGTGGTGGTAAGTGACGGGGGCGAAGGCTCACTTATAACTACTGCAACGTATTGGGATGGCACTTTATGGCAAAGCTATTCCATATCTGCCCTTGAATTTGTAAACACCTACGAAGCTGACTCTACAAGTATCACTATTGAGGGCACCAAAAAAGTAGACGGCGCTGCTGACCCCGCCAGCTTCAACAAGGAATTCACTTTTTATGCTTTGCAGGTTGATGAGGTAGGTCAAGCCCAGTACACAGGCAGCGCAGAGCGTCTCATGGGCAGTGCAAACGTTACTGGATTTGGTAGTTTTACTATTCAGATTGATGGCCTGGAGCAATCACAAAGTCCTTATTACTTTGCCGTGTTTGAAGACACGACCGAAGACGGTGTAGAAGGTTGGTCCTACTCTCAAAATGTGTTCTGGATAACGGTGAGCATTAACCAAAGCTTGGCAGGCGCAACTGAAGCAATCATAACCAGTATCAGCGATGGCGAAGAAACGGTGCAAAGCATAAGCTTTACCAATAGCCTGGCTCTGGTCATCTCCTGTGAAGTTGCCAAAGATACCATCAAGCGCACCAGTGCGGCTTTTGTGAGCCTGCCAAACCAAGAAGGTTTCAATAACGTTGGCAGGCTTGACGAGCGCTACCGCTATGACATTGATTATCGTTCGACCTCTAACGTAAGTGCCGATGAGTACGTTGTAGATGACCCGCTTGAGTGCGTTAGATTAGATCAGGTAAGGGTAGAAGAACTCTGGACAGCCATTACCTGGGGCGATGTAGATGGTCTCTTTAATGTTTGGTACAAAACCAATATGACCAGCGATAGCACACTGTATTCATTGGCAACTGCCAACCCTGCTGTTTCCAGTCCAGCCTATCCAAACACGGGTTTCAGGCTCTGGGCACAAAACCTGAGTGCGACCACCCGGCACCACTTGACGGTGGCTGATCTGGGTCTTTCGCCTGGGGAATACATCACTGCCTTGCGCTTTGAATACGGTGCCGTGCTGGTGGGCTTTACAAGCATGAACTACTCAAGATATAACTTAAATGGAAATCAATCTGTTACTCCCATAACGCCTATGAGCTCATCAGCCGAAGCACATGGCAACGGCTCGCTAGAGCCAAAACTCCTTACTGCTCAAAATGCCGAGAGGGTGCAAGTTACTCCAAAGATGCTGTTAGAGCAGATACTGCCCTCCTGGCCCGAAGAGCATGCTGTTACTGCACTGGCTGGTGCTGCCGCACCTAATACCATTGATTGGACACCCGTTGCAGGACAGCCACACTTTTCTGCCGGAGCTGCATCTGCTGAAGGACTCAAGCCTGTCTCCTACCTAGTGTCTGCACTGCGACCCATGGATGATGAGCAGATAGCCTCTTCGGTTACCTCGAGAATCGCGCGTGGAGACCTACGCGACCACGACCAAGATGCTGTAGTCACCTTGGTGATACCCACTTTTGAGGGCGGAGCCACTGAAAACATTTTGCCTGAAGTGGCTACTGAGAGCACCTTTGTTAATAACGCACAGAAGCATGGGTGGAACTTGAGAGCTGGCGGCACGATGCCAGGCTATACCTATGATGCTAATCGCAACGCTTGGCTGCCGACAACTGGCGACTCTTTGATGCCTTTGGTCTACGCCTTTGCTATCTCCCTCTGCATCGCTTTAATGCTTTTGCTTGCGGCTTTTGTCCTGAGAAGGAGGAGTGCCCATTGCACGAAGAAAAGGATTGCATCAGCTGCCCGTAAGCCGCAAGGAATAACGCGCTTCTCAGTAATCTTGCTGGCCGTAACGATGTCTATGGGGCTTTTTACCACTCAGGCATTTGCTGCACCAGGAGATGAAGAAGAGGTAACAGAAAATGTTACCGTTGAATATCACTACTACGAAGGCGAAGAGAATCAGCTTGATATCCCTCAGACCATAACGCAGTTTGGAAGAGAATATCGGCTTTTAGGGGTGTCTGAGCCAATATTAGAAAGCACGCTTCCCGACACTCGCACCTATTCATACAGAATCAATGGCACGCTCTCTCTTGCCGATCTTGAATTGATAGAAGGTATAGAAGGAATCGCCTTGACACCCGTAGAGATAGCCGTTGAACGTGATGTGGATAAGACTGAGGTGATTGATGGTCTGCCCAATAACGATGTTGATTATTTGCCCTACTCCAAGGAATTCGAGATCTCTTCTGCCAGCTCAGCCAATGCAGTGACGCTTGATGAATTGAGTCGCGCAGGAGTGACGTACAAGATAACCGGATACGATGAGTATGGTTTGCCCTCGTCTTATGAGGCAACCATTGTTTACCGTGGTGTAGAGAGCTTCTTGGAAACTGCCTACTACCTGGCCGATGTAACATACTATCGAGATGAAGTCGTCGGCGAGACCCCCCAGTACGTGGTCGTAGCAACTTATGAGCCCACAGAAGAGAGTCAAGAAGCAGCCTCACCAGAGCCTCTTGAAGAAGAGCTTTTGGTCACTGAGCCCGAGCCCGAAGAGCCACTCCTCACCGGGGAGGATGTCATTCCCTCGCCAGATGAAGTGCTGGAGCAGCTTATCGACCAAGGTGTACAAACCATGAATATTGGTGGCCAAGAGGTGCCGCTCTGGGGTGCCACTCACCCCCATGTCTGGACACTTGCCGACCTGATCATGAGCATCATCGGTGTGGTGATTGCTGTTCTCACCGTTGTACGGCTCATGGTTGGACAAAGGCGTTTGAACAAAGAATCCAACCTGACCGTAGGCACGCAAGAAGATGCACCGGCTGCGAGCCATGCAAGCGTGGTTGCAATGAGAGCGGATCAGACTCATGCGAGCCAAATAGAGCTTGGAAAGACACTATGGTTTGTTGCAACGCTCGTGCTGGGTGTAGGAGGCATCGTGTTGTTCTTGCTAACCCAAAACACCAGCAATCTCATGGTGCTCTTTAACAGCACCACATTCCTGTTTGCCCTTATCCTCGCACTAGTGATTGTTTGCCACCTGTTTGTTTTCAAGAGCAGACGCTCAAAGCTTGGCTAAAGAGTGAGCTAGTATCCTCAGGGGCACTGCTTGAGTGCCCCTGAGGAGCAGAACCTGTATTATCAGAGCACCAAGGTCAGCCCACCTTCTTCTAGGGCGTGGCGCTTGCGCTCCTGGTGGAGCTGGCAAACGAGCCATCCTCCTTATTGAAGAGTACGTAGAGGGCTCCCGTGTCAGAGGCGTACCAGACAAACTCATCAACAGTATCGCTGCTGCTGGCTTGAGGAACCCCCTCCACGCCAAAGTGAGCTTCTACCTTTTCGTAGGTAATATCAGACCACGTTGCTTGCGAATCCATAAAGTTGGTCCAGTTAACTTCCAGCTCATCATAGGTCATGTTGAGCACGCCCGGAACTATCTCTATTGGCTCTTGAATTTCGTTTCCGTTGTCCTCGCTACCTCCACAACCTGCAAGCACAAGTCCCATGCCGAGCGTCAATGCAGCTACCAGTACAAAAAGCTTCTTGGTTATATTTTTCATTCTCATTATCCTTTCTACCAACCTGCCATGTGGCACGTGCGCTCAAGCCTCTTTCGCTCGATATACCCCGCAGTGCTACCGTAAATGATTTTACCAGATACATCGCCTATTGTCCTAATGTTCATATGCCACTGGTAAAAGTGTACTAGTGGCTGGGCGTAAGCATGCTGCCAAAATATATTGCCAGAAAAACCGTGCCACTTACAAAAGGATGACGGCCAAAATAGTTGCTTATCTTACGGATCATCTGAGTGCCTCCATCTCTTATCGTTCTTCTCAGTGGAGATAATGGTACAGCTTGCGATGTCCGTTATTTAGTCCATAGTAGCGTTTGCATGGTAGTGTTGAGGGAGTCATTCTAGCAAAACTGATTGTTGAACTTGTGTATACTTGCTAGGAGTTTCATATTCTTGGTGGTGTCATAATACGGCAACCATAGGTTACGCCCTATCTTTTACCCTTGGGAATATGCTGGCATTACACAACAAAGCGGAAAGAGAGGTGCGGCATTGTATTGTCGTCAGTGCGGTGTGGAAAGTATGGCAGGTGCCAGGTTCTGTTGGCAGTGCGGGCAAGCTTTTGCTACTGAAGCTACACCATGTTTGGATAGCCCTGCAAACGAACAGGCGCAGACGATGGTGCTGAGTGCCTATCAGCAAGGGGAAGCGCCTGTGTACATCGATAGTTACCAAACGGGTTCACAGCCTGCTCCGCAAGCTGATCAGCTCAGCGGATTAGCCGTTGTAGCAATAATACTCAATGCCATTGCCCTTGCATTCTTCATTTTCTTTGTGCAGCCAATGGGGCTCTTTGGCTTTCTTGTTTTGCCGATCAGCTTCGTCTTTGCACTTATTGGCATGGTTTTGGGAATCATCGCTATCATCAAAGGGGCTTCCCCACTTTCTTGGGCTGCCCTTGCACTCTCCCTGGTCATATTAGTGGGCTCTGCACTCTTTGCTTTTTATCTGTACAACCTGATTGTCGCAAGCATGAGTGGCTTTTTTGAATTAGGCACGTCTGCGCTCGAAACAATCAACAAGCTGTTGGAGTTTGATCCATCTCAGTTGATTCCCAATTTTGGTCTGGATTTTTTCAGATAGCAAAACAGAGGAACAATTGCTTAGCGAGCGGAGCAATCCAGCTTGTCTGGGTTGCGTAGCTTAGCGGAGCGAATCGTAGTGCACTTTTATGGGGCCCCCGCAAGGTACACTGAGCGTAGCGAAGGACTTTGTGGGGAGAAGGAGCGATTGCGCAGCGAGCGGAGCAATCCAGCTTGCCTGGGTTGCGTAGCTTAGCGGAGCGAATCGTAGTGCACTTTTATGGGGCCCCCGCAAAGTACACTGAGCGTAGCGAAGGACTTTGTGGGGAGAAGGAGCGATTGCGCAGCGAGCGGAGCAATCCAGCTTGCCTGGGTTGCGTAGCTTAGCGGAGCGAATCGCGACGTGGTGGAGGCGCGGAGAATCGAACTCCGGTCCATACTGACTTGTCAAAAGGCATCTCCAGGCTCAGTCATTGATTGAGTCTCAAATTGTGGCTGGCTCAGTGACAGACCTTCCAAATTCCAGTTGGTTCAGTCTTTTCTCTCTCCATACCAACTACGTGAGAGAGAGCATTCTCCTAAGTGGCGTCGCATCAGTGGCGGAGAATAACACTGAATTGACGTCGCTGCTCTAATTAGGCAGCGAGTGCATATTGCGGTTTGCCAATTAATTTGACAGTACCCCTGTTTAACGTGGCGAGGAGACCACGACCTGCTTCCTTTATCAAAACCAATATGTCGAAACCAGTCGCCCCCAATTATACAAACACCTTGCCAGGGTTTAAGGAAGTTTCGAGTCTTTCAAGGTGCAGGCAAGCAGTATAGCAGATGACAATGTTATGCCCCTGCTACGAGGCAGCGTAGCAGGGGCAATGGCTGGGGAGGGGGTGTTATTTAAAGGACAAGCTCCCTATGTCTTGCTTGGGCATAATACTCTTCTTCTTCAATCTGGTTATTGGCATCCACACGCACACTGACAAAGAGTGCGACGGCACATATCACTCCAGACAGTAGCAGAACTATGAAGGCCGCCGTGTAGGAGTCAATCATTATCATGGCATGTGTAAAGCTTTGAGTAACAACAAGCAATATGAGAATAGCTGCCGTAACAACCATGCCTACTACGAAGAGTGCAGTCGTTAAACCTGAGTAGTTGATACGCTGGTTGTTTCTCTGCTCTCGCCTCACTCCTTCTCTCGCAGCTCTGCGAGCATCAGCTTCTCTCGTATCATCATCGTGGTCATCAAGTCTTGGATGACGTATGTAGCGAATCAAGAGCATGAGCGCTATGAGTGCCATAAGCAGTGTGCTGATGAGATTTACCAGCGACCAATGACCTTCATCCTCTCCAATGATCCTTGGTACTTCTTGCTCATGAATCTCTGCTGGCTGATTGCCTGTCACTATTACCGGTGTTAGTGCAGATGCCTCGCTTGCATCCCTTTCGCTTTCAATAGGCGTGTATCCTGTTGGGCTCGATGGCGGATACACCGGCACACTCGGGGCTGCCGGAGGCTGCACTATCACAGCAGGTGGCGGTGTGGGCGGCACATATGGTGCAGGTGGCATAATCTGCACAGGCGGTGCAGGCTGTTGCGGCGGCACAATGACAATGGGTGGCTGCGGCGGCTGCGGGGGAACCACGATAACCGGCGGCTGTGGCTGAGGCTGTGGCTGCGGTTGAGGGATAGCTACCCACACCGCATAGAGCCTGGTGTCCTCATAGACCCTGAAGTTTTGTCCAGCAATGTAGGCTGCACCTCCTGTTGCAGTAAATGACCAGCCAACAAAGGTAAAGCCGGTTCTTTGCAGACTGCCAGGAGAAGCTGCAGCAACTGAGCTTCCTGGTGTGCGAATCACCGTAACAGGTGGCGTGCCCGTGCCACCATTGGCATAGTAAGTAATCGATACGCGATTATCATTGACTCGTGCGTTAATTGCAACCGTCGAACTCCTTGCCTCACCAACAGCTAGCACGATTCTGAAGCCGTTGGGTGTACCAGCACTGGAAGTCCTGCTGTAATAACCACCATCATTGGCAACAACTACACCCACACTCGCTCCATAATTGGGATTTGGTGCTCCGTTAGACAGAGTTGGGCGTATGTCTATGGCCTTTGCCTTGGACTCCTGAAGCACTTCTGCTTGAGTGCCCTGAACAGCGCTAAGGTTCTTCGTAAAGCCGTAGGCACTGATGGCATAGCCGTTGCTGATGACCCAGTCGCCAACCAATACAAGACCTTTGGCGGTGGTGGTATTGTAATCTGAGTCGGTTACCGAGTAGTTAACGATGTAACTCGATTGATTAATACTGGTATTGACCAGGTGGTCAAGTATGACCACCTGAGCGGGCGTAAGCGCAGGCCCATCCTCAAGGTCGCTTACTGTAACACCCTGCAAATAACTCGGCGCTGAGTCTGTTGGGCCACCCCTTGGGAAGGAAGCTCCTACGGCTACCACCTTTACAGGCGGCACCGTGAGCACGGGCGGGGTTCCGTTGGAAATCAGCAGACTTACGGTAACAGAGGCGGTCTTGTCTTCATCTACCCAGAAGGTAACATTGAAGCGGTCTCCTTCTATCATGGTGCCCGCCAGATTACTAAACGCAACACCTGTACCTTGCTTAAGCGCAGTTGACAAAGCCTTGGTGCCGCTTTCGGAGCCCATGGTACCCAAACGCAAATACGAAGCTGCGCCAGAGAGAGCCAGGAACTGTCTTTCGATGGTTGCAAAGGCGCCCGATGCCAAGGCATTGGCTTCGGTGGTATTAATGATGAAGTCGCCGGCCACAATGGCATAGTTGTCTCCGTTGGTACCTGTTTTGGTGTCTTCATGCACTTTTGCGGTTATGGTGCGAAGCACTGCGGGGCTCTCTAAAAGGCTTAGGACCGGATAGTAATTTCCTACCGCAGCAGTGTACCCTGCTGTACTATTGACCGTAATACTCGAGGAGGGCAAAGCTGTTCCTTCAGAAGTCCAGGCCAAGGCGTTGGAAAGCTGCTTGATCTGAGCAGGCCTGTCGCTTGCAGAGACATCTGCCCGCTTTACGATGAACGAACTTGCGCGCAAAATGTAGTCGTCATTCCACACAAAGGTGCCATCATTGATGATAACCGCGCGCGAAACCGTAGCAGTATTTCCTGCACTGTCGGTTACCGTATAGGTCACCTTGGTAACTGAAGCAAGGTTGGTAGCAATGGTAGGCGTGCCGCCTACGATGGAAACAGTAAGCGGAATACCTGCCGCATCATCTTCTACATCCGTTGCCGTAACACCTTGCATGAGCTGAGCGAGGGTTACCGAGCCCGGATTAGAGCTGATGGGGATGACGAGGGGCTTTGGTGTCGCATTGATTAATGGTGGGTTACCCAAGGCTACGCTCACTGTTAGGGTAGCGGAAATGTTGCTGTCTGCATCGGTTATGACTACCTGGTAACTTCCTATTGCCTGCTCGCCGGTTGGACGGGTATTGAAGCCATCATAGGCATCAACCTTAACTGTAAGATTGGAGAGTGAGCCGCTTGCATTGGCCAAACGGGCTCCTGCTCCTAAAGCCTCAAGGAGGGCGAGCTCAACACCACGAGCATCATTTTGAATGGCATCAGCCTGAAGTGGGTTCAAGCTGAGGTTATTGCCAAAGATGAAATAGCTGTTTTCTGTCTCGCCACTTGGCCCTTGTTCCAAGACCTCAGCATCCACGACCTCTGCCTGCACAATGCGTACTATGGGAGGCCCACTGGTGGGAAAGTCTACGCCGTTTACCGTGATATTGTAGGTATTGACTGCCTGGCTATAACCTCCGAGACTGGTAAAGGATACCTGCGCTGAGGGCAGGAGGGAGCCTATGCTCACCGAGGAGGATTCGTTTGAGCCGGCGTAGAGCTTGGCATCAGTATTGGAGCGCACCTGCGCAAGCCTGGCAGCCTCATCGGTAGCTACGCTTGCAGAGCGGATAACGAAGGGCTTGGCATACAGTATGCGTCCCTCCCCTACCTCATAGCGCCCGTCGTTAACCACAACAAGACGCTCGGCTGTAGCAGTATTACCATCTGCATCGGTTACCTCGTAGTGCATCTGATACTGACCCACCTCGGCGGTATTGACTGCAGAGCCAACAGCCGTGGCAATAACATCTGAGGTGATGTCCTTTGGTACATTAGACACAAAGCCAGGTGTGCCGGCCTTTCCATCGCCGTCAGGGTCGGTTGCCGTGACCTCATACATATTGTTCCACTGTGTTGGAAGAATCGCTCCAGTGGGTCTGCTGCCAGCAGGGCCAATCCATATCTCAACGGGTGTACTGGCAACGATAACGGGAGGTAGGCCGTCTGACACCACTCCGTTAATCTTGGCTTGCTGCACGCTGGCAGGAATTCCCAGGATGCCAAAGGTGATTTCATAAGACCCGGGCTCTGGTTCAAAGCCTCCAGTGCCGTAGAGAACAAGGGTTGGATCCGGCGCCGACGCTACGAGCTTAACGACTTGTGCGTAGGCTTTACTTGCATAATTGCTTGCAGTTTGAATTGCGGCGGCCTCAGTGGTGTTGACATAGAAGTTTGATGCGTAGACGGCATACTGGCTGTCTTTATTTCCTGGATCCACATCGTCAGCAATTACCACCAGTCCGATGATTTCCTTTTCGGTGGCATAGTCTAAAACCACCCAAACAAAGTCGTAGGAACCAGGGCTAGCGGTTGCGGTGGTGTAGCCAGCTGGAATGCCGTCTTTTAATGCAACAGTAAGTGGATTGCCTTCGCAATCAAAGGCTTCGGCATAGGAAAGCGTCTTGACATCAGACTCATCACGGGTCACGTCTGACTGTTTGATGACAAAGTCCCGTGCTCCAATGATAATACCTTCGTCACCGTCGGTAGGTTCGATAAGGTAGCGCCCATCAGTTACCACCACTGCGCGGTAGGCCGTGGTTGTATTGTTGTGGTCATCGGTTGCAACATAGCGCACCTTATATACACCAATACTTGCCGTGTTGATGCTTGTAGGCACTCCCATCTCATCTAAGACGGTAACCTGCATGGTGGTGTACAGTGCCTTTGTCCTGCCGTCTGAGTCACTTACCCAAACGGGATAGTCTTCTGCGTCCGTTACCTCAAGGTATGCTTTGAGATCCTCTGCTGTCATTGTGTACGAAACGCCAGGGGTCTGAGCTATCAACAGCGGCTTTTGAGTAAAGTTAATGTCAGGGCCAGATCCGGCGGCAATGTCAACAGCAATAGTCTTGGTTACGCTCCTCGCTTCATCAACGGCAAGGACTATGTTGAACAGCCCGGGAGTTTTATCGTAGTAGTCATCATCGTCTGCAACCACCACGGCTACTTCAAGGCCAAAGTTGGGATTTGGCACGTTACCTGGCAAAGTGGGACGTACGTCGATAGCCTTGGCCCTAGACTCAAAGAGGACTTCGGCCTCGTCTCCATCGACGTCTCCAATGGACTTGGCATAACCAAAGGCGCTGATGGCATAGCCATCAATAATGTCCCAATCACCCACGAGCACAAGGCCACTTGCAAGAGTAGTATTGTGGTCTGAGTCGGTAACTTGATAGCTCACCTTGAAGACTCCTTGATCTACGGAGCTGTCTACTATGTCGGTATAGCTCACCTGATCTACGGTAAGGTCTGGGCCGTCTTCTGAGTCA